>Ga0137376_10002011_pt1 | contig 11860 bp, 18 predicted proteins | sample SagtaG_23_FD_104814 | JGI IMG/M metagenome (GOLD analysis project Ga0137376, IMG submission 104814) | Vadose zone soil microbial communities from Sagehorn Ranch, Mendocino, California, USA - Sage2_L_20_16 metaG | ecosystem: Environmental > Terrestrial > Soil > Vadose zone | place: USA...
GGCCACGAACTTGGGCGGCACGAGCGCCGGCGCGATGCCGCGCTCCGCCAGCGCCGCGGCGGTGGCGGGGCCGATCGCCGCGACCGGCCGGGCGGCGATCGCGGCGGTCGCCACACCCCAACCGGCGAGGCGGTCGCACACGACGTCCACCGTATTGCGACTGGTGAACACGATCCAGCTATAACGGGAGAGGTCGGCGAGGGCGGCACGCAGCGGCGCGAGGTCGGGCAACGGCTCGATGCGGATCACGGGGGCAGCGATGACCTCGGCGCCCAGCGCCGTCAGCGCGCCGGCCAGCTCGTCCGCCTGCGCGCGCGCGCGGGTGACGACGATCCGCCGCCCCGCGAGCGGTTGCAACTGCGACGCCGCTGTCATGCGTGGTTGCAATCTCACCCCGGCCAAACCCATTATGCAAGCAATGTGGCGCTCGTTGGAAGCCGCACTCGCGAATTTCGCCGGCCGCCGCGCGGCCGCGTGCCAGCGCTACGCCCCCGGCCGCGCCGACTGGTGGCTGCGCCTGGCGTGCAGCGTCACGCCCACGTTCGCCGAGCCGTTCCGCGCCCTGGTGCACCTGCGCCGCTCGCGCGACGACCGGCTGGGCGCCGTCGCCGCCGCGCGCGAGGCGATCGATCAATTCCCCGAGAACCCCGACGCGTGGATGCTGCTGGGAGAGGCGTACGAGATGGCGTTCCGCCAACCGGAGGCGCTGTCGGCGTACGAGCGCGCGCTGTCGCTCGAGGAGCGCGCCGACGCGGCGCTTGCGGCCGGTGTGTTGTACCGGCGCGCCGGCCGGCCTGCCGAGGCGGCGGCGCGGTTCGCGCGCGCGTATGCCGCGGGCGCGGGTGCAGAGGCCCTGTGGGAGAATGCTGCGGCGCTGTTCGCAGCGGGCGACGAGCGCGCCGCCGAGGAGGCGTTGACCTTGTGGGCGACGCAGGTGCCGGACGGCTTCGAGCGCCTGACGGAAGCGCGCGCCGCGGCGCGCGCGGGACGGCGGAGCTAGCGGCCGCGCGTACGGCGGTACAGCGACGCGGCGTAGGCGAGCACGATGATCGCCGTCACGATATACGCCGCCACCATGTAGCCCGCATTCTGGGGGATGACCTCAGACATGAGACCCCTCCTCCCCCACCGCGTAGCGCTGCATCACGAAGCCGATGTACAGCAGCGTGAACACCCCGAACGAATAGAGCAGGGTCACGAGCATCACTCCCGGTAGCGACGGCGCCGACGGCTTCAGCACGATGGGCTGCGGGTGCAACGTCCGGAACAGATAGACGCTGAGATGAATGAAGGGCAGCAGCACGGTGCCGCAGATCCCCAGCACGGCCGAATAGCGGGCCCGCACCCCCGGGTCGGGTACGGCCTGCCTGAGCAGCAGATACCCTATATAAAGGAAGAAGAGGAACAGGGTGAGCGTGAGGCGGGCGTCCCAGGCCCACCACGTGCCCCACACCGGCCGCGCCCACAAGGGACCCGTTGTCAGCATCACCACGCAGAAAGCCGTGCCCACTTCGGCGGATGCCGCGGCGAAGCGGTCGTAACGCGGGTCCTTTACCAGCAGGTACAACACACTCGCGAGGCCCACCAGCGCCATGGCGAGCATGGCCGACCAGGCCGCCGGCACGTGCAGGTAGAAGATTTTCTGGGCCGCGCCCTGGAACCGCTCCAGCGGCGTGAAGGCGAGCGCGCGAACATAGACGCCCACGAGCAGGAGCAGCGCCACAAGTGTGACGGCACGACCGCGGGATGCGAGCGTCACTCTTCCACCGTCGCAGGAAAAAGAAGCGTGGACAGGCCGATGAACACGATGTCGTAGGCCGCGAGCAACTTCAAGTACCCCAAAGATTCATCCAGGGGACGGCCCGTAAAGAGTTTCGCCGTCGCGAGCACCGCGAGCACCAGCGGCGGAATCGAAAACGGCAGCTGCAACACCGGCAGCATCAGCTCGGCGAAGCGCGTGCGGATCACCATCGCGCTGAACAGCGTCCCCACCGCCACGAAGCCGATGGTCGCAAGCGCGATCAACCCCGCCAACGCCGGCAGCACGTGTCCCACGGGCACATTGAAAAACACGACGAACAGCGGCAGCCCCACCGCCTCCACCAGGCCCACGAACGCCAGATTGGCGATCAGCTTGCCGAGGTAGATGCTGCGGCGGCTGATCGGCGTGAGCAGCAATCCGTCCAGCGCCTGATTCTCGAGCTCCAGCTGAAACGCGCGGTTCAATGCCAGCATCGCGGCGAACGTGAACGTCACGCAGAGAATGCCGGGCGCGAGATCGAGAACGGCTGTGGCCGTGGGGTCGCGCCCAAAATTGAATACGATCAGCACGAGTACCGTGAACACCAGCGTCGAGACGAACGCCGTGCGGCTGCGCAGCTCGATCACCAGGTCCTTACGGGCGATCACCCACGCGTGCCGTAACAGATCAGACATGACCCACCGCCCGCCGGTACGCCTCGCCGATCTCCGCCGCCCCGCGGCGCCCCCGCGGCGCGTGCTCCACGAACTTGCCGCGCACCTGGAACGCGACCTCGGACGCCAGCTCGGCGCCCTCCTCCACGTTGTGCGTCGCGATCACCACCGAGCGCCCGGCCGCCGCATACTCGGCGAGCAGCCGCCGGAAATCAGCCGCCGCGGCGAGATCGAGTCCCGTGAACGGCTCGTCGAGCAACAGCACGGTGGGCTCGTGCACCAACGCGCGGGCGATGGTGGCGCGCTGCGCCAAGCCGCGCGACAGCACCAGCACCGGCTGATGCGCCCGGTCGGCCAGACCGAGCTGCGCCAGCAAGCGATCGGCGCGCCGCTCCCGCTCCCCCGCCGGCACGTCGTACAGCGACGCCCAGAACAGCAGGTTCTCGCGGACGGTCAGATGATTGTAGAGATGGGTCTGGTGGCCGATCCAGCCGATCGCGCGCCGGCCGCCGTCGATCTGCACGGCGCCGGACGCCGGCCGGATCAATCCGGCGAGCGTCTTGAGCAGCGTGGTCTTGCCGGCGCCGTTGGGACCGAAGATGACGAGCGTGCGGCCGGGTTGCAGGGAGAAGGTGATGCCGTCGAGAGCCCAGACGGGCCCGAATGCGTGCCGCAGCGCCTCAGCGCGCAGCATTGATGCGGGCGGCCAGCTCGTTCAAGTCGAATGGCTTGACCAGATAGCCGCTGTGGCCCAGGTCGAGCACGTTCATGAGGGGTTCCATGCTGACGTACGCCGTCGTCACGACCACGGGGAGCGCCGGATGGCTCTCGCGCACGCGTTGCAGCAGGGCGATGCCGTCGGTGTCGGGAAGGCGGAGGTCCAGCACCATCACTTCGGGGGAAAACGCGGCCAGCTGCGTCAGCGCTTCGGCGCCCGTGCCTGCGAATGCCAGCTCGAATTGGTCCGCGAAAAAGCGCTGGTAGGACGCGCGCAACGCCTGCTCATCCTCGACGATCAGGACGCGGCGGCGCGGTGCTCGAGCGGCCATGGGGCGAATATAACCGCCCCGGTCAGTGGTTGCCGTTCTCCAATTCGAACAGGTCGTCGAGCTTGGTCAGCACCAGGAGGAACCGCAATTCCTCGTTGGCGCCGCGCAGGCACACCGTCTGCCGCCGCTCGGCTGCCTTGCGTTGGATCAGCATCAGCGCGCCCAGCCCGGCGCTGTCCACCTGACGCGTGGCGGACAGGTCGATCACCAGCCGGCCGCTGCCTTCCGGCAGCTCGTCGAGCAGCTCCGTCGCGGCACGCCGAAACGACGTGCGCGTGTCGAGGCTCAACGCCTCGGGGGCGGCGAGAATCTTCTCCGTCTGACGTGCAGACACCAAGGTCGTACCCTCCATGTTGCGCTCCATCGGGTTCATACGGAGGGACAATGCCACTTCGGTGCCACACAACTAAGGTGTGCTATATCAAGCGCTTGTCAAAGCTCGGTGACCGCTCTCACCCTGGCGCCTGTCGCAGAGCCCCGGGCCAGCGGCAATCTGCAATGGACTCGCCGCCACGCTTGACCACGGCCGAACCTCGGGTCATACCTTAGGCCATGAGCGAGCGCATCGAGACGTTACTGCACGAACAGCGCACCTTCCCGCCGCCCGACGCCTTCAAGCGGCGCGCCCACGTGAAAGACGCCGGCGTGTACGAGCGCGCCCGCGCCGACCGTGAAGGCTATTGGGCCGAGTGGGCGCGCCAGCTCGAGTGGATCCGCCCCTGGGACCGGGTGCTCGAGTGGCAGCCGCCGCACGCCAAGTGGTTCGTCGGCGGCAAGCTCAATGTTTCGGCCAATTGCCTCGACCGCCACGTGCGCGGCGCCAAGCGCGACAAAGTCGCCTTGCACTGGGAGGGCGAGCCGGGCGACATCCGGCGCATCACCTACGGCGAATTGCATGCCGAGGTGAACCGCTGTGCTAACGCCCTCAAGCAGCTCGGCGTGGCACGCGGCGACCGCGTCGCGATCTACATGCCGATGGTGCCGGAGGTCGCGGTCGCGATGCTCGCCTGCGCGCGCATCGGCGCGCCGCACACGGTCGTATTCGGCGGGTTCTCGGCCGAGTCCCTGCGCGACCGCATCACCGACGCCCAAGCCAAGGTGCTCGTCACCGCCGACGGCGGCTATCGGCGCGGCACGGTCGTGCCGTTGAAACAGAACGCCGATGAAGCGGTCAAAGACTGCCCCAGCATCAAGCGAGTGATCGTCCTGAAGCGCGTCGGCAACGACATCCCGATGACCGCGGGCCGCGACGTGTGGTGGCACGACGTGGTGCCCCAAGCCGCGGCGCAGTGCGAGCCCGAAGCGATGGACGCCGAAGATCCACTCTACATCCTCTATACCTCGGGGACGACGGGAAAACCGAAGGGCATCCTGCACACCACCGGTGGCTACCTCACGCAGGCGTACGCCACCACCAAGTGGGTGTTCGATCTCACCGACGACGACGTGTTCTGGTGCACGGCGGACGTGGGCTGGGTGACGGGCCACTCCTATGTGGTGTACGGCCCGCTGGCGCTCGGCGTGACGCAGGTGATGTACGAAGGCGCGCCCGATCATCCGGTGCGCGATCGCTTCTGGGACATTTGCCAGCGCCACGGCGTGACGGTGTTCTACACGGCGCCGACGGCGATCCGCGCGTTCATGAAGTGGGGCACGGACCTGCCGGCGAAGCACGACCTGTCGCGGCTGCGGCTGCTCGGCAGCGTCGGCGAGCCGATCAATCCGGAAGCGTGGATGTGGTATCACGAGCACATCGGCGGGAAGCGCTGCCCCATCGTGGATACGTGGTGGCAGACGGAGACGGGCGGCATCATGATCACGCCGCTGCCCGGCGTCACCATCACCAAGCCCGGCTCGGGGACGATTCCCTTCCCCGGCATCGACGCCGACCTGCTGGACGGCGAAGGCAAGCGCGTCGAGGTGGGCGGCGGCTATCTCGCCATCACGTCACCGTGGCCCGGCATGGCGCGCACCATCTGGGGCGACGACGAGCGCTACCGTAACGTCTACTGGAGTAAATGGAAGAACCTGTACTTCCCGGGCGACGGCGCCAAGCGCGATGAGGACGGCTACTTCTGGATCCTCGGCCGCGTCGACGACGTGCTCAACGTCGCCGGCCACCGCATCGGCACGATGGAAGTGGAGAGCGCGCTGGTGGACCATCCCGCGGTGGCCGAAGCTGCCGTCGTGGGCCGCACGCACGAGCTGAAGGGTCAGGCGCTGGCGGCGTTCGTGACGCTAAAGGAAGGCAAGAAGCCCGACGACAAGCTGCGCGAGGAGCTGAAGGCGCACGTCGCCAAGAAAATCGGCGCACTGGCCCGTCCCGACGACATCCTGTTCACGGCGGACTTACCGAAGACGCGCAGCGGCAAGATCATGCGGCGGCTGCTCAAGGACATCGCGGAGGGACGGACGCTGGGCGACACCACCACGCTCGCCGATCCGGCGGTGGTGGACCGCCTCAAGACTCAGTACGAGGCCGACGAGACCTGAGGGCCGCGGGCAGCGCCACGAACCAGATCAGGGTGATGATCGCGGCGGAGCCGAGGCACCAGCGGCACCACGCGTGGATGACGAATGCTTCGAGGCCGGTGAGGTAGGCGGTGAACGCGAAGCCCAGCGTCGCCAGCACCGCGAGCGCCGTCGTCGGCCAGCGCTGCGCCGCGAAACGCGGGTGCAGGCCGACCATACAGACAGCGAACAGCGCGGCGTAACCCAGCACACCGTACAGCGCGACCGGCTGTCCCAGCACCATCGCGTACGGGCTCGCCTGCACCACTTCGCACCCGCCCGAGCCGCACTTCAGCTCGCCGTAGACGCCGATCTTGTAGAGATAGAGGTAGAGCGCGACGAACAGCCCCGCGAGCGCGAGGACCGCGATCACCTGCCGGTGGCGCATCAGCGGCGCGTGGTGCGGTGGGCGATCAGGCTGTCCACGTACGCCTTGAAGCCGTCCGACGTGGCGCGTCCGGGGTAGGCCCGGCCGTTCACGAAGAACGTGGGCGTGCCGTTCACCCCTACCTGCTCGCCTTCCTGGTAGCTGGCGGCGATGCGGCCGGCGTATTTCTGGGTCTGGATGCAGGCGTCGTACTTCACCGGGTCCGCCCCGGCGCCCTGCGCGAAGCCGCGGAACAAGCCGCTCACGTCCTTACCGGTCATGGCCCAGTCGTGGTGGTTGAAGAGACTGTCGGCCATCGGCCAGAACTTGCCCTGCTCTCCCGCGCACTGCGCCGCCAGCGCGGCGTAGCGGGAGTTGGGATGTTGCGGGATGCGGAGCGGATAGTCGCGGATGCGCCAGCGCACTTTACCCGTGGTGATCAGCTGCTCCTGAATCGTCGGGAACTGCACCGTGGCGAACATGGCGCAGATGGGGCACTCATAATCCACGTACTCGACCACCTCGACCGGTGCCGAGTCCGCGCCCAGGGTGTAGCCCTTGAACCCGTCGTTGGCCGGGGGTACGTCGGAAACGGCGCTGAGGCTGCCGCCCTTGCTCTTGCCTGCGAGGTAGAGGAACGCCCCGCCGACCACGGCGATGGCGACCAACAATACGTAGAACCGCTTCATGCCTCGTCGGACCTCCGCCAGGGTTGGTCGTCCGCATCGTCGTCGAAGCTGAGCTCGGCCCGGCGCCGGGCCTCGTCCACGATGCGGCGGCTCTCGGCCACCTCGGGCGAGTCGTAGGTCGCCCGGACTTCATAGTGGAACAGCTCGCTGCGCGCGGTGCCCAGGACTTTCTGCAGATCCGGCGCCGACTCGAGCAGCCGGCCGGCGCGGTCCAGCTCCTGAATCCGCTCCGCCAGTCCCCGCAACAGCGCCACCAGCCGCTGCACGCGCTCCGGACCGTAGGTTTCCTCGCTCACGCCTCTAGTATACACCGGCGCTCGCACGGTCGCCGGTTTGCACCCCCTCCCACGATCTATTAGATTGCCGCGCCGACAGACGACCCTCGAAAGGAGCACCGCTAGATGGCCAAGAAGCGTAGCGAACCCAGAAAAGCCACCCCCACGACGTTCGAGCAAGCCCGCGACGAGCTATTCTCTCACATCCTCCGCTGTGGCGTGTTGGAAGCCACGCTCGAGCACCAGAAAGAGTGGTTTGACGACACCACGCTCTATCTGACTGACCGATACGAGGATCTGACCGCGGACGAAGTGCAGCAGCTGCGGGTGCTGGGCGAGCGGTACTGCCGGCCGGTGATGGCCCGGACCGCCGCCGTCGGCGCGGACGCCTGAGCGGCACATAGGTTTCGCAGGTGGTGAGGGGCGCTCCCAACGGAGCGCCCTTTGCGTTTCCTACCACCGTCTGCTACCACCATGACGGGAAGCGCCGCCACCGCCACCCCGCGGCCAGCCGCAGGCCGCCCCCCAACCCCATTTCTACGAACCAGGCGCGGCGCCGCCCCGCGGCCGCCTCAGCGCCGAGCTGCGCCGTCGCCCACGCGGCCCCGCGCTCATGGCGGGCACCGGCATAGGCCAGCCCCAGGCCGCCCGAGAGGCTCACTCCCGTCCGCGCGCTCGGCGTGACGACGAACTGCGCCGTGGCGTCGAGCCGCAGCGCCGCTTGCCCGTCGCGCGCGCCCGCCGCGGCGGCCACCGCCCCGCGCATCTGGCCGCTCGGGCGGTGCGCCAGCTCCAGCCCCGCGCCCCAAAACGTGTAACGCGCCGCGACTGTCGTGACGCCCACGCTCCATTCCGTGGCCGCGAGTTGGGCGCCAGCCACGCGCACGAGCGTCGCGAGCGTCCAGCTCGCGACGACCAGACTACGCAATGCGCACGGCGTAATCGACGGCAATGTCCGGCGCCAGGGAGGCGAGCACCGAGCAGTACTTCTCGATCGAGAGATCGACGGCGCGGCGCACGTTGGTCTCGTCCGCGCCCGCACCCGCCACGGTGAAGTCGAAATGAATGGCGGTAAAGCGGCGCGGGTGTTCCTCCCGCCGCGTCCCGCGCACGCCGATGTCGAGCACGCGCAGCTGTACGCGCGACTTCTCGAGAATTCCCACGATGTCCGCGGCGGTGCACGTCGCCGCCGCCACCAGCAGCAGCTCGACCGGCGACGTCGCCTGCTTGCTGTCGGCGTCCACCACCACCGCCGGATGCCCGGCGGACCCGCCCTCGAACACCAATCCGCTTCGCCAACGCACCGCTACCACGGCTTCGCGCGCCACGGTCAATTCCCGCGCCGCGTGGTGAGCCCGATGTAGATGCGGTTGTGGCGCAGCGCGTCCATGGCGTGGTACTCGAGCAGCCAGTTGAACGTCGAGCGGTAGTGCAGCTCGAACCCGAACACGAGATTGAGCCAGACGGCCGGGCAGCTCGGATCGGTGCCGCAGCTCTCGTGGCCCGCGATGCTCAGGCCGGTGCCCACGTAGGGGATCGCCGCCTGGTCGTCTTCGGTGAAGCGGTACAGCACTTCGCCGCTCGCCACGAACGAATTGACGCCGTTGAAGACGCCGATCTCCCCCGACGGCCGCAACCGCACGCGCGGCGAGAACAGGTCGCCCGCGTCGAGCGTGACACCGACGATCATCTGGCTGGGGCTGCGCAGGTCGATGCCGCCGCGCGTCCCGAACCCGAACAAGCCGATGCGCGTCCCCGTCGTGCGTTTCGCGCCCACCTGCGGCGGACGGAATTCCTGCGCCGCCGCCCCGGACACCCCGCCCACCCCCATGGCCGCCAGCCAGAGACCGGCCGCCACCACGCACGCCTGTCGCATCGTCCCTCCCTTAACGAGGATGCACCGCTCGCGCCGCCGCGCGGCCGTAGTCCCAGATGGCGTACACCGAAACCGCGCCGGTGGCCCACGCGAGCGGCCGCACCAGCGGCGATTCGGCGATGAACGCTACCAGCGTCAACACCTGCCCCACCGTCACCGCCTTGCCGCCCGCCCGCGCCGGCAGCGCGACCGGACGGCGCAGCATCCAGGATCCCGCGAAGCCCAGCGCGGCCACGATGTCGCGCAGCAGCACCGCCGCGATTTCGAGCGGGTGCAGCCCGCCGCGTGTCGCGACCGTGAAGAAGGCGGACACCATGAACGCCTTGTCCGCCACCGGATCGATGAACGGCCCGACGCGCGAGCCCCCGAACCGGCGGGCCAGAATGCCGTCGAAGAAGTCCGTCGCGGCCACCACCGCCACCACCGCAAGCTGGGCGATGGGGTGTCGCAGGAACGGAAATACCGCCGCCAGCGGAAGCCGAAGCGCCGTCAGGACATCCGCGACCGTCAACCACGGTTTCACTTGCCCCTCCCCCGAGCGCCGCGTAGCTTCACGCCGTGGACCTCAATCTGCTGAAACAAGCGGCGGTTTTCCAAGACCTGGACGAGGGAGAGCTGGCCCGCGTCGCCGAGGTCTGCCGCGAGCAGAAGTTCACGGTCAGCCAGCCCATCTTCAAGGAAGGGGAGCCGGGCAACCGGCTCTTCATCATTTCAGAGGGTGAAGTCCGCATCTCGCGGACCATCCCGGGCTCGGGCGAAGAGGCGCTGGCCATCCTCAAGAAAGGCGCCTGCTTCGGCGAGATGTCGGTGTTCGACCGCTCCGAGCGCTCGACCGACGCGATCGCCAACACGAGCTGCACGCTGTTCACTATCTCCCGCTCGGATTTCGAGCTGCTGGTGGACTTCAACCGCGACATCGCCTACAAGGTGCTGTGGTCCGTGGTGCGCCTGCTGTGCGCCCGGCTGCGCGTGACGAACGACAACCTGCGGTCGTTCCTCGCGATGTCGATGTTCTAGGTGGTCACCGCGGTCATTCCGTGCGGCGGCCAGGGCACCCGGATCGCCGCGGTCGCCCGCGGCCTCCCCAAAGAATTGCTCCCCGTCGCCGGCAAGCCGCTGCTCGAATGGACGCTCGAGGAGGCGGCCGCCGCCGGGCTGCAGCACGCCGTGATCGTCACCAGCCCCGCTAAAGCACCCGCGTTCGCCGCGCACTTGGCCGCGCGCCCGCCCGACCGCCCCACCGCCGAGCTGGTGCTGCAGCCCCACGCCCGCGGCCTCGGCGACGCCATCACGTGCGCCCGCGCCGCGGTCGGCGCGGACGACGTCGCGCTGCTCCTGCCCGACAACCTCTTCACCCGCGGGCCCGCGATTCTGCCGGTGCTCGACGCGCGCCGCCGCACCGGACGCGCCGCGGTGCTGCTCGCCGAGATCCGCGCGCGCGATGCCGCCACCAAGGGCGCCACCGGCAGGGTGCGCTGCCGCGCCCGCGCCGACGGCCTGCTCGACGTCGAAGATCTCGCCGACAAGGGCGCGAAGGGCGGCCGCTTCGATCCGGGCGATGCGCCCTCGGCGCTGACGGCGATCGGCCGCATGGCATTCGGCCCCGACATTTTCGACTTACTGGAAGATATCCGCGGCACTCAAGCCTCCGGCGTCGACCTCGACGACGTGCCGGCGCTGCAGCGCCTCGCGCGCGGCGGCCGCCTGGTGGGCGTCCTGGCCGCGGGCCCATTCTACGACGTCGGTGTACCGGAAGGATACGCCGACGCTCTGGCTCGGCTAACCTAAGGGCTTACACTATAATGCCCAACATGAAACGACTGGTGTGGTGCCTGGCGCTGGCCGGCGGCGTCGCGTGCGGCGACAACGGCGGCCCGAGCGCGAGCCCCAAACTCTTCGTCCGCCCGGTGCTCGACTCGCTGTTCAAGGGCGACACCGGCGTGGCGCGGACCGTGATCTATCTCGACGCCGCAGGCGACACCATGCCCGCCGGCACCGTCCGCTGGGCGTCGAGCGCCCCGGCCTTCCTGCACGTGGATAGCGTCTCGGGCGAGATCGTGGGCGTGGGGCGCGGCGCCGCGATTCTTACCGCCACCGCCAACGGCATCGCCGGACACGCGCTGGTCCTGGTCGCCGACACGCTCGACCTCGCGCTGGTGCTCGATACGATCTACCTGCTCCCCAACGACACGATCACCATTCCGGTCGCGGTGCAGAGCAAGGGCGGCAGCCCGCCGTCGCCCTGGTTCGCGACCGCCAATGCGGCGATCGACACAGTCGACTCCGCCAGCGGGCTCGTCACGAGTCGCGCGACGGGCACGGCGCGTTACTTCGTGCACGCCGGCCCGCTCGTCGACACCGGTGCGATCGTCGTGCGGCCGCCCGACACCGCCAGCACCAACAGCCGGTCCTTCTTCAGTGCGTCGGGGACTGCGAACCGCAAGAGCAGCGGCCTGGCATACGCCATCAATTACAACCAGCACGGCGGCGCGCCCGCCTTTCAGCTGCGCGCCTACAGCCAGAGCGGCAACACCCTGCTCGACAACGCCCTGTTCTCTCTCGTAAGCGCGCTGGACACGGCGACGACGTTCGTGATCGACTCGATCTCCCCGAACGAAGCGTTCGGCCAGAACGCCGACCCGGTGTGCCAGCCGCCGCGCGCCTGGGCGACGTGGACC
>Ga0137376_10002012_pt1 | contig 11858 bp, 8 predicted proteins | sample SagtaG_23_FD_104814 | JGI IMG/M metagenome (GOLD analysis project Ga0137376, IMG submission 104814) | Vadose zone soil microbial communities from Sagehorn Ranch, Mendocino, California, USA - Sage2_L_20_16 metaG | ecosystem: Environmental > Terrestrial > Soil > Vadose zone | place: USA...
GTCGAAGGACAGATATACGCCTCTTCCAAAACGCCTGAATGCGAGGTGTCACTGAGAGCCTGAACGAATAACACAATAAAATCAACCTACGGCATTGGAAGGGTCGGCGTCAAGCAACTGGTCATAATATTGAAGCGCCACATTCGCATCTTCGCTCGCTTCAATTCGGATACCTTGTAGGACATCTACACGCGGTGATCCAGGAAACTTTTTCGCGAGTTGGTCCAAGCAAACCTGTACAAGGACAACAAATCATCAATCAACCGGCAGCTCGGCGCACTGGGCAATAGTTATCACCTACATCCGCGACATCGAGTCTCCCAATATCTATAGCAGCTAATGTGAGCTGCTCAAGAAAAGCCCACGCTATATGGATTGAACGCTTACGGTAAGCCTTGCAACGTCAATAAGCACTCTAGCTCTGCCGCTTACAGTCATCTCCAAGCCTCGAGACGGCATTCGACTTGAGTATCTGTGAGCCCTTGTCAAATGTCTCTTGTGACGCTCTAATGTTGTTGGCACGGTAGTTTGCTAGCGTCTCCAGTGCAGCAGAAAGAGACATGTCGTGTCAGCCTTTACGTAATTCAATTGCCGAGATACCCGGAATAGCAGCAGCATGTAATTCCATCCATTATTTCCTTGTTCAATTCTACGTGTAATATGTATCCGTGATTAAAGAAACAATAAATTAAGCACCATGCATGAAACGATAATGATGTGTCGCGTGAATGTACAAATTGTACGCATGAGATGAAGCAGAAAGGAATGGCAATAGCTTATGTACCGAGGTCAAAGGAGTGTAGGAATTCATTAGACGTGAATAACATATTTATATTTACCTCTCAAGGTATGTCTAGGTTTCCTGCTATCGTGCATCCGGCACAATAGTGAATTGGAATTGTCTTGAGCCCGGGGGTGATGAGGATAGGATGGATAGGGATGAGGTAGCTGCTGGGAGATTTCCATACGCAGCTGGAGTGCTACGAACTCTCTTAGGTGGTGGAAGATCCATCGACAACGTGAATTCGCCAGAATCCCTGATTTCGCCGACAAACGACTCGCATATCATCGCATTGTCCGCTGCGGGTGGCACGAACACAAATTTCGGCTTGAAGTTCTGATTATCACTTGAGACGCTGGTCTTGAGGGGTTGACAAAGGAGCGACGATGCCGTCAGGCCGGGCGGGTCGCACGAGGTCATCCTCTGGTCAGTCTGCGAGAGTAGCTGATTCTGCGGTCTCCCGAAAGGCGACTTCTGCTCATACATGCTGCTTGTGCGCTTCCTGACCCTTGGCCTTTCCGGTTCATTCCCCACTTTGACAACGCCCGAATTAGGTTTGCACTGGTTGCCTCCGTCGTCCATCCATGCCATTTCGCCACCTTCCAAGTCAAGTCCAAGCCCAGCAACACCAAGCTCGAGCTCCCGCAAGCCATCTTCTTCTCTCATCCTCTTTCCTAACAGTATCTCCTCGTCTTCTTGCAGAGGTATAGGCTCTTCCTCTTCCTCTTCTATCACGGGAAATAACTTCGGCTCCACTCTCCTACCGCTTCTCTCCGAACCCATCCTTCTCAGCGGGTAGCCAAATCTGACCTGCTCATTATCATCATTGGCACTTGGTAGGGTCTGCTCTTGAAAAAAGACTTCATCGGCATCTTCCACGCATACGTCAGGCGAATATTCCCAGTCCTCCCCTGTCCACACACTCTTGGCCAAAGAGGAGCTCACGTATGGCGTTGACAAAGTGCAGGTCGCTATGTAGTCATAGGGGACATAACCATTAATTGATTCACCTTTGTCGTTGGTTGATGGGAAATATGATCCAAGGGCTCGATTGAGCCATGCTCTGCGCCTACTTCTCACTTCAAGCACAACCTCACGTTGCCTGGCGTCATTTTCAGCCTGAGCAGCTCGCGCGCGAGCTCCGATCAGAAGGTATTGGAGCTTCCCTGTCAACCGCGAGAGCGCCTTGTATTCTGCCATTTCTGACGGTGGTAACGAGCCAGGTGGAGGACATTCAGGAATCAAGGTAGCGGATGGTGACTTCGCTTGAACAGAAGTGGGTGGCACAACCCGATCCATTCCATTGTTGAGTTTAGGCGGCAAAGGAAGCGGCGTGTTCGGATCACCAGGTTTACTTGATGGGGGAGGGAAAAGGAAGGTTTCGTGTTCCGACGAAGGAGTATGCACCGAGCTGCCGTCCGTGTCCGTCTCAATGCTGTCAGCGTCTTCATCTTCGTTTGCCGTAGGGCTTCGCCGTAAAGACGACTTCGGTCGACCATCGTCTGTAGCATCTTCCTCTTCGTCCGAAAAAAGATGAGGTGACTGGATAGACTGAGTTGTGGAGGCAAAGTACTCTGCTTCCCGCTTGTCTCGTTCCCGTTCTGCCTTATCCTCCACCGCAGAACGACGAATTTGGATGTTGCTCGTAACTTGGTTATTTGATCCATTGACCTTAAGCCTTGGCACACTAAACCGCGGAAAGATTCTTGTCCTTGTCTTTCGGTCTCTTTCTCGACTTGCCTCAGTTCCGGCAGCGACGGCCATTTGCGCTAATTCGTCCATGCGCTCACCGGCCCTTCTCAACACGCTTTCTATCGTCCAAACATAATACCCTGCTCCAACTCTGCCAGTGCCATCGGGACCACAGATGCCGATATTGATAGCATGATAATTGCGATACGAACCGTATGGCGAGCGGCTGATGATCTCCGGGAGGACAAACCTACGAAAGGCATCCACCAGAGAAGAACGGGCACGCCATCGCAGTGTACGTGCCGTACTTGGGGGAAGTCCTAACTGCCGTAAGGTTTGGCGTATTGGGCTATTCGGAGGACTCCAAAGAGTAGGAAAGACCGATTTGATTTGTGTAGGTGTGGGAGGTGGTGTGGTTGAAAGGGGTGAGGCAGGGAGGGGAACAGTTAAAGGTGACCGCTTAGGAGGCAATTTGAGTGACAATGGCGGTGGAAGTCGAGAATAAGATGGGGTGAGATTCACAATAGATCTGATAATCGTTGGTTGGTAATGCTTCAATGACATGAAAAATACAACTTACGCAACAATATTCATAAAAAAAGAGCGCTGCTTCTTATGCGTCCTCACTGGCGGTCTCGGATCCGGAGTGGATGCTTCTGTGCTACGTTGCTGCTCCTCTTGCTGCTGCTGCGACAGATAAGAATCTCTCTGTCTTTCGCGATTCTCCTCCGCCGCAGACTGAGCAACGTCATTGACAATGTTTTGGAGCTTTTCAAAGTAACTCCTGACAAAGACCGGGTTGCTTGGCAAACGAGGTCTTTTCTCCACCGGCACTAGAGTCTGAGGATTGGCTGGCCACATCCACTCCTCTACAGACCCGTCAACAAATAAACACCGTACGATGTTAGAAGGAACGTCCAGCGTCACTTCTTGAAGGAGAGTGGGGATGCCTGCCGCACGATCCAACGCGTGCAAAGCAGTTGGCGGGTCGAGGTCATCTATAGCAAGTGTGTTTAATTGATTTGCCCATCCTAGGGACGTGAATAACGCGGTTTCAAGGGAAATATCATCTGGAACGGAAGGGAGCGGCTTGTCGGGTGAATATGCAAATGGCGTGTTTGCGAAAGTGAGAGCGAAAAGAACGGCAGGATTGGGAGATTCGGAAATGAGCTTGATTAACATGCTACCTGGCAAGAAGGATGCATGCACGGGTATTGTCCAGCAGATATATTAGAGATAGGAATATAAATAGGTGTCGGTCCACGAGTGGGCTGGTTAGAAATTCAGCCAAGGTCCGCGTCTCGGAAATACTAGTGTGAGACATGCATACCAGTTTCGGGTCTGAGACGTTGTCCGGTGGCCAGACGGACAATATTGCAACGAGCGAGTGAGGAAGAGAAAGGAAGGAATAAAAGGTTTGGTAAGGCGTCACACTCAGTAGTCTGGTGAAAGTCAGGTAAAGTCAGTCACACTGGGCCGTGTCAGGGACGTACCACCACCATCAATGCCTTTTACCTCAATATCTTACTCGCGGTCAGCCTCCAGGCTGCACACGTTGCAAGTAACAGTGTTCGTGGCACATAGTACTAGTAGACATTGCAGGAACCCAGTCCGAGTCGTGGCCCCCGAGCCCTTATGCGTACAACTCGTTGCTTGTAGATATCGCCGTGCGGTCCGATCCATCATCCATGAAAATAAAACTTCTTCATCCGAGACTGCAGCCCCAGCGCCTCTCCATCTTGTATCACATCAAATTAGGCAACTTCCAGGGTAATTTACATTTGCCAGGATGCAAATGCGACACGTCAAATGACATGTCATTCTCTAACCATATGCGTACGGAGAACAGTACCACGGAACGTCGACCCCCGATCAATATTCAATATTCAATAACCATACGTACTCTCTACAACAAATGCCAACTAATAGTAACTGTACACACTACAACCATCTAATCGGTAATTTTTTACGACCTTGTTCTAGGAGGTCCTGGCACGAATCATAAAATAACGCCCTTAAAACCCGCTACATAGCAACTCCCTTACTTGTATACGCCACGCTCTGTTCATCTGATGGATGCGCAGACTTGGAGTGACTGAACATGTCTCGAATCTGTCAATGTCACATGTCGTTAGCGTTCCTATGGGATCAGTGGCAGAACTTACATCCTCTGTGCGAACTGCACCCAATTCTACATCGTTCGTCTGTTGAACAGTTTAGGAAAGCGCACTCGGATAGCATATGACACGTACCGCTCGACGTGGCGTAGCAGAGCTTCGTGTCTGACTCGTGTACAAGCGGCTATCTCCTCTGAGAATGTAGCGACGTGCGTTTAGGGTCCACATCATAGAGAATGCATAGAGCTTGGGCAGCAATTGATTAAATCCCACGGAAATCAGCTTGTTGCTACCACTGTAAAGTTGTGAGAAAATCAAATTAAACATGGCACTAATACGCTCATCCTTCAGTACTGGACGTGGGCTGAGAGATGGAAGCATACCAGAAGGCAGCAGGCGCTGCAGTGGAGAAAGTTAAGCGAATGAGCGCATCGATGATACCAACAGTTCTAACCGCGCCGGTAAGCACTCACTGTCGCCGCCCAAGCCTGAGGACCATGAACTACTCACTGGGGTAAAACGTCTTTCCTCGATCTGATCAGGAAGAAGGCAGTACTCAGTGTCACCGAAAGATCACCAGCTGCAATATCCGGTCAACGCAGGTCATGAATGCTAGCGCAGGCAAGCTTACCGAACACCGTAGACAAGTGTGCAGCAACTGTCATTATCGAGATAAGCTGTGCCTGGATCACGTATACTTGAATACCTACACCAGAGCGCAATTTTAGGGCCAGCCGCCTCCCCTAGCGTAATGTAATATGTCTGCACCCATCTAAGCGTGACGTACAGGCGTGACACCGCAACACTCACCGCAGCACATATCGCGCAGTACGCAAATGCAAGGAGTACTCCAATAGGTAGAACAATCCACAGCCTTCTCTCTGATATCGCATACAGGCGATTTAGGAAGAATATTTGTACATATAGACCAATAGACGCCACCTGATGTGATGATCAGCCTTCATCAAATGTATTTGATTTAAACGCACCATCAACGAATTGCCTGATTGCCACCATGTAGTATAATCCAGCAGGATCGCGCCTTCCAGATCATTGAAATAAAGAATGTTTTGGATCCAAATCAATGCACTGCCAGAATGTTAACAATAGGTTCCATATCCAGAGAAAGACTTGGGCGTACAATGACTGTAATGACTTGAGGGTGGTGATGATTATAAGCCCCACAACGGAAAGCTTCACAATCAGTTTATCGTCGCGATACAGGTCGAAGTAATGAGTGAACTAAGGAATGAATTAGCACAGGTAACGCAACGGTGTACTCCGCCTCTCACTTGACAGAACAAAATGCCTTGAAAAAGAACGTCGAGGAAGGACCCAATGAGCTGTGATTTGGTTCACTGTTAGACGCAAAACATCATCTCAGAAAGAACTATACCCATGGGCCAAGGAGGTATTGGGCCTGCTGCAGGTCTTCAGGAGTCATCTTGGGCGAGACGGTCGACGTTGCTATTTGACCGAACATGGTCATGGTGTAGATAGGGTACACGGAACGAAGAGAGCAACAGCAAGGCAGACCAGCCTTGACGCTGTGAACCGAGATGCCAGCGTGGGTGTGAAAGTTCAGAGGATGAGCGTGTGGACTATATAATGAATGATATCACACTGAGAACAAGTTGAAGCTTGACGGATTGACCCGGTTTAAACGGGCTTGAATGTCTGCGAAAATCATCACACTGAGCCAAGAATAATCGACTCCCATCAATATCATCATCATACCCATACAATTGGCCGCCATAAACTCTCCCAAGCCTTCCTTCCCCAGATAGACCGATCAATGACAAACCTCCAAGTGGCCTAAGCTGGTGCAAGGCAGCCTAAGGTGCTTCGGACGACTGATTATCTGTTTCCATCGCCATGAGTTGACTATTCAATTTGAAATTCGTTCTGCACGCCGGAAGCGAAGATGGGTATCATAATCCACGCGGGACTATGCCTGCTACGCCCAGTACGTAACCTCTTCCACCAGGTATTTCCAGTTCCGCAGGCTCGGAACCTTTATCCCACGTGCATCTCAAGAGAGCGCAGGACAGCGCAGGACCGCCTCGGTGACCAACGGATGATCGTTTCGCAGGCGTTGGCCAATGCCGATCGGCATATTAATAGAGTCGTCGCATGGTCATCAGCTGCCCCGGGGCCATTGGTCCAGCGCACATGGCGGTGGCCATTAACAGTATATCCATGATTGTGGTCATGCGTTGTCCGCTGCAGGGTACGGCCTCTTCATAACATATAGCGGTAGAAGGTTATCGCGGGTAAAGACGATGTTATCCGAGTCCGTGAGGCTGCTTCTGCAGTGTACTATACCGTTCTTGGTAGAATGGAGCACCAGCTTGTGGCTTTATACAAAGAAGTATGCGGTTTTTGGTTAGGACGAGTTTTAGCCACCGGTATACGGTGCATTGACCCGCGGGACAGAAAGGTAATACTATTTGGATGTATTGTTGTATTGTTCAACAACCTGATAACCCCTGACATGATATATACCAGACAAAATCCAAAGAATCCCGAGACCACGAAACATGACACCCAAAATATAAAATGCAGAAAGACTACTACTACTAATGGACGCTCATCTACTCACCACGCCAATGTGATATCTTCGTCGTCTGGGTACGGAAACGGCGTCGTCTCATGAAATACTTCAAATGCCAGGCCCTCGCGTACCATGGGCATAAGCAAGGTGCGCAGCTCCATCAAAGATTGGTCCCCTCCATAAATGCCAAGGCGAACAACGTACAAGCGTTTCACCAAAATCGAGGTCAATGGTGTCCACCATCGAGACTGGATCATGCGTACGAGAGTTTCTGGCGCGAACTGGACGCTTCCGTTCCTGTTGACATGTATCCTGAGTTGCTGTAAAAGGGGTACCAAGGGCGCAAGCGTCTCCCCGTGTATGGTCAGAGCCTCCAGGATTACGTTGTAATCACGTAAGTCAGAGGATAGTGTCAACTCCTCTAGCTGGTTCATCGCCTGGAGGACGTTTATTAAGTGGTGCGAATCTATTCCAACTCGGTGCAACGAGAAGCTGGATAAATTACGCAGGACGTCGATGTGCTCTTGCCATTGTAACGTCATAATGTTCATAGGGAACAGAGAAGACAGGCGCAACTTCTGTAATTGCGGCATCTCGGTCCCGTGGAAGACGGCGGGGCGATTCCTAGCAATCAAAGCTAGGCTGAGGACAGTTAAATTCGGCATAACAACAGGCTCTTCCGACAGTTTGATGTTTCGACCTTCCCCGTAACCTTCTGCGTCCAATGTTATTACGCACTGTTCGAGCGAGTGTAACTGAGGCAGCAAAGTGTACCAAACTGGAAGCGTGATCGACATGGTCACACAGAAGTGTGTGAGTTGCCCCCACGGTAAGGGAAAGTGCGACGGTCTAAAATGCTGGGAAATATTACTCCAAGAATCCTCTACAACGTAACCATCCTGCAAACCAAAAACGACGCGCGTAAGATGTGGCGCGCATGAGAAGAGCGATATTATGTTATCCGAGCTCGCGCTCCTCGCACGCAGCTTCATGGACCGAAGGCGTTGGACCTGACCTGAAAAAAATAGAGAAAATCTGCCGAGCTGATTGAGCTCAAACTCCGAAGCGTGTATCGAAATGGCATGGTAGCGGTTCAAAAACCGTAAACCAAGCAATTCATTGAAGAGGTTACTCCAGTTATTCTCGGATTCGGGAGCCCAAGAACCAGCTCGGGTTAACGATAAGTGAAGTGATGTTGTGCAGTCTTTTGCGTTATCCATGTAAAACCTAGCCAGTCGGATTAGGCGCCCTTCGACGACGTCCCTTGACAAGTAGCGAGTCGATGGTTTAATACACAGGGAACGCCAGAGGCGAGGCGTGCTTAGAGCAATCTTCCGCCATTTCGAACAAATACGGCACAGGAGCAGTGGTGGCCGGGATGCATTGGTAATTTCATGATTGGTAAGGGAATGCAGAAATATTCTGCTAAGGATTTCGGAGGACAGGTTTTGGATGGATACGGGCGATCCTGGACTGGTCTTGTGTGACGGAAAGTATCAGTATGGTTTTCTAACCTTTCAATCAGTATTATAACGCACTCTAACCAGATCGTCGGCCATCACCAGATGATCCCGTTGTCAGATGTCGATTTTGATATGGGGGATCAACGTTGCTAGCGTGGACAGTAGAAAAGCGTCGGTGGTTCGCAGGAGTCCGGTTCTTTTTCAAGCTTTACGCCTGCCTATATTAACACTTGTGCAGGTGTTTGGCGTCTACAACAGGTCCTGGATTTACTCACCTTAACCTAAAATGACTGATACGACGGAAGCTGACGATGTGCATGCTGTATGATTCCCTAATCACTGTCACTGTGCAATTTGTCATTTTGTTGACACACCCAGCGAACGGCGGTCATCCGGTAACTCTAACACGGCGTGGATTCCGAGTCCGATCCCGGTTTATAGGCTGGACAGTCAGACTGCAAACAACTCCCCTGATCGCTGGTTTGCTTCATTTAATCGGCTGTATGTCCAGTGTCGAACCTTTGTCGATACAAGATTGTTCGCCTTCACAACAGGGTCCCAACTGATTTTAGAAAAGTACAGGTTATGCGCTTCTGAAGCCCAGCTCGTAAGCCTGGACTGAATCTCCATGAACGTGTCCCAATCGGCTTCCCATCTTCATCTCTTGTTATGTTCCATAAGGATTTGGTGTCCTACCCATCCCTTAGTCGTGCGTTTCCCCAGCCTTTCTGTCTTTGACCCATTTCGACATCCTGAAATGCCTCTGCAGACATCTGGCACTCAGGGCAACTCCTTACGGCGCGGTATCCATGTCTTCTCGCGAACACGAGGAAGAGCACGGGTCATGTACTGAGGCTGTCAATTCTTTGAACGTGTATCGTTGCCGCTGCCATTGCGGCGATCATGAATGCTCAAAAACTTGATTATGGTCATATGCGCCAGTCCAATCGCTCCTAGGACACCATTCCAGCAACGATGCATCCAGACAACTCGCCGACCGAACAAATTCTCTGGTCTGTTACTTTCCCAGACGGATACCTGCGTTGTTTGCCCTGCGGCGATGCCCTGCCTTCTTTACCGAAACCGAGGCTATCCGCTTTTGAGTAGCTGGGGAAAAATGACACCATTTCTCTGCCAAGTCCAGCCCAGACGCCACTCTTATTTCATGGGGACAGCAGCTTATTCCGGACTATACTCTGATGACCGTGTTCTACGTCCGACGGCGAGCGCTTGGTCTGCAATTTAGGCGATCTATGGAATTATACTCCCCTCGGGGTAGCTTCCCGCGAAGAATAATAGTATCCATTTAGGACGCAGACGACCTGTTCCGAGGAGCGGGTTTACGTGCGCAATAACGCCACACCGCGCGTGTCCATCAGAAGTTCTCTGCGGACGACAGCCTTACAGTACACTGTTAGGGCATCCCGGGGATCGTTTTGTTGCACTGAGCCCGTTACGCTGGAGTAAATAAGGTTCGTTTCGAAGAGTTCTGGCAGCTAATCTCGGCCTGTACCCTAGATCTTGCTAAGCCAGCGATCTGGGCGTTCTATTCGTGGGAGTCGATGCCAACGTAGAAACCTGCAGAAGTCACAAGCCCTGACATGAGTTGTTGCAGGCATGAAACACGAGTATCGCATGGTAAGACCGCCCAGGGATGGGGCTGCAAAGACTCGCATGCGCGTAGTTCATTCCATAGGCTATCTCTGTATATTGTGGCGCGCTTAGTGCGGCAGAAAGGCCAACAAGTCGACGTATATCGAGCTGTGGGTCCATGCCACAACATGCACCGATGTTGGCGATGTGAGATGTATCGCCATTGCCGGCAGGTCGCTTCTGTCCCGATCTGATTTAGTGGGCTTCAGCATCAATTGTTAATAAGATCTGTGGTTCCTAGAAAAAGAGGGTTCTTTTCGTAGTGGGGTAAGAATAGCGAGATGGAATCAATAAATTACCATGGTATCTTGCGCTTCGGCGTGGCAGTCGGTTACTTCGAACTCCCAGACACGGTGACCAACACGCGCGACGATTCTGACTAGTGGCATGCATCTTGCTTTGTAAAAAAAAAGGTCGGGAATAGGGCGATCTCAAAGTGCACAGCAGATGCCGTAATATTGGCTCAAACACCTAGCAGAACCAAATCACGCCGTGCCAATGACCCTGAACTTGAAAGTTATCACCGTTTGTTCAGGGTCGTACATGTACCAACCCGCTGCGATATGAGATCAACATAAACACACATGTGTATCCAATTTGATGTACACGACTTTTACAGGGGATTACATAGATTCGGAACACAATATGAAACTACGCAGAAGCAACTCCTCTATCGTGCATTTTCTTCTGCAGCTTAGCCTGATAAGTTAATAAGTCAGTAATTCTGTCGTCGCGATCGGAAGCAAATTTGCTCACATTAACAGCATCCATGTAGGCATCAGTGATGACCCAGTGCTCGCGCTTCATGTTCTTGCCATGGATCGACAGTGCCAGATCTTTAGTCATGATCCCATCTTCGTCAATCACCTCTACGCACGCCGCCTCTAGATCTACACAGAATTTTTGGAGTGCTTCATTTCCATCTAATTTGGCACGATGCAACAGTCCTCGCGTCCATGCAAAGATAGAGGCGACAGGGTTCGTTGACGTTTCATTGCCCTTCTGCCACTCACGATAATGACGGGTTACAGTACCTAAACTCAAAGTTTTGACAGGCGTGGAACTGAACCACATCGGAAGACTCACCATGAGCAGCTTCACTTTCAATTATTTGACCATCGGGCGTGATCAGCTCGCTAGTCATCATCCCAAGACTTCCAAACCCTTGTGCCAGTACGTCGCTTTGCACATCTCCATCATAGTTCTTCGTAGACCAGACGAACCCTCCCGAAGATTTAATGACTTGCGCCACCATATCATCAATGAGCCGGTGTTCATAATAAATTCCTGCAGCTTCGAACTGGCCTTTGTAAGTTCTGCCGATAACGTTTAATTAGCCCCAAGCCCCGTAGTGTTCGGCGACCACTAACGTATCATAGATTTCTTGGAAGATGTCCTTGAACCGACCATCATACTTCTTCAAAATGGTGTTCTTCGTAGACAAGAACTAAACTCTTCTCGTAAGCCAACATGACGTATCCCCGCTTAAACTTCAGCTTACCAAAGGCATCTTTTTCGCTAGGGCCATCTTGAACGAGGACTGAGCAAAGCCGGTAATGGACTTGCAAAAATAGTCAGTTTCATTAGTGTGGAACCGA
>Ga0137376_10002020_pt1 | contig 11852 bp, 15 predicted proteins | sample SagtaG_23_FD_104814 | JGI IMG/M metagenome (GOLD analysis project Ga0137376, IMG submission 104814) | Vadose zone soil microbial communities from Sagehorn Ranch, Mendocino, California, USA - Sage2_L_20_16 metaG | ecosystem: Environmental > Terrestrial > Soil > Vadose zone | place: USA...
GTTAGGATATGGCTCAATCACATCAGCAACAACCTAGCCGCCACTCACAACCTCAACACAGGCGCTAGCGAAACTGGAAGTGCCGACCGCGGCTTTGACTCCAGGACTGCCACGAAAGGGCCCGCTGGGGGTTATATGTTGAGGAAACCTGACATATCCGTCGTTAACCGGGGCCTCCTGCATGGTAGCCATAGAGACGAACGTCTCCAATGGCGCAATATCGAGGCAATTGTTGAGGTTACGAAGTCGGCGCCAGTCAGGGATGTAATTCGGCAAATTTCACAGAAGGCGGCATGTATGTTCGATGTCCAACCGCAGAGGCAGTTTGCCTGCGCTCTCGGCATATTCGGCGAAGCCGAGAAGCTCCAGTACATATTCGCTGTCGTGGACCGTGCGGGTATAACTCACACCGAACTGGTGTCGATGGAGCAGTATCACGCTCTCGACTTCCTTCGTATTATATTCGCCTTTTCCTTTGCGTCTCCAGAAACCCTTGGTTGCGATCCATCCGTTGAGGTCAATCCCGAGACAGGTGACATCACACATATCACCGTCAATGGGGTTGAACGCGGTTCCATCAGCTCCGCCAAGCACCGGTTTGCAGTCGTCAAGCTGCTTCACAGCTCACCCATTCTATATGGTCGCGGGACCCGGGTATGGATTGTGAAGGACCAACATGGTTCCTTCTATGTATTGAAAGATTCGTGGATTCAACAGGTCAGCACAACCTCAGAGATCGAGTTCATTAAGCATATCAAGAAGGTAGTCGACGAAGACGGTGATGGGCGACTTTTCAAGCACGCCTATCCCCAATACTACGTTGGTCAGGATTGTGTATGCTGCACAGACATGATTCGTGGCATCCTGCTCAAGCCTCCCAACCGCGTCCAAAGACGAATCGTCACAGGTCCTATAGGGGATCCGCTCACGTCCTTCCGTTCGAAATACGAATTTGTCGGCGTCATGCTTGATATCGTAAACTGTATGTCTTATTTGCGTAAACTAGGGAAGTTAAATGACGTTCTTGACAGTCTTGGAGTTCCTCTCCCAAAAAGGAAATGTTATCCATGGCGATATCTCTATCAATAATATCTTGATCAACCGTGTTTGGGACTGCTCGCTTGAAGACTCACCTGCTCGACTTCGCCTTTTAGCATCCAATATAAATGCCTCTACTAATGATCCCGGTCCCAACGACGAACATGGCCAAGACGCTGACGACCGCGAGGACAATTCCATGCCCATGCTTGGTTTACCTCATGACCAAGCCAACCCCCCTGTTCTACCCCCGGCTTCGGCTACGGTATCCGTCAACTATGATGGCACGCTGGAGCCTATTGAAGCCGCCGGCATGCTGATTGACTGTGACTTTATGCGCTACAAGGACAATAAGGGCCACCAAACATCGGTACGCGTATCTGGCATACTCTCATGACATCTGACCCTAACTCACTACTTGCTCAGGGAACTTTGCCTTACATGGCACTTGAGGTGCTGAACCCCCAAGCTGGGTTCGTTCACCAACCAGGCCATGACTTAGAGTCACTCCTCAACTCCATGCTAACCATTTGTCACTATACAATTGGTCCTGGCGGGATGCTTCGTCAACCGATCCAGGGCGATGACAGGATTAAGTTCAACGACTGGTTTACCACCGGCAATCGTGAAAATTTAGCCTTTGTTAAGTCGGGAACGCTGGAGGCATTCCGATCTCTTATCAAGCCTCGTCTTCCCCAATATTGGCAAGATTTTGCACCGTTCCTCGAAAAACTAATCAAAGCAACCTGGAATGGATATCCCTACCTTGAGCAACCCAATGCTGCGACACATGCTGAATACCGACGTATCCTGATCGAGGTGCTCGAAATGTATGCCCAAATTGACAAAGACATGCCCTCTGTCTATGCCTTCACCCCATCCGCAAAGCGACCCCATGAAGAACTGGATTCCCGAGTTCGTCCGTCAAAGACTCGTCGGGGAAGCAAGGGTGTGCTCCGCGACGCAACAACCCACTACCTGGAGAGCTATCAGGAATCTGCTCCGATGCAGGATGTTGTTCACAAATAGCGTGTCTCGAGATTGGTGATACTGTTTTACTTATACTTATGGCCACAAGTGGACTTTTCTAGTCTGTCTTCCACACGTATATACGCTGCATGCCGTAACTCCGTTGTAGTCTATATATGTATATATGCTTACATCATCTTGCTACAAAATAACGCGAACCAAAACGACCGTCTTCATGAATATCCCAACGTTTGAGCCACACCTTGGCGTAGCAAGTCCTGCCCCTTGTTCCTATGTTACGGAAACATTTGATGCAACCTATCTTTCCGGCGGGGCCCAATCGACCCAGATGCTTCACTCGTCGAGCTTTGAAAGCTCAGATAGCTCCGCTTATTCCAGGCCACAGAGCATTTATGGCACCACTTCAAATGCGGTATGTAGGACAAAGGATAATCTAGGCGTATGGCTAACGATTTATTACAGAGCTGGTCTTCAACAGAGGGTAACTGGAGTTATCCTGGTACGGTGGGCCAGAATTATGTTAGCGGGGAACAATATCATGCTCTTCAACGAGAAAACGTTCAACTCTCCAAGCAACTGACTATCTGGCAGGCCAAGTACCAAACGCTCGAGTGGGTATCCACTTTTCTTGAGTACTTCGCTGTCTGAACGTTGTAAATTAGGTTGTCATACAAGCTTCTATTAGGGCGGGTACCTACTCCTCGTGAAGTAGAGCGCGATAAACTCGACCCTAAGGATTTCCCGCACATTGATTACTGGTACAAACACCAATGGATGGCTGCAGCACCTGATCACAGCACCAAGACCAGGAATGAAGAGAGCGAGAAAGAGGATGTGGCAGGTACCCAACGCGGTCAAGGTCGCTCTCGCATGGGGATTAATGTTGCTATGCGGTACATTCAGACGGAGGATGGCACAGTCATTGATGGATATCGAGCGACAGAGATGCGTCACCATGCAAGGGCTGTTTTCATTGGACTTGTTGATAATGGAAAACAGTTTGCTTCATGGGGAGAGGCTGATGCAATGAGTCGCAGGGTCTTCTACAATGAGATGGCGTCTCGCTTTACAGAACTCAGCTACTGCGAGCTTGATTGGAAGGCCGAGCAGATCGCCACTGACACCTATCCAGGATGGAAGTTGAATTGGACAAACAAGGAGAAACGATCTCGCCAAGAATCTGTCCCCAAGACATCGCATCATAAACGTCTCAAGGGCCCAGAGAGTATTAGCCTGGCACTGACCTCACTGCCCGGACCCACTCCCAAGTCTACTATGCCCTCTATTCCATCAGAGGTGTGTTCTCTTGGTCTCTTCTCAGCGATGCCTGACAAACTACACAAAGCTCCAGCCTCCTATCTGTGATCCTTTTTTACTTCCGTCCACCAGTCAGCCATTGGACGATAACAGCCAGTGAAATAGCACTATTCCAGGAATATTATCTATCTCCATCCATAGTATTCAAGTTTGGGCACATCGTGTAAGACAAATATACTTCATTTTGTCTCGCTCTATTTGCTGTGAATCGCCATGAACGCGCGACTCGGAGTTCACGAGTAATCAGGCATGACCTTTGAAGGGAATGGAAGGACTGGGAAATCTCTCACTTCGGCTGATTCTCCTCCACCTGGCCAGATTTACTATTGAACTGGTATCGAGCCCGTTGTCACCATCAAGAAGGCGGACTGTGCAGAAAATGCAAGTCTTTCCTGCAAACCATTGTCAACGTATCGCAGGTACATGAAGCCAAGACACTATGTAAACCACAGCGGTGAGCATTGAGATATTACTCCAACTCTATTTATTTCCTTGCCAGATCTTCGATCCTCAAAGCCGCAACAGTGCGTTTGACCTTTTGAAGACTCCTCGTCGTTCCTGAGCATGTTGTGCAACAGTTGATATAGTCTAGGGACTTTCGCCATCGGGCGTTTGACGCACTAGTTCCCCCAACCGCATCTCTATCTCGTCTCCATCCCAGTAGTGCATTTCCTCCGCCGGTGTCTTGCGCGCCAAATAGTCGGCGGACTTAGGCGTTCCTCGCATGGATGAGCGTGATACGGTTAGCGGTAAAGTCAATGGGGAAGAAAATCAGCCCGCGATCAAGCCAAGACAGTAACTCGTGTCTACCTCCCTTAACTGAGAAAAGGTCTACTATGGCAGATTTTCCGCATGACGCATCATAGTCGAAGGTCCTAGGCCGAATTGAACGTCCCAGACATGCAAGAACGACGACTTAAGCCTCACAGTGTTTTCCCGAAGCTCAGTATACCTGCCGAAGAGCAATACAAGCACTACTACTAAGCGACCGCACTCCTCGTGGCTCCGGCAGGCCCGACAACTGACATCACAATTCCAATCTGTTAAAAGGGTAACCTAAAATAATCTACGGTGAGATATAAGTAAAAGCGAAGAGATAGAATAGTGGAAGAAAACGCGCCTCAGTCTCGTATATCCGGGACTGAGTACTGAGCACTAAAAACTACTGCATTTAAGTTGGCCTTTAATTAGTTATTCATTGATTGCTGTGCGTGGTGATGGCGCGGCAAAACGCGCAGTGACGTCGTGATGTATTTCACTCCTTTCAACACAATCCCAACCCTCTATCACTCATCATAGCGCAGTCATTTTCCAATTCGAACTTTCACTTTCATTCTCATCAACCGCCGCCCCAGGGACCGTTGTTTCACTTGGGCTCATGGAAAAAAACCTTTGGAAGAGCTGGATCTGGAGAACTGCAATCTGCCGGATACAATCGCTGTCTCGCGGGGAAATCTTAGCTCGCGAACGAACGAGACTATTATCCCACTTATATCGAAGCTTTTCCACAACTTGCGAACTCTCAACATGTCATACAACGCACTGCCATTGGTGGGTGTTGCGAGACACGGAAGCCCTTCCGTCGTTGATCCTGGCTCACAGGGGGAGGCGCGGTTTGCAGCACCTGCGTCATCGCGGGGATGGGATAAAGGATTCTGATGAATTACAAGGTGTTGCGTTCATGTTCAAGGGCATTATGGAGGAGCCCTGGGTGGAAACTTGACTAACTGGATCCAGGATATCAGGGACCGCAACATTGAGAAGCTACTGCCAGAGGCTAGAGCCTGGCTTGTTACCGTTGGAGGTCTTCTTGGTGGATGGAAACGTGTAAGTTCCAGTCTAATCTCGTGATGTCAAGCTTTTTATACCCTTTTTCAGGTTTCGCGTTCCTCGACATCGCGTTTGGGAGAGGGAAGGGAATATTTCGCTTTTTGCAGAACATATCACCCCCCGATTTGTGCTGAACTCATCACTGTACACCAGAAGGACAGCGAGCTGCTCACCAACGAAGCTGGGGAGGTCACTTGCCATCTGATGGTGTTCTGGTACAGAACAATCGGAATCATTGAAAAAAACGGAATCAAACCGGCATACGTGGTTGACGGGAAACCACCAGAGTTGAAAGAAGAGGTGAGTCTATGTCTGATTTTTTACTGTAGTAGCAAACTCTGACGTGCGTCGCGTCTCATAGCTCTCAAAACGGGTCGAAAGGCGGGAAGAGGCGAAGGAAGAGGGCGAAGAAGGGAAAGGAAAGCAGAGGACATTAACAGGTTTTCAAGGCGGACGGCCAACTTGAAGGTGACGAGTCAGCATAATGAAGAGTGTCGAAAACGTCATTGGACGTTTCATGACATTTTTTGCTCTCATGTCGGTATAGCCACCTTCCGAGGCTGAAGCTCAGTGTGTAGAGCTAGCAAGAGCCTAGAGGTGAAAAGGCACGTGCAACGGCAATCGTCGCGTTCAATATAACTCTCAGCCACTCCCTTCTCATCCGCATGGCTCTCCCTCAGCCATCCACTTAGCACCAACACCATCCAACAAAACCACTTGTTATAGGTTGTATCAACACCCGCTTGTTCAAGAAATCACTTCAAATTGGCCATCAACCCCCCTATATCCCTCTTTTACAACTCGGGATGGTACGTTCACCATTCCCCAGGTTCTCCACCCCACCCATCTGACGGCGCCAGGCCAAACGACAATGGCAACTCAAACGGTTGCATCCCCACATTACCAACATAACTGGCTGAGTAATCTAGAATCCCCGATTCAACGGCTATGCCACCATCGATTTTTGCCCCGCGGCGGCGAGGTAGTCGGAAGCATTTTGACGGTAGAGTTCTATGCATGTCGACCCTACCAAAACAGATTTCATGTCTATACGTCCATGATCACGACCCCAAATTAGCAAGAACATAGCCCACCATTTAACCCATCTTCACCACCGACCATTTCCACGCCCTTCTTCAGCTGGTGGAAAGACAGTTGCTGCTGACAACGATGTCGCTCTCTTTGGATGTTGCGTTCGACAGGACGCCTGGTCCTCTGTTCGTCGGATTAAGCCTATCATGTGTCATTTTGGGTATTCTGTCAATGCAAGCCTATACATACTTTCGGCGCTTTCCAAACGACGTACACGTGTACAAGAGACTAGTAACAGGCTCTTAGGTTGCAATGCGTTTGGTAATTTTCGTGTTCATGTACTTATCGTCACAATTTAACCAAACATTTCGTGTTTTGAGGTGATCAATCAATCACTTGTGATTGGTTTTTTGTCCAAGTTCCACGCAACATACGTTCTAACCAGTGTCATTGCCAGCCATTCTGACTGATGCCGCCATGCGAAACCATCAAATGCTGTGTCTCTCTCTGCTTGGCCTGGCCCTGAATAGTTCCTTTTTGACTGGGTGCGCGCATCATCTAGTACCAAGTCCAAACTTAAGCCATCCCTTTCCATCATGGAAATACCAACCAGTTATCCTTGCCTCAAGCTCAGCTGCGGCAGATGGTTCGCAAAGAAATCACATCGCCTCCTACATATGGACGCAAAGCATTCAGAGTTATCAGCGGACGTGGCCCCCAGTTCGCCGGCTGCGTTGTTTGTCACAGATCGCTCCTCTTCTCCCTCATTGGATTCTGGACCTGACTTTAGCTTTAGTGGTGAAAGGGATGCAGAGGATCCATTCCCAGGTGTTTTTCCGGAAGTCGCAATAGAGGGCCCTGCAGCGTCACCAATTCCGGCACCCATGGGCTCTGACTTCCAAGAAGATCCGGTTCCTGAAACTCCCATCGTGGAAGAACAACGTATCAATTGTGGCAGCAGCTCCAACGAAGAGGAAGGTCCACATAGACATGATGAAGGCAATGAATTACGGTTTTTTGGTGTTGACGATCGACCATTCTACAGACGACATCATCGCGTCTTATCAGGTAAATTCTTCTCAACCTTTTGCTGTGATCTCACGTTACATTAAGGCAAACCCTGCGATGCGCAAGGAAATTATTTACCTCCTGGTGTACCTCCAGCTCAGGATAGTCATGAAATGCATGATTGGACACCGTTCAGTAGCCAAATTCAGTTTGAGTTGGCTGATTTTCTGTACCGCCGGGACCAGATGCCTGGAACAAACATTAATATTCTCCTCAAGTTGATGAACGAAATGTCAGACAATAATGGCACAAGTTGTTTCAAGAACAATGCAGAAATGTACCATGCCATCGATGCTATTACTGTTGGTGGAGTTAAATGGGAAGCCTGCACTGTCCAATACAACGGCCCTTTACCAGAACAAAATGTACCGCCCTGGATGTTGACTAAACATGAAGTGCATTTTCGGGACCCCCGCTTGGTTATAAAAGCTATGTTATCAAACACAGATTACAAGGATGAGTTTGACTACGCGCCCTACCGGGAATATGATGCCGATAATTTGCAACGCTTTCACCATTTCATGTCAGGAGAATGGGCATGGAGACAAGCAGTGTGTTTAATTTTATACTGACAGGGCCCACTTTCACTTACCTGACCTTACTAGACCATACTTGAAAAAAACAAAGCTTTTCATGGTGCCATGATTGTCCCTGTAATACTTGGAAGCGACAAGACTACAACATCTGTTGCAACCGGTGACAACGAATATTATCCACTTTATATTTCAATAGGAAACGTACACAATAATGTTCGACGAGCTCATCGTGATGCTGTTGAAGTTGTTGGATTCCTTTCTGTTGCCAAAAGTACGTACATCAAGCTGGACTGGGCAGTGGCAGCAAATCTCATGTATTTTGTTCAGCCACCAGGGAGTGTAAAGATGATGCTCGATACCGGCGGTTTCGCCGTCAACTTCTGCAATCCAGTTTAGGAATGATTTTGAGTCGGTTAGAAGAAGGAGCAGCTAGCCCTCTGGTCATGCGTTGTCCGGATGGCCATTATCGCCGAGTTGTTTTTCGTCTTGGGCCATACCTTGCTGATTACCCAGAGCAAGCAATGATTGCAAACATTGTTAGTGGGTGGTGCCCAAAGTCAGTCTCGAGTTTTCGTAATGCCAGGTACTTCAACATTTAAGTAGATGCGAAGAACCTGACTTGGGTTCGGGCGAATCAGGAACTCCGCGTAGCCAGGAGCGCACAGAGATTCTTTCAACAATTCATGAACTCTCGTACCTTTGGCAGAATCATGGCATAGTGGGTGACATGACTGTAGGTATACATTCATGGTCCATTCATAAAGCCTATATCCACGCCGTTCAGCCGTTTACAAAGGAATTTCCGGATGCAGATATTCACGAATTAATCGCTCCTGACATATTACATCAAATCATCAAGGGCGTTTTCAAAGATCACCTGGTTACCTGGGTCGGGAATTATCTTACTATAACCCATGGTAAAAGTCGAGCTCAAGCAATACTTGACGATATTGACAGAAGGTTGGTTTGCATTTGAATTTTGCACTTTGTTTTTATGGCTAACTTGAATGCGACAAAGGATTTCCCTTGCACCTCCGTTTGCCGGCCTCAGGCGCTTTCCAGTAGGACGAGGCTTCAAACAATGGACGGGCGACGATTCTAAAGCCTTAATGAAGGTGTCTCTGACCAGTGGTTGAACGATGTAAATGGTGCGCTAATCCAGGGACAGGTGTATATTTCTGCTATCGAGGGCCATGTACCTGATGATATGGTTCGCACGTTCCGAGCATTACTAGAAGTCTGCTACATCATTAGGAGAGAGTACATAGGTGAGGGAACCTTGAAGGAACTGGAAGACGCATTAGGACGGTTCCATGAATGCCGGGAAGTGTTCAAGGAAACTGGCGTCAGAAAAGACTTTCATCTTCCTAGGCAACATGCATTGGTTCATTACCTGGATCTTATACGGCTATTTGGAGCACCAAATGGCCTTTGTACATCAATCACAGAGAATGCGCACATCAGACTTGTGAAGGAACCATGGCGACGTTCAAATCGTAATGACCCATTGGAACAAATGCTAGAAACAAATACTAGGGTATCACAGCTTGGTGCCGCTCGTCGTACTTATGTCCACCGTGGTATGCTGGTCAATCCTATAGTTCCAGGTATGTCTGCTTTCTTCGATTTGGCTCGACTTTGTTGTGAAAAGATCTGCCAGATAAAGCACAATTGACTCAGGCTGGTGATGACGTTCTAGAGAATGCAGCTCCTGCCCTAAGTGAAGATGATCCCATTCAAGGAATAATTGATGGACCGCCCACCAAGACTTTCGTTAAGCTAGCAAAAACAAAAAGTATGTGAACAAGCTATGAACGTGTTCACTTTTACTGAGGTGGGTTTTATTCAGAGGGACAAGACACAGTCGAGAAATTAGCACAGGCTGTTAACCAGCCTGAGCTTCCATCTCTGATACAAGAGTTTCTTGGAGACCAGTTGGACGACTGCAACATCCACATCAATGAAGTAGAAGAAATTTATTTACATGATTCAGCCATAGCGATGATCTACTCCCCTAGCGACCCAAGTGGCATTGGCGGAATGCGCAAAGAACGGATTCGCGCTCGTCGGTCTTGGCGCCATGGTAAAGGGCGGTATGACACTGTTTTTGTGCGAACAGAAAATGATCCCGTTGCAATTGGGCGTGTTTGCTTGTTTTTTCAGTTCTCATACAATGGTACAAAATATCCTTCCGCTCTTATACACTGGTTTATGAAACCTGAGAGCCAGCCAAGTGAATTGAATGGCATGTGGGTTGTAGAGCCCATGCGCAATCCGGACAGCTCACCTGTCGCGTCAATAGTGAGCGTTGATGCCCTTATCCGCGCCGCACATTTATTACCTGCCTTCGCTACAGATAAATTTGTGGACAAAGATATAAGATTTGATGAAACATTGGATTATTTCGACACGTTCTATGTCAATCGATATGTTGATCATCATAGCTTTCTTATACTATAGCAACTCGGACGCAATGTTCAGATTATATGTTGATTAGGTTTGAACGTTGAACGTTGAACTCAAAGCTGCGCACCCTGTAAAATTACAAGCTTGAGTGAGCGATGGCTCAATACACACTAATGTTACAGAAGTTTCAAACTGCCAAAGAAGGCAATTAGATACGCCAGTTAGGCACGGAAGAAGAAAAGAGGCCAGCTTGGCATGAAGGTCACTCAATGAGGAAAGCGTGAGTGGCTCGGTGCGCGAAGCTCAGGGATGGGCGTGAACAGGGCTTCGTCGGGATTAGATAACAGTAAACGATACTATTTTAAATGTGACTGTGACTACAACCGTTACCTCTTACTATTAGGCCTGGCACTTCATGCTAGATGCCATCAGGTACTAATCCCCACCCTCGTCATTTTATGTCTTTCCACTCACAAGACACACATACCAGATTACTATTACATGACTTGAACGGGCCAAACGACGCTCAGGCCTTGAATAGGAACGGCGTATCGACAACATTGGCACCGATTCATTTAAGTCACAACCGCCTCTCAAGGAGGTCAGTTGAATGTCCAGTCGTCCGCAAGCCAAGACAAAATCTGGAAAAGCACCGGCAGAGGGGACAAAGTAACAACGGTGCCCTTGCAGTCTGGATCTGTAGCTCGTCCTTGAGCGTACTTTATGACGCTTCCTTTCAACCGCCTCCCCTCACTCAATGACCAAAGTTGCCTTAATTCATCGTATACGCGTTCCACCGGACAAGTTATGGCAACTGACTAGGTAGGATAAAGTTTGTCCATAAAGGGGTCACTTGCTGCAAACATAATCACTGTTTTTTCCCAACAGCACGACGTGGCAGCTTCAAAGGAAGTCCTCAGAAGCTCTCATGAATAATTCAGCTTGGTCATGCCCGGATTCTCCCGGTCTTGGTGCCCTGTCCACCCCAACTCCGACTCCACTTTCCGGCCTTGGTGGCATTCAATACTACCAACAATGTCAAACAGATGTCAGAGTGTAACTCGAAGATTCAAGATGTCCACTTATCTCCACATTTTGCACTAGTGGGGTGCAACCGCCAAGGGAAAGTCTTTGGTAGTCATCGCTCGCCTTTGTGCACGTTTTATAATGGTTACAAACATCCGCCTTCGTGCCCTGTCATTCTTTGCATGCCTTATTCTCCTTCAGCAACTAAGGGCACAATTTCTGTTTGGGAAGGGCTTCTCTGGCAGGATGTAGTTGGTTTGATTCGGCATACATGATCACTTCGAAGGCAATTTTCGATGATAAGGCTGTTAAAAATCTGGTCTTACGTGCTTCGAGGACAAAGGATAATTTGGCTGGTTAAGCATGGGTGCGTGTTCAAGAGGCTCTACTCTTAGCGTAACTCAGCTTTCAATGCAGATTCAAACTTGGACCTCACAGCCTGATAATTATGTAATATATTATGTAATATAATATCCAAATATAATATTACGTAATATATTATTATATAATATAATATTACGTAATATATTATTATATAATATAATATTACGTAATATATTATTATATAATATAATATTACGTAATATATTATTATATAATATAATATTA
>Ga0137376_10002023_pt1 | contig 11848 bp, 15 predicted proteins | sample SagtaG_23_FD_104814 | JGI IMG/M metagenome (GOLD analysis project Ga0137376, IMG submission 104814) | Vadose zone soil microbial communities from Sagehorn Ranch, Mendocino, California, USA - Sage2_L_20_16 metaG | ecosystem: Environmental > Terrestrial > Soil > Vadose zone | place: USA...
CCCCAAAGTTACCTGGCTAGCAACTGGCCAATCAGATATTCGTCTCTGAGTAGCGATGGAAGGCTTGTCGCTATCGCTGGAAGAAGAGGGCTCGCTCATTACAATTCAAACTCTGGCCGGTGGAAGTTGTTCTTGGATCGACATCAAGAGCAGGCTTTTGTCGTCAAGGGCGGATTACTCTGGTTTCACCACATATTGATTGCAGCGGTGGAAATGGGGAGAACATACCAGGTCAGTTGAACGTTGATGTTGGTCATCTGGAATTGATATACCTTCACAGATTCGACTGTATTCTCGTGATGCGGAGTTGACTGCACACAACGTGTTATATCGAGAAATCGTGTCTTCGCCGATTGTCATCTTGTCACTTGTGGACAACTCGTTGCTCGTGTACACAGCGGATAACAACCTTTATCATTACTTGGTTATACCTGGGGCCAATGGGTTCAAGCTACGGCGTTGTGGGAGTATTAGTTTTGAGGGTATCATAGCTCAAACTACTGCTGTGAGGACGCTAAGCTGGATGATACCTTCTGCACACAAACGTGAATATTCTCGATTTTGGGGGGTTTTTGGGCTCAAATGCACACCGCAGAACTGGGCGATCCGGTTGATGATCTTACCGTTGCGACCGTCTTGATGGTCGTGGGCGGGCAGCTTATTCTTCTTCGTCCGCGCAAAGTGAGCATGCATCATTTGTCGTGACAGGTCGTTTTCTGACTCATATTAGACGGCAGATAGAGACGTCAAGTATGATATTCAGGTGTTTGCTGACCGGGTCGAGTTCTGTTGGATACATTTGCGAGGGATTGGTGCTCTAGAAAATTCACTATGGGCGTTCGATGGCAAAGGGCTACGCGTATGGCTAAACGCACTTGCCCTTGAATCACCTTCACAACAGAGAGCAAACGGGAACTCTGTCGACGTGCAAGAAAGCGTGAAGATCCCTCTGGATTTTTATCCTTTATGTGAGTACGATGTATGTCTTCCCAATATGTTCGACATTCAACGCTTGGACAGCGGTACTTATGGATAAAGGTATTATAATTGGGGCTGAGTACGAGATAACAGCACGATCCAATCTTCCGTTCGTTATGTTCAGACATGCAACCAGCGTCTGTATTCAATTCTCGTTTTCCATCGAAGGTCTCCCTGACTTCCTGACAGTCTCATCTATTTATTCACCACCTTTTGTTGCACCACTTGGAAATTTGTCAAATAAAGGAAGCGGTGACTTTTGCGTCTCACTACCAAGAATTAGTCTTCTTTGCCCACGCACTGGAAATTCTTCTCCACACTGTGGTTGAGTCAGAAGCTGGTGCCGAGGTTTCTGACGAACACCTGACAACTCGTTCGGGGGTCATACTTCCCGCTGCCATCGAATTTCTGGATCATTTTGATGTCGCTCTCGACGTGGTTGTTGGATGCGCTAGAAAGACGGAAATGACTTATTGGAAATCTCTTTTCAGCGTCGCTGGGAGCCCGAAAATCCTGTTCGAGGTAGGTCCTAACCATACGCTTCTCTGCGGTTTCGTAATAATGGTGCCAAGACGTGTCTATCGTCACAGCGACTGAAGACAGCCGCTTCATATCTTTTGGTATTACACAGTACTGAGCAGTTGGACGAAAATAGCGATAACGCCGTGCGATTGTTGAAGAAAGCGCTAGACGCCAAAGATTGGCAACTGTGCAGAGATGTGCTTCGATTCCTACAGTCTATCGACGACAGTGGTCAAGTTTTGCAACATGCACTCACTCGCGTAGGCATAACGGATGTACCTGATGTAGGTATATCACATGCCTAGCCATAACTTATTTATTCTTTTGTGGTTCCATACGGTGGCTTCATACGGTCGGATCATAATTTGGGGGGTTTCTTTGATATATGTATATTATGTAGACACCATGTCAAGATCCATCATACGTGGCATAGTCAGTCAAGTGCGCCGCATGCAGACCATAGAATATACGCCTGAAGGAGCGGTGACTATTTCGTATCCTACCCTCGTGTCATCGCCATTGTCACTCAACAGCTCAATCGGTCAGTACTTCATTCGATAAACTATAGAATTGCAAAAGTAGCTCATATCTACCGGCAGATAAGGCGTTCGGTTCACATCCCGAGTCCCTGGGCATTATCGTCGTCCGCGATTTACCTCCTGCCTATACTTCCTATCGAGAACGCTTGTTAAAACTAGCCTTCAAGTTTGCAAAACTTTCACCTGAAGTTCGTGAAGAATATGCAGATCCTGTCAGTCAATACAAGTAAGTGTATAAATCGAGCGTATGATGATTTTCTCAATGCATAACACTAGTTTCGGCTGGTCTCATGGCAAGGTGATCCTGTCGTTATTAAAAGTGGTCCTAGTTTTGGCTGTTGACGAAACGATCGCAGGAAATCATGAGCGGGAAACCGGGTCATCCTCCTACGACTTGTTGTATTCGACTTATGTTGACACATGCTTTCACAGATGTTCTGAAAGGATCATACTATGCAAATCCATTGATCGATGTTCCAACCGTTTCCGCTCAGGATGCAAAGCTATATCCAGAATACTACGGAAAGAATATATGTGAGTGTACCGCGATCCGGATGGACGGGATCTCACTCAAGGTCTCCCAAGGGCCAAAGCCGGATGAAAAGGGCGTTGAGGGTTTCGAAGAAGCATTCAAAGATTTAGGAAGGTAATTGATGGCTTTATTCTGTAGGATTGTTGATGCGAAACACGTCTTTAAGGTTTGTCTTCAACGTCGGATGCCAGTTAGCAGCAGCGTGCCAGCCTTTTGGTACTTCAACTTATTCTCTAATGTGGATGATGAACTAATGATAGATCAGCACTTCCCCACCTGTCTGACTCACGCTTGACGCTGCCCCAGCTTATCAGCACATCCCAGACCACGAAAGCACGGCTTTTACACTATTTCCCTCCATCCGAAAATGTCAGTCCAGAAGAAAAATCTATCGACGATTGGTGTGGATTTCATCTTGATCATTCCTTGTTGACCGGATTGTGCTCGGTAGGTTGAAATACTTCGTTAGTAGCCACCTGTGTATGATGCAACCCTTGCTAGGCTATGTATTTGCGGGAAAACCCTGCTGGCGATCCTTCTGTCGTTCCGCCGCCTTCTTCCACATCGGGGCTTTATATTCGAACCCGTGGCAGTAAGCTGACTAGGGTCTTGATCCCCCATGATTGTCTGGCCTTCCAAACGGGCGAAGCCTTAGCATTGGCAACGGGAAATAAGCTCCAGGCCACACCACATTGTGTGAGGGTGGGATCGAGTGATCCACGGCAGGCCATTTCTCGCGAAACCTTTGCATTGTTCATGCAACCAAGTACAGAACAACCTTTGACACCGTCGAAGAGCTTCGGGCAATTTAGCAAACAAGTATTTGATGAACATTACGAGGTTTATACGTAGTGGTACACATGGGAGAGTAGTCTAGACGTGTGATGGTCCAATTCAGCTGCCAGCGCAAATGTATCTAGATGCAAAAACAGTCAAAACCATGTGTATTATAAAGGCCGTGGTGGTACAGATGATGAACGGCGCCGTGGCGAGCTTGGCGAGAGCGATTCGGGCAGGACGGATAGAACAGCGGCTGTCAAACTTGCACGTTTAGATGGGCCATCGTGGGTCGCGAAACCATCACCGTGCCCTGAACTGATGGAGGAACGGCGATCGTCTGGGTCGGATATCACACTCCAGTCTTCACTAGGTGCTCGTCTAGAACCACTTGAGCTACGAGGTGAACGGGAACCGAGTGACAAATTTGTCCGATGGTCGACACTACGAGCTGCGGAATCCTGACCTTCCCCTTCTTCTTGCACGGGAGACTCTGCTAATGGCAGTTTTATCAAGGATCGGGCGTATTCTAGATCGCGATAAATTGACTCGATTGCAGCTGCGACGCCATCCTCCTACACAAGACCAATGAAAAAAAAAATTTCGGAAATCCACAAAAGACTTACCGATCGAATCTGTTCCCCGAGAAGTTTTGCGCGATTAATTTGCTTGCTATCAGTAGTTGCGGTAATAAAAGCATCCGTCAGCGCGGCAACTGTCAGTTTTCTAACGCCGGAGCCGACGCCAAGTGCCTCTACCCTGTCTGCCCAGAAAAACTGATCGCCGAAGAAAGGTTTGATGATGGTGGGTATACCAGCTAAATTTATGATCAGGGAAAGAGCCAAAATCCTAGCAACTCGTTCTCACCTCGCAAGCTGGCGCCCGTTGTTCCCGCTCCTCCATGATGACAAGCAGCATCAATACGCTGGAACAACCAGTCATGTGGTATCGAAGAAACCGGATAAATCTGCGATGGAAGGGGTAACTCTGGCTCTGACGCGTCACCATTTTTGCCCTGAAGTCTGTCTGACCATCCTTTAGACAGAATGGCATGCACTCCACTCCGGATCACCGCTTCAACGACGCACTGTGTCATGCCCTTTGGGTCTGAAACGACGATACTGCCGAAACCTATGTATACGACTTTCTTGTTCAAAGCATGTGCATTATCGATAAAATCAACGAGGTCGAATGGTGGCGTCCATTTCTTGGCACTGACATCTGCATCGTCCAAAAACCAATAACCTTTTCCGCGGCGGAGAATCTAAATATGCGTATCGTTGATATATGACCACGACACTCACCCGCAACGTGAATCCACTCAGGCCAGTCGAGGGGAGGAGGCACAACGTGCGGGCTGAAATTGTACAGGAACGGTATTCTGTGAGGCTCCATTTTATCTAAGCTTGTACTGTCGAGGTGCAGAATATTGCGCCTCCAGCGATTGATTTGACCTGCAATGGCCCTCCAGAACACTTGTTCAAACATAACGTACGACTTCCGAGCAGATCAACATCAGGTAGTCAACGTAGGCCATAACATACCATATAATTGTAACCTCCGCCCATCTAGATCGATGTTCAAGCCAATCGTTCGATTTCTGTTAAATCTTGCTCACCTTTCTCTCTGGCACCGCGAAGGCATGCGGATATGCCCTTTGAATAGGGAATTGATAAATGTGTTTGCTATACCTTCTGAATGTCAGCACACACCTGGTTCGAGTCCAAGTCATCGTAAACGCCCTAAAATAAGGAATACGCAATGCTTCAGCGATATGGTATCCAGCCATAGCGCTGGGGCTCTCTATCAAGACGTCCGTGCCTTGACATGCATCCCAAGAGTTCTTAAGAAGGTCATCCAACCAACCCCGAAACTTAGTAACATGTTAGCACTCATGTTTCCAGCGCAGAATGGTGAAACTGACCTTCAGAAGGCCCTCCTTCAAGAAAGAGACCGTGAATGTGCCATTCTCGACACATATTCGCATGAGTTCTGCTGGATCGCCACCAACGTACCCGAATTCAATCCCATGCTAAGCATTGAAAGTAAGTGGTGTTTTTGAGCAAAGGAAACATCACCCACCGACTCGATCCACGCCTGAAATTCTCCGTGGGTGGCTATTCTACACCGATGACCATCGGCCATGAGACCTTTAGCCAAGGCAATGTACGGTTGTACGTCCCCACGGGAACCAATGGTCAAGAATGTGAAATGTAAGGAATTGCTAGGCTTAAATGTTAAGAACGTCGAAGAAGCAGATGTGAACATGACGGCGGGTAGCGAGTCTGTCATATGTTCTGGAACAGTGCCTGACAGGTCACCTTCGTCCCCGATCGTCCGGCGCCCGAGTTCTTCTAGGATAAGTCCAGCACGTTTAGCTGTGTCTGTTTCGGCCTCTGCCGGATTTGCATGTCTCTTTCTAACTTCTTCAATTTGGCGTTCCAATAGGGACACAAATGCGTCTCTTCGATCTTTCGCTCCGAATTCAAAAAAAAGTTCTTCGTGCCCTCTTATAATAACAATTAGCCCATAATGACCGAATCGTGTAGCTTTTGACTTTTCCACAGCAAGGATATCCCGAACAGGAAGAGCCATCTGGGGAAATATATCAATATACGGATGGGTATACATACTTATGCTGACCTTAGTACGAACTGCAAGCGGGCCAGAGGACTTGAAACAAAAGTAGTTCGTCGAGATATACAATCGTCCGTATACAGGGAGTAACCTGAATAAATATCCGGAGAAGTCTAGCAAAGAATAGGTTAGATGAGGTTCGTAAAAGAGCTGGAAGTTGATAATCACAGCCCAGGAGATCCTCCTTCTCGTCATACGCAAATGCAGCTCGAAATTTCTCAATCGTGTCGGCATCCACGGACATATCTGGGCTTTCCATTATGCTGTAAGTTGGGTCGCAGCCAACAAGTTTTGTTGGTGTAGGTGCCATTGAAGAATATATTTCTCGCACACCGGCGACCTCAGAGCGCCCTGACAACCCCGTTCCCGACGTTGAAAAGCTGCCAAAGATGCGACGGGAGGGTCTCAGCCAAGATGGTACGCCAGCAATCCAAGAACTATTGGCATCTCTGCTTGAAGGAGGTTGATCTGAATCGTTAATTGAACGAGGGGTGGATGGCGGATACGTGTGACCGGAGGGTGATTTACCAGCAGTTGTGTCTCCTTGGGGCAAACCACAAGGACGTGGGTAAAGAGCTTGGTCGGTCGAGATAGGCGAAGCAGTGACGGGTATAAACGACGAATTAGCTTGCTTTGTGACATGAGTAAATTCTTCTTCCATTGTTGCAGCTGCTGTGGTGGGGGAGGACTGTACTGGTCGACTGAAAGAGATGTTATCTGAGAAAGGCTTCAGTAGAGAGGCCAGTCGAAAACCCGTGCTCATCTTAGAGATCGTTGACTCGGTCGGCACACTGGCAGAACGCTCGATCGCTGAGCCTGGTATAGAGCGTGATGTTGTGTCAATTAACGACTGAGGAAAATCCGCTGTCGGTAAAATGCGATAATCGCGCACAGCGTCACGGATCTGTTCTAGAGCAGCCGACATGTCGCGGAAGTAAGCGAAAAAATAAGAATCAACTGAGTATTGTTCCTCTTTGTCAAATACTTTCACTTCGATTGTTTCACTGAAATCCATGGCCGATGACCTCTCGATGTCCAGAATGAGTGAGTAGGGTATGGCAATCTGAACTTAAGTCAGCTCGTGCGTACCATGCAGGGAATGGCCGAACCTTTACACTGTCTCCGGAATTCTGAGCCTTGAATGTGACCTTCCGGATGGCCTTAACCCATTCATCGCGGCTCGGGACGGAGTCAGCTGATAGAAGAACTGTCTTCTGGTTTGTCCGCAATCGAATATCCTTTTCCCCTATTGGTTCGCAAGACAACGCATATCGAAGGTCAACAATCCCATGGGGAAAGTAGGGGTCCTATGGAGAATCTTGAGTTGCAGAAGTCCTTTCATAATTAAGGGCTGTTTCTCACAGATGACGACTGGTACCAGGATAGAGCATCATTCCGCAATACAAACCAGTGCTTGATCCAGCGCTTTGTTCGTTGAGCCTTCTTGTTTAGAAACCCAGATTTAAGTATTTGATCCTGTTCGGGAATGACTCTATATAAATTGGATGTGATATTGAAGTCCTGTACAGACCTCCCGAGATGGCATATGAGCGAAGAAGCATAAAAATGAGTTTGTTAGGTACATATAACCCTGTAGAACTAATGGAGCTCTTCATCACCACGGGGCGGTTTTATCCACTGTTGCACTTACGAACAGAGCGCAATAGCCAGCAAGGTAACTCTGCAAGATACACGATAATAAAAAAATCAAGCCTCAAGCAATGACCGACATACCGGCACACACTTCTTCAATATCGGGGAGTTCGAATACTTCTCTCAGTTTCTCCGCCAAACGCACCCTCCGCTGAAATTTAATGGTATTCAAGCTACCGGTCCTAGAAGAGGGTGGTCGCAGATAACCATGGGATGCGGAGGGACTATGAAATGCGATGTTATGCCCAGCAGTAGCAGAGGCTACTGCTGGCGATGAATCTTCAAAATCCTCTCCTTCATCTGATTCAAGTGGTTCTCCTGGGCCAGGCTCCTCAGCTACCAGCCCACCTGTTACAAGGGGTTTGCGACGAGCCGAGGATACGTTGCGACGTGAACGGGCAACTGGACGGTAGATGGTATGTATTGAGGAGGCAAGACGGATCTCTGCGCAAAATGAGTCTTTTCCCGGCTGCAAGAAGCATATACTAACGTCCTTCTTCTTCGCTGTCTGAGTCAGCTGCATTGCTATGATCAGATACTTCATCAGAGTTATCGGGCTCGGTCCAAGACAATGCTTGTAGTGCTTGGATCAACGTCTGCGTTCCGACGCGCATCTTTTCTAGATAAGTTAGGAACTCTAATAGCACTGTGAGCTCATCATACCGATAGATTACCTCTGAATGGAATCAGAGATGGCCGAAGAGGGGGTGAAGGGGGAGAAATGAACGGAGAATCGTCGTGAACGCCACCTCGCCCATGCAAACTTCGTCGCCTGATGGAGGCAGATGCAGTTACATTCTCTGAGCCTGCAGAGACAGGCGCCGGTTGCTCTAAAAGCTTGAGGATATACGAGTGTGGTCTGTTTCGTCAGACATGACATACCTTCATTTTCCTGCGGAGTAACAACTTCTTTACCTCTGTGTGAGATGGAGAACATCCGACGGCGAGTAGGAGATGGGATAGATATAGGATTGGTTATTCCTGATACGCTCTTGCTCAGCCTGTCTACTGTCTTCTCGACAGCACGCTTGACGGGGTTGGTGTTCGAGTCCCTTTGGAAGACCTGAGACTGGGAATCGCGTATAGGGCTGTTCTTTTGTGTACTCTGAGGCTGCGGCGCATCTGGCGTGCTCGATGGGTCGGACATTGGAAGCTCAAGGTGGTAGAGGAACCCAGGAGAACATGTACGTATTGGAGGTGGTGGCTGTGACACGGCCGTTGCCGAAAGCATCAAACACGTTTTTGTCGCGTTCATTGCTCTGGTGGCAGGCGCCATCCTCTCCATAACCATGGGTAAAATGAACTTGCGCGGAGAAATTTGCATGGGCACTGGGGCCCTTCTATCGTAAGTATTTCTGCAGAGCAATTCTGGCTCACTGACTCTCTTCAACTAGCTTGACGACATTTCTACTTCTGATTTTCGTTCACGTACGACGCTGCGTCATGTAGCGCACCATCACCAACTAACTTCAATTCTTTCGAAGGTTGGGCAAATTAATACCTCTCATGTCCCAAGGAGTATAGCTATGGTATCCCGTTATCTTTTGACCCGTCCTCACTCTAACTTCTGATCGATCTAGGTGAAGGTCAATGTGACGGGCTATGGGCAAGTCGTACTTCGTCACAATAAATGTGACTAATATATCGCTCATGCAGCGCGGCCCTCGCCAACGCAACGTTCGATCCTATCGAAGGCCTTAATACCACTAATGCGACTGCCCCGTTGCAACAGGGACTCGGCTTGCGACAATACTATGAATTCGGTCTTTACAGCTACTGCGGTTATATCAATAGCACAGGAATCTGCGGAAATCATACCGCTGCCGCACCGTTCCATCCCTTTCAGGCCATCACGGGTGACATGACAACAAATTACTCGAGCCTCACCACAGTTATTCTTTCCAACACAACTTTAGTAGATTCCAAATACCTTGGCCAATCTTCCAGCGCGGCATACTATCTGATATTGCTCGGCACGATACTTACTGCTATAACTTTCTTCACGTATGTGTAACGATTAGACTTTCGGGTTGCTCGGCTAACGTTAGCAGAGGTCTTAAGAAGCGTGGCATTCTCTTCGTTATGTCTGGATTACTTTCCGTCGTGAGCACAGTTTTGCTGCTCGCTGCCGCCAGTATGTGGACTATTTTGGTGAATAAGTCAGAGTCTGTGAATTCTCTGACCATCGGATCCCAAAACGTGCCGGTTGGTATCATAGTTTCTTCTGGCACGGGATTGTCATTGGTATGGGCATCGTTTGTATGTTCGGTCGTCTCAATTATTCCCCACACGACCAAGTGAGTTGCATGACCGGAGATTCTGAATAGTGTTGACGTGATTTAGCTGTTTCACGTATCGTGGTTGAACACGAATGGCTGGCCGTCTCGATGTAAGATATTCACGACACCCCATGTGATTTAGAGTACATTCCTGTAGAAATTCGTTACTCGGCGGATTCGGCATGCAACTGATTTGTCAGCTGCCTACCTTGTACATTATACTGCGCTCGCAGTCAACAAAAATACCCATACCTTTTTCCTTCTCACTTCCCACCAACATTCTTTTCAGTTGAGCTTCCGTTTATGCACTCCTGCCTCAGAACCACGCTGCTTCTTGCAGCTTGGGCGTTCTACTGTTGTACTGTCATAGCCATCCAACAGGTATCCCGAAAAGGGCCGTACCTTTATACCGGGGGACAAAATAGGTTTAATATTGTAGGCGTTGCATACCAAGAGCAAGGTTTCTGATTCATTCCGTATTTCGTCGCAAGCATTTCTGACGGATGGCATTTGCAGGCGCTGGCGCGACCAACAGTTTCGGCGAGCCGTCGACCTTCATCGACCCACTCACGCTTGGTTCCTCATGTAGCCGTGATCTACCCTTCCTGCAACAATTGGGTGTCAATACCATAAGAGTGTACAGCGTCAACTCAAGCTTGAATCATGATGACTGCATGACGACATTCAGTAATGCTGGGATATACACAATGTAATGTGGCTTCCATTTGAATATCAAATTTCCCTGATTTTTGTTCACAGCATTGATCTGTCTCTTCCTGTGAATGGTTCTATTGATCGTAATAACCCGACCTGGTCCACGAATTTGCTTGATGAGTACATTGCTACCATCGACGCGTTTAGCAAGTACGACAACGTTCTTGCCTATAATGTGGGAAATGAAGTGATCCTCTCAAATAATACCCAAGCCTCTCCATATATCAAGGCTGCCGCACGAGATGTCAAGGCCTACTTGTGAGACTCGTCTGCGTTACGTTGGGTTTGCAGCTGTGCTGAGGATAATTAAGGAATTCAAAAAATTATAGTGCTCTAGTTGGCTATGCAGCAATAGATGGTGATGCCGGCTTCAGAAATGCCCTTGCGGATTACCTATCTTGTGATCCTTCAAACTCAGACTCTGGTGTGACCGCAATTGACATCTTTGGACTCAACAACTAGTACGTTGGAAACAGCTACGTTCTTGGTTTTTATTAATGAATCGTGAAGTGAATGGTGTGGCAATGCAACCTACGAAACCGCTTATGCTGCCACGAATGCAGATTTTCAAGGGTATAATGTTGTTGCTTACTTTAGCGAATTCGGTTGCATCACGAGTGGTACTCCCCGACCATGGACGGAGGTTGCTGCTTTGTATGGTTCGCAGATGGCACCCGTGTGGTCTGGTGGAATTGCCTTCAGTTATTTTCCTGCGGAAAGTGCACAAGGACAATTTGGCATGGTTAACATCTCTTCGGATGGCTCGACTGTTACGACTGGCCAAGATTTTGAAAATCTCAAGACTCAGTATAGTCAGATTAGTCCAGCCAACAGCCCATCGCCTGGTAGCGCATCTGCCACTTACCCCGCCTGCCCTGCGTCAAACAGCACGTTTAGTGCTTCTACCACTCTACCTCCTACGCCCAATGAAGCTGCTTGTGATTGCCTGCGAAGCACGCTTGGTTGCCTCTTCACACCTGACACCACCGACTATAGCGTTATAGTTGGTGAACTGATTAATACAGCATGTAGTCTTCTTGGTCAAAAGGGGGAAAATTGCACCGCTATTAGCGGCAACGGTGCAACAGGCGTTTATGGACCGGTGGCAGACTGCGATCCAAGTACGTTTTGCTGCACTTTTAACTATTTTACTGACTTGCTGTTAGCTATACAATTATCATACGTTATGAGTTTATACTACGAATTGAACAACTATA
>Ga0137376_10002026_pt1 | contig 11847 bp, 11 predicted proteins | sample SagtaG_23_FD_104814 | JGI IMG/M metagenome (GOLD analysis project Ga0137376, IMG submission 104814) | Vadose zone soil microbial communities from Sagehorn Ranch, Mendocino, California, USA - Sage2_L_20_16 metaG | ecosystem: Environmental > Terrestrial > Soil > Vadose zone | place: USA...
CTACGCTGCGCATCTCGGCCGCACGTCGTCGCCCGAGTCGCGCTTCCTCGGCGGGTACCCCGAGTGGCCGGCGCTCGAGCGAATCGCCTCGGCGTGGACGTCCCGCCTCGCGTGGGGAACGGCGTACGGCCTCCTCTACATCTGGCTCGCCACCGCATGGTGGCAGTTCCTCCTGCTGCCCGTGCACTGGGTCATGGGTCCCGTCCACGGCGCGATCGTCAACTGGTGCGGCCATCGCTACGGCTACCGGAACTTCGGGACGGCGGACGCGTCGCGCAACTCGCTTCCCTTCGACTTCGTCATGCTCGGCGAGCTCTTCCAGAACAACCACCACCACGCCGCGGGTCGCGCCGACTTCGCGGCGCGGCGCTTCGAGTGGGACCCGACGCACACGGTGCTGCGCCTCATCGCCCGCACCGGCGCCATCCAGTTCCGCCACGACACGGCGGCGCTTTCCGCCGCGGCGTAGGCGCCCGGACGTTCAGGCGCGCCGGCCGGCGTCGGCGACGACGTTGGCCATGCGGCGGATTCCTTCGCCGATTTCCTCAGGGGTGAGCGCGCAGAACGGCAGGCGAACGAAGCGCTCCCCATCCGCGGGATCGGGAAAGAACCCTCGCCCGTCGCTCAGGTTGAGCTTCGCGGCGGCCGCGCGGGCCCGCAGATCCTCTGACCGCAGGCCGGCGCCGAGCGTGAGCGAGAGGAAGAAGCCACCGTCCGGCTCCGTCCACTGCGCGTCGGGGAGCCAGCGCCGCATCGCCGCAGACGCGGCCTCCAGCCGCGGCCGGTAGAGCGCACGCAGCCGCTCGAGCTGCGGCTCGAGCAGGCCCCGGCGGCAGAACTCGTACACGGCCGCCTCGCCGAGCAGGTTGGGGGTGATGTACGTGTCCTCGGCCGCTTTGGCGATGCGCGCCACGACGCGCGCGTCGCCGATCAGATATCCGACGCGCACGCCCGGCGAGATCTGCTTGGTGAACGACGACATGTGCAACGTGCGCGCGGGGCTGAGCTCGCGCAGCGAGACGAGCTCCGTGCCGCGGTAGCGGAGCGGACGATACGGCGCGTCCTCGAGGATCCAGAACCCATGCTCCGCCGCCAGCTCGGCGACGCGCCGGCGGACGGCGAGCGTGGCCGTCGCGCCGGCCGGGTTCTGGAAATCCGGAATCGTGTACAGGAGGCGCGGCGGCGTCGCACGGACCGCCGCCTCGAGCGCGTCGAGGTCGAGGCCGCCACCGCTGATCGGGACGCCGACGATCCGAACGCCGTGGCGGCGGAGCAGCGTCAGCGTGCGGTCGTAGGTGGGCGACTCGACCAGCACGGTGTCGCCGCGCTCGAGCAGCGCCCAGCCGAGGAGGTCGATGAAGGGCAGCGAGCCGTTGCCCACGAGCACGTGGTCGACGGGTACGCCGTGGCGCTCGGCGAGCCACTCGCGAAGCGGCAGGAACCCCGTGCTCGGCCCGTACTGAAGCACCTGCACGGGCCGCTCGCGCAGCACCGCGGTCACGCAATCGGCGAGCTCGGCGGCGGGGAAGGCGTCGTCGGCCGGAACGCCGCGCGTGAAGTTGATCGTCCGCTCCGGGGAGCTCATGCGGAGTTTCCTTGTATCCGGTCAACCAAGCGGCGTCACGTACGCCGCCGTGATGCCGCCGTCGACCAGGAACGTCGCGCCGTTCACGAACGAGGAATCATCCGAGGCGAGGAAGAGCGCGGCGGCCGCCACCTCGCGCGCCTCGGCCAGCCGGCCCATCGGGATGTGGACCATGCGCCGCTCGCGCGCGGCCGGATCCGCGAGCAGGGGTGCGAGCAGCGGCGTGTTCACCGGGCCGGGGCAGAGCGCGTTCGCGCGGATGCCCTGCCGGGCATACTCGACCGCGATCTCGCGCGTGAGCGCGAGCACGCCGCCCTTCGAGGCCGTGTACGCGCTCTGCGAGGTGGCCGAGCCCATGACGGCGACGAACGACGCGGTATTGATGATGGCGCCGCCGCCGGCGCGCAGCAGCGCGGGCACGCCGTACTTGCAGCCGAGGAAGACGCCCTTCAGGTTCACCGCGATCACCTGGTCGAAGACGGCCTCGTCCGTGTCGACCACCGAGCCGTCGGCGTCGGGAAAGATCCCGGCGTTGTTGAACAGCACGTGCAGCGCGCCGTAGCGTTCCTCGGCGAAGCGAACCATCGCGGCGACGCTCGCGGACGAGGTGACGTCGGCGACCGTGAAGGCGGCCGTGCCGCCGGCGGCCTCGACGGCACGGACGGTGGCGGTGCCGGCCGTCGCGTTGGCGTCGACCACGACGACCCGCGCGCCCTCGGCGGCGAACGCCAGCGCCGCCGCGCGCCCGATCCCGCCCCCGCCCCCGGTGATGAGCGCGGTCCGTCCCGCCAGCCGCCCCGCCATCATCGATATCCTTCGCTCGCGCTCACGGATATCCTTCGCTCGCGCTCACGCCCGCTCGAGGTACCGCCTCCGTTCCCACGACGTCACCACCTCGTCGAACTTCCGCTGCTCCGTGCGCGCGAAGTGCACGAGGTGCTCGACCACGTCGGCGCCGAGCGCCTCGCGGAAGAGCGCCGACGCTTCGAATTCCGCGATCGCCTCCGGCAACGAGCGCGGCACCTGCGGCAGCCCCTCGGCTTTGTAGACGTCGCCCGTGAACATCGGCGGTGGCTCGAGGTGTCGCCGGACGCCGTCCAGGCCGGCGGCGATCGTGGCGGCGAAGACGAGATAGGGATTGGCGTCGGCGCCCGGGATGCGGCACTCGACGCGCAGCGAGCGGCCGTGGCCGACCACGCGGAAGCCGGCGGTCCGGTTGTCGTACGACCACGCGATGCCGGTCGGCGCGAACGATCCCGCCTGATAGCGCTTGTAGGAGTTCACGTAGGGCGCGAAGAGCAGCGTCGACGCCCGCGCGTGCGTCATGAGTCCGCCCAGCCACCAGCGGAACCGGTCCGTGGCCCGCACGCGGGTCCCCGGGATCGCGCTCTCGCCCTCGAACAGCGGCGTCGCGCCGTCCGGCGACCAGAGGCTCGAGTGGACGTGCATCGAGCTGCCGGCCCAGCGCTCGTCAACCTTCGCCATGAAGGTGAGCGAGAGGTTCTGCTGGTCGGCGATCTCCTTCGCGGCCTGCTTGTAGAGCACGTGGCGGTCCGCCATCTCGAGCGCGTCGGCGTAGCGGACGTTGACCTCGTGCTGGCCGGGACCCCACTCGCCCTTCGAGAACTCGACGGGCACACCCGATGCCTCCAGGTGATGGCGGATCTGGCCGACGAGCGGCTCGAGGCGGCGGCCCTGGAGCGTGTGGTAGTCCTCGAGATACCAGCCGAACGGCTCGAGATCGTGGAAGTGCTTGCGCTCCGCCGCGGCATAGGAGTCGCGCAGCACGAAGAACTCGAGCTCCGAGGCCGTCATGACGCGCACGCCCGCCGCGGCCGCGCGCTCGACCTGCCGCTTGAGGATCGTGCGCGGCGCCACGCTGACGAGCGCGTTGCCCTCCTCCTCGACGACGTCGCACAGCACGATCGCGGTGTGCTCGAGCCACGTCGCGCGCCGCAGCGTCGAGAGGTCCGGGACGCAGCGGACGTCGCCGTAGCCCTGCTCCCACGACGCGAAGCGATAGCCCGGAACGGGGTCCATCTCCATGTCGCAGGCGAGGAGGTAGTTGCAGCAGTGCATCCCCTCGTTCAGCACCTCGTCGCAGAAGTAGCGGCCGACGATGCGCTTGCCGACCAGGCGGCCGTAGAAATCGGGAAAGACCGTGAGGACGGTGTCGACGTCGCCCTGTGCGACGAGGTCGCGCAGCTGGTCGTGGGTCAGGATGGGGCTCCGGCGGAGGAGCGCGGCCATCGGCGCCCTCTACCACGGAGGCCGGGCACATTCCACGACTTGACACGGCGCCGAGGTCGGCGGATGCGTCGATCGCTGATCTCGTTGCTCTTGGCCGTGACGATCGTCGCCGCGGTGTGCTCGCTCGCCGCGCGCCGCTGGCGCCGGCGGCGGCTGCGCCGCGCCGCCGCGACGCGCGCCGGATCGTCGCCGGAGCTGGCGATCACCATCCGCTCGTTCGCCGAGATGGACGCGCATCTCGCGCGGCGCTGGTGCGCGTGCGGCGGCTACCTCGAGCGCAGCGGCGAAGGCACGCGGGAGCGGGACGGGCGGCGATTCCGCGTCGCCCGGCTCAGCTGCCAGGAGTGCGAGGCCGTCGACGAGGTGTTCTTCGACACGACCGAGGTGCTGCACTGACGACCCACAGACGGGCTTCCCGCGGCCCGGCGGGTTGCGCTACAGACCCCCCGTGGACAGCGTACGCGCGACGGGAATTCTTCGGTCGGTATTCGCCCCGCTCGATGTGCCGATCGCCTTTCGGCTCTGGGACGGCACGACGGTGCAGGCCGGCGTGGACGATGCCCCCGTCACCGTCGTCTTTCGCTCGCCGCGCATGTTCCGGCGCCTGCTTCTCCACCCGACGTCGCGGCGCTTCGGCGAGGCCTTCATCGCCGGCAACATCGACATCGAGGGCGACGTGTTCGCCGCCACGGCCGTGGGCAACCGGCTCGAGCAGCTCCGCCTGCCGCTCGGGACACGGCTCGCGTTGCTGGGCTCGCTGCTCCGCCCATGACCCCCGACGCGCTCGTCATCGGCGGTGGGCCGGGGGGCAGCACCGTCGCCTGGCGCCTCGCGCGTGCCGGAGCTCGCGTGCTCGTCCTCGACGCCGCCACCTTCCCGCGCATCAAGCTCTGCGCCGGCTGGGTGACACGCCGCGCGCTCGCCGACCTCGAGCTCGAGCCGCGCGACTATCCGCACACGATCCAGCCCTTCGCGTCGGTCACCATCGGCGTCGACGGCCGCGAGCACGCGACCGGCTGGGACCAGACGGTGAGCTACGGCATCGTGCGCGCGGAGTTCGACACGTTCCTTCTCCGCCGAGCCGCGAGCGCCGGGGCGCACGTGCGCGAAGGCCTCCGGGTGCGCGACGTCCGCGCGGACGCCGACGGGATCACGGTCGACGCGGACGGGGAGCAGGTCCGGGCGCCGCTCGTCATCGGTGCCGGCGGCCACGGCTGTCCCGTCGCCCGCGCCCTCGGCGACGCCGATGCCGACGAGGACGTGGTCGTCACCCAGGAGAGCGAGACCCGCGTCGGCGCCGACCGGCTGCGCGCGCTCACCCGTCGCCACGGCACGCCCGAGCTCTTCGCCGAGCCGGACTTTCGCGGCTACGGCTGGTACTTCACCAAGGGCGACTTCCTGAACGTCGGCATCGGCGCGCTCGGCGGCCTGCCGATCCGCGAGCGGCTCGCCCGGCTGCTCGCGCGGCTCCGGGGCGACGGCCGGCTGCCCGCCGACCTGCCGCTCACCGCGTTTCGCGGCCACGCGTATCGCGTCCGCCGCGGCCGGCCACGGCGGCTCGCCGGCGAGCGGTTCATGCTCGTCGGCGACGCGGCGGGCCTCGCGCGCGACGTCTCGGGCGAGGGCATCGGCCCTGCGGTCGAGAGCGCGCTCCTCGCCGCGGCGGCAGCGCTCGACGGACGGCCGGCCGCGTACGAGGAGCGCATCGCGCGGACGTTCGGCCGTCCGGACCGCGGGCTCGCCCGCCTCACGCGACACATTCCCGAATCCATCGTCATCGGCCTCGCGCGGCTCGCCTGTACGCGCCCTGGGTTCCGCCGCCGTCTCGTCCTCGAGGGCGCCTTCGGGATGGGCTAACCATGCGAACCTGGGAAACGAAACGCCACGACCAGAAAGCCATCAGCTTCCACTACGACGTGTCGAACGACTTCTACGCGCTCTTTCTGGACACGCGCATGGTCTACACGTGCGCCTACTACCGCGACCCGAACGGCGACCTCGACCAGGCGCAGGCGGACAAGCTCGACCTCGTGTGCCGGAAGCTCCGCCTGACCCCCGGCGACCGGTTGCTCGACATCGGTTGCGGCTGGGGGAGCCTGGTCGTGTGGGCCGCCGAGCGGTACGGCGTCGAGGCCTACGGCGTGACGCTCTCGGCCGCACAGGCCGAGTGGGCCGCCGCGGCCATCCGGCGCGCTGGCCTCGAGGGGCGCGCCCGTGTCGACCACCGCGACTACCGGGATCTGCCGCCGGGCCTGCGCTTCGACAAGATCGCCGCGGTCGGGGTCATCGAGCACATCGGCATCCGGAACTACGCGGCGTACTTCGCTCGCGTCCACGAGCTGCTCGAGCCGGGCGGCCTCTTCCTGAACCACGGCATCACGCACGAGAAGCACTGGCGCCGATCGAGCCAGACGGACTTCCTCGAGCGTTACGTCTTCCCGAACGGCGAGCTCGACAACGTGACGCACACGCTCGACGTGCTGGAGCGGGCGCGCTTCGAGGTTCTCGACGTCGAGGCGCTGCGCGCGCACTACGCGCGGACGACGCGCCAGTGGGTGGAGCGCCTGCAGGCGAACGCCGACCGCGCCCGCGCGCTCGTCAGTGAGCGCGTCTACCGCACGTGGCTGCTCTATCTCGCGGCGGCCTCGGTGTCGTTCAGGCAGGGCTCGATCGGCCTCTACCAGGTGGTGGCCGGGCGTCGCGACCCGGCGGCCGTCACCGCGGCGCCGACGACGCGCGAGAGCGTCTACGCGCGTGCGGAGCGCCCGGCGCTCGCGCGGGCCTCGTGACGCGCGCTCACGGCGGCATCCCCATGTCGCACCGCAGCGCGCGGAACGCTGCGGTCCACTCTCCGGCCGCGTCGCGCACGACGAGCGGCGGCTGGACGACCGTGGCTGCCGCCTCGGTCGCCCGCTGCATGCCGTAGACGGAGAAGAGCGCGGCCTTTCCCTCGCGCGGGACGACGTCGAGCCGCGCCTCGACGCCGAGCCCGGCGTTGCACGCCGCGACCGTCACCCGGTCGACCTGCACGGCGGCCTGGCAGACGACGAAGCGGCCGCCCGGCGCCAACCAGCGCGCCGCCGCGACGCAGTAGTCCTCGATCCCCCCGCGCAGCTCGAGGTGGCACGGCGCGCGTTGCTCGCGCGACGGCGGCGTCGCACGACCGACACGGAGGTATGGCGGCGTCCCCGCGACGAGGTCGAACGCCGCCGCAGGCAGCAGCGTCGGGTCGCGCAGGTCGCCGAGCACGACGTGACACCGGCCGGCGGCATCGTTCCAGGCGAGCGAGCGCCGTGCGAGCGCGACGCTCGTCTCCTCGGCCTCGATGCCGACGGCGCGCGTCGCCGGAAAGCGCCAGGCAAGCAGCATCAGGACGGAGCCGATGCCGCAGCCGAGGTCGAGAATCGTCCGCGCCGAAGACTCCTCGACGACACGGGCGGCGAACCACGCCGTCACGAGGTCGTCGAGCGACCAGCGGTGCCCGTGGAGTCGCTGCAGGATCCGCCAGTCGCCGGCGAGATAGCAGAGGTCCTCGCCCGGACCCGGCCCCCGCATGCGGGGCGGGCGGGCCGGCCGCGGCCCCGGTGCGCGCCAGCCGTCGGGACGGCGCGCGCCGCGAACGATTCCGGCGTCCCTCAAGCGGGCGGCTCCCGCGCCGCCGCGGCGCGCGCGACCGCGATGACGACGTCGATCGGCTCGAACGGCTTCGCGAAATGCGCGTCGAAGCCGGCGGCCATCGCCCGCTGGCGTTCCTCGGCGCTCGCGAGCGCCGTGACGGCGATCGCCGGCAGCCTCGTCCCGCCGGCGCACTCCATCGTCCGGACCTTGCGGATGAGGCTGAACCCGTCCTCGTCGGGCATGGCGAGATCGGTCACCAGCACGTCGGGCCGTCGCGCCTCCAGGCCGACGAGGGCTTCCTGGACCGACGACACCGGAACGACGTCGGCGCCGAACCGGGCGAGCAGCGTGGTCAGGAACTCGCGCGCATCGGCTTCATCCTCGACGACCAGGACACGGAGGCGGTCGAGCGCGGTGGTGCCGGGGGTCCGCGACGCGAGGTCCGGCGGCGCCGGCACCGCCTCATCGTCCGGCTGCTGATCGAGCGGCAGGCGAACCGTGAATGCAGCCCCGCTCCGCGGTCCGTCGCTCTGCGCTTCGATCGTCCCGCCGTGCAGCTCGACCAGGTGGCGGGCGATCGCCAGCCCGAGGCCGAGACCTTCGTGCCGGCGCCCAATCGAGGGTTCACCCTGCTCGAACCGCTCGAAGACGTGCGGCAGGACGTCGGCGGCGATGCCGATTCCCGTATCCCGCACGACGAGCTCCGCACGCTCTCCCGCACGGCCGAGGAGAACCGTGATGCGACCGCCGTCCGGCGTGAACTTGATCGCGTTGGTCAGGAGGTTCTCGACCACCTGCTGGAGCCGCGTGGCGTCGCCGCGTACCGGGACGGCGCCGGCCTCACGCTGGACGTCGACGGCGATCCGCTTGCCGTCCGCGGCGCCGCGCACGAGCTCCACACCCGCGTCGACGATGGCGCCGACGTCGACGCGGGCGAGCTCGACGCTCAGCTTCCCCGACTCGATCCGCGTCACGTCGAGCAGGTCGCTGATGAGCCGCGCCTGCGCCCGCGCGTTGCGCTCGACGATCTCGAGCGCGTGGTCCGCTTCGGCCCCTTCGACGAGTCTGCGGCGGAGCAGGTGCGTCCAGTGGAGGACGGAGCTCAGCGGCGAGCGCAGCTCGTGCGACAGCGTCGCCAGGAACTGGTCCTTGGCCCGCGTCGCGGCCTCCGCCCTCGCCTGCGCCTCTTCGGCCTCGCCCCGGACGTGCTCCGCCTCGACGCGCGCGCTCTGCTCGCGGACGAGCACGGCGTCGCGCTCGTACTCGAGCTCCTTCCGCTCCGTCACGTCGTGGCAGATGGCCCGCACGCCGACCACCTGCCCGTGCCCGTCGCGGATGATCGACGGGCTCGCCTCGAGCCAGCGCGTGGCCTGCGGCGTGCGCACCTCGAAGGCGCACGGCGACGGCGGTCCGCTCGTCGCGTGCGGCACCCCGAGGAGCCCGCGGATCTCGGCGTTGGACGGATGATCGGAGAGACAGCCGTCGCTCGCGCGGCCGAGGAGCTCCTCCGGCGTCACGCCGAAGCAACGTGCGAAGGCGGGATTCACGTACGTGAACCGCCCGCTGCGGTCGGTCGTGAAGATCAGCTCCCGCGCGTTCTCGGCGAGGTCGCGGTAGGCGTCGCGCGAGGCCTGCAGGGCGCGGCGGCTCTCGACCTCGTTCCGGCGATGCAGGAGTGCGGCACGGAGCGCGCGCGCCGCCCCTTCCGCGATCCCGAGGGACAGCAGCGAGCCGAGGACGATCGCGCTCACGAGCTCGATCCGCGGCCCGTAGAAGGTGAGGTAGGGCGTCGCCAGCAGCCAGGGAATGGCCGTCGACGCTTGCACGATGAGTGCTGGCAGCCAGCCCCAGCCGAAGAAGATCGAGGTGGCGAGGTAGAGCGTCATGAGGACGAACGCGAGCAGATCCCCGTTGGCGCCCACCGCCGCGAACAGCGCCGTCTCCGCGACACCGAGCAGCACGGACGCCACCACGACGATCGGAATGACGCGCGGCGCCTCCGGATGGGCACGGCACAGTGCAACGGCCGCGAACGCAACGGCCGCGACACCGGCGAGCGCGAGCAGCGCGTCACGCGGCGAGATCAGCGATTCGACGACGAGGATGGCATGCCACGTCGCGGCAATTCCGAGCCAGCAGAGCGCGAACCGCGGCAGCTGGCGGACGACCATCCGCCGGTGAGCTGATGCGGGCGCGGGCGTCCGCTCCTCCGTCCACTGGACCGCTTCGGCGTGCGGCATTCCCCTCCCCTCGAGCGGGTCGAGCCGGCCATACCATGCCTCGACCCAGGCCATGGGGGCAAACGCCGCGCAGCAACCGAAGTGCCTACCCACGCCGCTCCGGGCCGCGCGCCGGTCCTGGCGCGCACGCAGCGGCGGGCGGGCGTGCCCGCCTGGCGATGACGACGGTGCGGAATCGGGTCCGACGGTCGGGCGGCGACGGCGTCCGAACGGCGGGGCTCAGTGGCCCGCGTTCACCAGCGCCGCGACGGTGAACCAGTCGTCGGTGATGCCGGCCTGCTCGCCCTGATTGAAGTACCAGCCCTGCTCGCCCGGAAATCGCTGGCTCGGGATCGACGCCTTGGTGGCATGGTCGAGCTGCATGTCGACCATGACGATCGCCGGCGCGAAGATGCGTTCCTCGGGATACTCGATCCCACCGCCGATGATCTGCTTGCGGATGGTGACGTCGTTGATCCAGATCTTCCAGAGCTCGCCCGAGCGGTCGTAGATGTCCGAGTACGGGATGCCCCAGGCCTCCTTGTCGATGAAGAGCACACGCTTGCCGAACCCGTACTGCGGCAGCTTGGAGATGCCCTCGACCACGTGTACCCGTCGCTTCTCCCACACGTCGTCGAAGGCCCAGTCGACCTTGTCGTGCCATTTCGCCGGAAAGTGCTGGCCATGGACCAGCGCGAGCAGATCGCGTTCGCCGAGGTACTTCCAGTCCATCCACCCGATCTGGCCGGCGTAGCCGCCGTAGCTGTCGACGTCCGTGTCCTGTCCGAAGAGGGCGTCGGAGCGTTGCGCCGTCGAGAGACGGCGGATGCGGCGCAGCGCGGGCAGGTACAGCCATGCGTCGTCCTGCTTGGCGAAATCGAGATAGCGGTTGCTGACGAAGCCGACCCCCTTCACGTCGTACGGCTCGAGGATCGGGTAGAGCCCCTGCTGGAGCTCGTAGCCGGCGGCGTTCGGCGTCTTCTCCGGTTTCGGGTCGACGTAGAGCCGCCCGATCCACCACAGCCGGCGGAAATGGTCGAGCAGGAAGTGCCGCTCGACGGTCATGGGACCGTGGTCGGCGATCGAGCCGGTATCCGCGTCGAAATTGCGAGCGTCGAGGTCGTCGGTGGCGAAGAAGTTGTGGTTGTAGTTCCACATGATCTTCGCCGCGAGCTGGGAGTCGGACGGCTGGAGGTTCGGAAAGGGCAACCCGGCGACGTAGTCCTTCAGCGAGAGGCCGTCGGCGCCGAGGCGTACCTGCTGCGAATACTTCTCCGTTGCCTCCTTGTACGCCTGCGGCCAGATGATGCGGCGGGTCTCGATGATGGTGAGCGGGAACCCGTGCCGGATGCACCACTCGAGACCCGGCGAGATCAGATCCTTCACCCGCTCGACGTTCTCGGACGTGATCCGATCGCCGGGAGCGACGTCGGCGGTGGCGGTGGACGCGAGAACGATGACGGCGACGAGCGCGCCCGCGACGCGGAGTGCGGCCTGCATGACGGGCCCCGTACACGTCCACAGCTCGCTGCGGAACGCAACCGTCTGCTCGCGCGATGCTCGCCGGCTCAGCCGGGGTAGAACGAGCCAGTCAGGATGCACATCTCGTCCTCGGCGCTGATGCCGAACCGCAGCGGCGCCGGCCGGCCCGTGGCGTCGAGCCGCACCGGGCGCGTCACGCCGTTGTCGTGCAGGCACTCGTAGTCGATCCAGTCGCCTGGGGCGAGAACCCAGAGGGGATCGAAGTCCCGGCCCGTGGGATGGGACCAGTCGTAGTCGTCGAAGAGCTTCGTGCCATCCGACTGCCACGCGGAGAAGCGCAGCCCGCGCTTGTGCATGTGGCCGCTGACGTGGAGCATGTTCATCGGCGCGCCGCGCATGTTCACGTAGCGGCCGCGGCGGATCAGCTGCGTGAACGGCGGCACGCTGATGCCGAACGTGGTGTCGAGCGACGTCAGGCCGTCGACGATGTGCAGCGGCGTGTTCTCGTACGGGTAGAAGTTGAACCACACGTCGTTCCGCAACCGCTCGCGACGGTCACATGACCGGCCTGGATCACGATCGCGTCGTCACTCACCGTCCGATCCATGATCGATCCGCTGACGACGTCGAAGCGTCCCTCCGCGCACGGCAGTGGCACCCGGGGCCGCGCGGTCGCGGGCGGCGACGTCAGCA
>Ga0137376_10002027_pt1 | contig 11845 bp, 9 predicted proteins | sample SagtaG_23_FD_104814 | JGI IMG/M metagenome (GOLD analysis project Ga0137376, IMG submission 104814) | Vadose zone soil microbial communities from Sagehorn Ranch, Mendocino, California, USA - Sage2_L_20_16 metaG | ecosystem: Environmental > Terrestrial > Soil > Vadose zone | place: USA...
AACCGAGAAAAAGGTCGCGGGCCTGGGCGATATCGCGCGAATGCTGAGATTGAAGCCGGCGCAGACTTCATCCCGCTATGAGGAGGTAACCATCCGACAAATCAATGCTGGTAATGGCACATGGCGCCCTAGCAAGGAGGCCGATGTGCTCCTGCTCGGCGACAGTTTTTCGAATATCTTCTCGCTCGAAGCTCTCGGCTGGGGCGAGTCGGCTGGTTTCGCCGAACATCTTAGCCACGCACTGCAAGGCCGACCAATTGACTGCATTTTGCGCAACAGTGATGGCGCGTCGGCCACGCGCGAGATTCTCAGTCATGAGCTCGCGCGCGGTCGCGATCGGCTCGCGGGAAAGATTTTGGTGATTTGGCAATTTGCCACGCGCGAGCTCGCCTTTGGTAATTGGAAATTGCTCGACATGAGTCTTCGCCAACCATCGCACGTGCATTTCTTTACGCCGCAGGCGGGCGAAGAAATCACCGTGACCGGTACTGTCGCGGCATTGGCAGCGGTGCCCCGTCCCGGCAGCGTGCCCTACGCAGATCACATCGTAGCGATGCATCTTGTAGATGTGAGCGGAGCGCCACAAACCGGCAATGAATCTTTGCAATGTGTGGCTTATGTATGGAGCATGCGCGACAACGGGTGGACACCCGCCGCCCGCTTGCGCCCGGGCGACCGAATCACAGTTCGTTTGCGGTCATGGGCGGATGTTTCAGAAAAGTACGAAAAAATAAATCGCAGCGATATTGACGATCCGGAGTTAACGGTCGAAGAACCGGCTTGGGCAGAGTTTGTGAAGTGAGTTGCACACGCCCTCACCAAAAGCTAAATCACCGCTTAACAAGTGTTTGTAAAACGCCAGTTGAACGTTGCACGTGTAATGCTGTCAAAATTCGAACCAATGCGTGTCATTACCATTTTAACTTCGCTAATCGCCGCAGCCATAGTGCCAATCTCGGCTGCGACCCCTGAGGCCGCCCCGACACCGACTGTTCCGGCAGAGGCGGCCGAACAGGGCAAGGATGTAGTTCACGCCCTAAACAATGCGTTCGCAAAAGTTTTTGAGATAGTCGCGCCGAGCGTCGTCATCATCGAAGTGTCCAAAAAGAACGATGGCGCCGAAACCTCAGCCTTCGACGACTTGTTCTTTCAAGGTCCGCCTGACGAAAATAATCCGCGGCGAAACCCGCGAGGTTTTCAGCCGGTTCTAAGCGAAGGATCCGGCTTCATTGTTCGTTCGGACGGTTACATCTTCACGAATTTTCATGTCGTGGAAGGCGCTGACAAAATCGACGTGAAATTAAAGGACGGACGCGAGTTCCCAGCCCGGATAGTGGGCACCGACGAGAAAACTGACATCGCCGTGATCAAAATCGACGCGAAAGATTTGCCGGTGGTGCAGCTGGCGGACAGTGATGCGGTGCGGGTAGGCCAGTTTGCCTTCGCCATCGGCGCTCCCTTTAAACTCGACTATACCTTCACTTATGGGGTGGTCAGCGGTAAAGGCCGCAGCAAGCTCCTCGCGACCGGCGGCTATGCTATTTCCGATTACTTGCAGACGGACGCCTCGATCAATCCGGGCAACAGTGGCGGTCCCCTTTGCGATATCGACGGCAAAGTGATCGGCATGAATACGTTGATCAATGGCCTTAATCGCGGCCTAGGCTTCGCCATCCCAATTAACATGGCGAAGGAAATCGGCACCGAGCTGATCGCCGGTCACAAGATTGTGCGGCCGTGGCTCGGAATTCGCATCGAATCACTGGGGGACGATCCATCCATTCGCGAGCTATTCAAAGGCCTGGATAAGGGGGTCGTTGTGCGCACGATTGAAGCCGACGCGCCAGCAAACAAAAGCGATCTCAGACCGATGGACGTCATCACCGAGGTGGATGGAAAGTCAGTAAACACCGACTCCCAGCTGCAACATGAGATTCTAAAAAAGCGAGTGGGACAAAATGTGGAGCTGACGGTGTGGCGCAAGGGCCAGAGCATGAAGATCCACATCACGACTGGGGAACTTCCCAATGAAATCGCCCGCGCTTCCAACGAGCCGGTCAAGCCAGGACAACCCCGGCCCGAAGATCTCGGGAAGTTTGGCTTGCAGGTGCAAGATTTAACCAAGGAAGTCGCGGAACGGCTGCATCTCGGCGTGGAACAAGGTGTCATCGTCACGGACGTAGCCGACAACAGCATCGCAGCAACACAAGATATCCAGCGGGAAGATGTGATCACCGAAGTGGACGGCAAACCGGTCACGAATGTGCAATCATTCCGTGAGGCGCTAAACAAAGCCGACCCGAAACGGGGCGTTCTTCTCTACCTTGATCGCAAAGGCAGTAAGACCTTCGCCGTGCTCAAGGCGAGCGCGAGTTAAATCTAGCGACCGCGCCACGGCTCGTAGCCCTGCAGTCGGAAACGCTGGATGAAATCATCCAAAAGCGAGGTGCGCTCCGGCCTTGCCGGCAGGAGCGCCTCCCACACACTTTCGTGCCTTATGTCTGCCGGCTGCCGACGATCACTAAAACAATTCCACCCACCAGACAGATCCCGCCGAGAACTGGCGGGAATGGGACGGTGTGTTGCTTGTTGGCAGTCACGTCGCCAATCGGCGTTTCCAAGACTTTCTCGCGCTTGGTATAACTAAATCCGCCATAGGCTAGCGCAATAATGCCGATGGCGATTAGAATGACGCCGATTATCCCGGCCGGCTTCATGATCAGAGTGGCCGTCGCCCTTGGATCAACTGGATGATTAGCACCACCACGGCGATGACAAGAAGGAGATGAATAAACCCACCGAGGGTGTATGAACTAACCAATCCAAGAAGCCAGAGCACGAGCAGGATAACGAATATTGTCCACAGCATAAGAGAGTTCCTTTCTTTTTGAGGCCCTATCTAATTACGTCTCGGATAGCCGAACTGCGCTTATTCGCCCAAAGAAATCGTTAGGAGATTTTCAGATAATTTTCTGAAATCTACGTAAAATCGGCCAGCTTTACCTTCCGATCTTGTCCAGGATCTCACGCAAATTCCAGTCGGCCGCTTCGAGCTGTGCGCGCGCCGAATTGTAATCGCAGCCCGACAATTCAGCGACCATTCGGATGGCGCGCTCGCGCAGCTTTGTGCTCGAGGCATGCAGATCGATCATCAAATTGCCACGCACCTTGCCCAGCATGACCATCGCGCCCGTGCTGATGATATTGAGGGCCAGCTTAGTCGCCGTTCCAGCTTTCAACCTGGTTGAGCCCGCCAGAATTTCCGGACCAACCGCGAGGACAAGGGAAAGATCAACCTGCACGTTTTTTTCTGTAGCGGGGGTCGGTGACCCCGGCCGGCCAGGATCATCGATCCCGGCTACAGACACCGGATTGCAACTGATCAAGATAGTGCGCGCACCTAACGACTGCGCGCGGGCCAACGCGCCCAGAACAAACGGCGTCCGCCCGCTCGCCGTAATTCCGACGACGACGTCGGCACTTCTGACCTCCCGCTCATCTAGGGCCAGCGCGCCGCTGCCTTCTTCATCCTCGGCCCCTTCCACGCTGCGATGCAGTGCAGTTAATCCACCGGCGATAATTCCCTGAATCAATTCCGAAGACGCACCAAACGTCGGCGGAATTTCACTCGCATCGAGCACGCCCAGCCGGCCGCTTGTGCCGGCACCGACATAAATTAATCGTCCACCCTTCCGGAGTGATGCCGTCGCGATTTCGATCGCCTTGGTAAGATCGTCAATCGCTCCGCGCAGCGCCTCCTGAACGAATTTTTCTTCCTCAACAAAAAGCTCGACCAATTGGCGGGCGCTCAGTTTTTCTAAATTCTCCGAGCGCGGATTGCGTTGTTCCGTTAGAGCGGCGGCAAGATCCTCAATTTTTTCTTCGGTCGGCTGAGACTGGACGCTCGGAAACTCTTGCATCTCAGCGGCAAGCCAAGCCGCGCCCAGTTCAGGCGTGCGCTCACCCATGGCGATACGGGCATCGGGCAGATTTTTTTTTAGCCGGCGCCGGAAGGTGTGCGCATAAATTGAATCGCGCTGAAAAAGGCCGCCCAGAAGAATAACCTTGGGAGCGAGCAGATGCAGCCGCGTCGCCACTGCTTCGGTGTACTCGCTTAGAACACGAGCTCCCTCTTCCAGAATTTCGATAACGCGTGCATCACCACTTGCTGCCGCCTCAAAAACGACCGGCGTCAACCTTGCGATTTCCATCTTGTCGGCCGTCTGCGCCCAACGAACCAGCTCATCTAGATTGTTTAAGCAAAGAGCGCGCAGGATCCGAGCCGTGAATTGTACTTCGCCGCGATGCAGGTCGTACTCGCGCAGGATTAATCGCAACGCCTGGATAGAAAGAAAGTAACCGCCACCGGCATCGCCCAGGATATGGCCCCACCCTCCCGCTTTTTCCGTTCGATTGTCACGGCGCCCCGTGACGGAAGATCCACTTCCGGCGTTCACCACGATCCCATCGCCGTGTCCCAGCGCCGCAGCCAGATCCGAATCGCGATCGCTTCCCGTAATGATTTTCGCCTGTGGCCAGGTTTCTGTGCAAAGTTTCGATAGCGTTTGTCGATCTTCCGCCGTCCCGCAACCGGCAAGAAAAACTCCCACCCGGGCAGTTTCTTTCGGCAGCTCGCGGAAAATCGAGCGCAACCGCTCCGGGGTCGCTAAACGAAAATTCGACGGCGGAAGCTTTCCCTGATCCAGGATCTGCAGTTGTGAACCGGGGTCAGCGACCCCGCCTATGGGTCGCGCAACCAAGACCCAGGCGGTTTTCGTTCCGCCGCCTTCGACTCCGAGGATTTTCTCGCCCGGGTTCACAATTGGTTATGAATAACTGCTTCCGGGCCAATTGGAAAGCTCGGGTCGGAAAACAAGCAACCATGCTGGAGGGACATTCTCTGTGACGTCCCATAAATTAGGGGGACGAGATGGAGCTCGTCCCTCCCCTTATTTCGGCGGTTGAAAACTGCCGCTCCTTGTAACCGGCCATTCTCGATTGCGCGATGTCCGCTTGTTTCGGAATGACAATCGCAGGGTGATTGCCGATGTTTTAGGCGTTTGTATCGTGCAACATGACGCAGGATGAGGCGCAAGCCGCAAAACGTGTCGCCCAGCTGCGGGGCGAAATTGAAGAGCATAATCGCCGCTACTATGAAGAAGCTGCGCCGACGATAAGCGATCGCGAGTACGACCGCCTCTACGAGGAATTGGTTAATCTTGAAACAAAATTCCCGCGCCTGGTCTCGCCCGATTCGCCTACTCAGCGAGTAGGCGGGAAGCCGCTCAAAGCCTTTGAACCAGTCAGGCATCGTGTGCCGATGTTGAGTCTCGACAACACCTACTCCGAGAAAGAAGTCGCCGATTTTTTCGCGCGGGTCACACGTCTTTTACCCAATGAAAAGATCCCTGTTGTGATCGAGCCGAAAGTAGATGGCGTGGCTGTTTCGCTCATGTATGAAGATGGCAAACTACGCTACGCCGCCACCCGCGGCGACGGGTTCGTCGGCGACGATATTACTCAAAATATCAAGACGATCCGCTCCGTGCCGGAGCGATTACGCGGCGAGCCCCCTAAGATCCTCGAAGTTCGAGGCGAAGTGTTCATGGATAAACAAGGATTCGAAAAATTGAACCGAAAGCGAGAAGAGGCAGGGCGGCCGCTTTTTGCTAATCCGCGAAATGCTGCTGCTGGATCGCTCAAGCAGCTCGATCCGAAAATCGTGGCGGAGCGCCCCCTGGGTGTCGTTTTTTATGGAACCGGGGCGACCCAGGGGTTGAACGTCGAGCTTCACTCGGAAGTTTTTCCGCTGCTCAGGAAGTTCGGTCTTCCCGCAACCGAACGGTGGTGGCTGGGTAATTCTTTCGAGGACATTTTGCGGGCGATCCACGAGCTCGATCAATCTCGCCATAATTTTGCGTATCAAACAGACGGCGCGGTTGTGAAAGTGAACTCATACGGGCAACGGGAACGACTTGGGTTCACGTCGAAATCGCCGCGTTGGGCTATCGCCTACAAATACGAAGCGGAACGCGTTGAGACCCGCTTGCTCGATGTGCTTGTGCAGGTGGGCCGCACTGGCGTTCTCACCCCCGTAGCGGTGCTTGAGCCGGTGACGGTAAGCGGCAGCCGCGTCTCGCGCGCGACATTGCATAACGAGGACGAGATTAAGCGCAAAGACATTCGGATCGGGGACACCGTGGTGATCGAAAAAGCTGGCGAAGTCATCCCGGCCGTCGTTGCGGTGGCGAAGACGAAGCGACCAGGCAGCGCGAAGCCATTTGATTTCCTGGAGCACATTGGCGGGAAGTGTCCGGTTTGCGGCGGAGCTGTGCGCCGCGATCCCGAATTTGTGGCGTGGCGTTGCGAAAATTTGCAATGCCCGGCCCAGGCAACACGGCGCCTGGAATTTTTCGCGGCCCGCGGGGCACTCGATATCGAAAGCATTGGTGGGATCGTTGCGGACAAACTGGTCGAGCGCGGCCTGGTGCGCGAGCCGCTCGATTTGTTTAGGCTGAAAATTGAACAACTCGCACCGTTGAACCTGGGCGATGAAGCAGCACCGCGGGTTTTCGGCGAAAAGAACGCAACTAAGGCTATACACGCCATCGAGCGCGCGAAAACTTTTCCCCTGTCGCGCTGGCTTTTTGCCCTGGCGATTCCCGACGTGGGAAAAACGACCGCATCCCAACTGGCCGCCTTTCACGAAAACATCGAGCATGTGGCTCATTCCGCACTGCTCCGCGACGTGCGCGATTATCACAAAAAAATCGAAGAGGCGCGGCGGACGCGACGAGAGGACAAAAGCCGCTACGAAGAATTAAGACATGAACTGCAGGAGATCAGCCAGCGGCTGATCGAGGCGGGATTTGCCGAGAAATCAAAAAGCAAAAACGAAAAGGAACTTGGAATTGTTACCGAGATTGGTCCGGTGGCGGCAGAAAACGTTCTCGCATTCTTCGCCTCTGAAGGCGGGAAACAGATTCTACAGCGCATGAAGCAGCTTGGGATTCATCCGAAGAGCGAGAAGATTTCTCGGGAAAAAGCGGCTGAACTGCCATTCGCCGGAAAGACGTTCGTTTTGACCGGCACCTTGCCGTCTATGACACGCGAAGAAGCGAGCGCAAAGATCGAAACGCAGGGTGGCCACGTCAGCAGCAGCGTCAGCAAGAAGACTGATTATGTGCTCGCCGGCGAAGCGGCCGGCAGCAAACTCGACAAGGCGAAGGAACTTGGCGTGCGCGTAATCGATGAAGCCCAGTTCCGCAAGATGCTGTAAGTGCCGGCAGAAATGCGGCGGTCATAGACCGCCGCTACAAATTACGGCTGCCCCGATTGCAAATTAAGTGGGATGGCCCGATTCGGAGAGAACGTCGCGGACATCGGCATGCGTCTGCCGTCCGGATACGTGGGCAGATTCCTGCTAGCGGGATGAACATCGGCCTGCACGTTAAATGTCACTTTCTCGCCACCCCGCACCACTGTGATTGAGACCGTGTCCCCCGCGGTCAGGAAAAATGAAGCATCTAAGACGTCCTCTGGCTCTTTGACTTTTGTTCGGCCAACCTGCAAAAGAACATCGCCGGGCTTGATACCAGCGTCCGAGGCCGGGGTGTCCAAAATCTCGGTGACCTTGGCACGAGAACCGTCGGTTGCTTCCTTCGCGTCAGAGACATTGGCACCGATCCAACCGTGGCGCACTTCGCCGAACCGGACGAAATCGCTTCGAATTTTCTCGGCTGCATCAATCGGCAAAGCGTAACAAGAGGAGTTGTTTTCCAAGCTGCTGACCAGCATGCCGATGACTTCGCCTTTGAAATTCAGGAGCGGGGCGCCTGCCTCGCCACGCTGGGTCGGCATATTGACCCGAAGATGGGTCGTGGAAAAGTAACGCCCCAGATATTTCCGATCGAACCCTGCGATCATGCCGAAGCTTGGCGTTTGCGGAAGGTCCAAGGGAAAACCGATCGTGACAACGGGAGTAGCGACTTCCAATTGTTCCGATTTTCCGATGGGTAGAGTCGGTGTGACGGCATCGATTTTCAACATGGCCATTCCGCTGCGCACATCGGCAAGAATTTGGCGGGCTGGATATTTCTTGCCCTCAAATTCAATGCTGAGGTTTTCCGCTTCGCCACCGACAGTGTATGACGTGTAAAGGGTGCCGGTGGGATCAATAAAAAAGCCGGTGCCGAAGATTTCACTGTGTTCATCAACGCCGTGAACTCTCACGACGGCTTTGCCGGCGTGTTCCCAAATATCCTTGACCTCGCGGCTGATCGAATCAGCGGATTGTGGTTGCGCCGATATCCGATGACACGAAGTGCCCAGAATCAGGGCGAGAGCAACCCATTTATATCTCGCTATCAGATTGCCCCCTGTAGAAAAACCTGCTGTTTTCCTAGAACTTGAAAGTCGACTCATAACTCACGGGAACGCTATCAAGCACGTAGCGCGGCGGGGCTGAGGCCCGGTGAGTGCGGGCGTTTTCATTAGAGTTTCGCAGCGGCTGTGTGCTAAAAACTCGCGTCACTGTCGAGGGCGCGAGCGTCAATTCCGTATCCGCGGTAACTGGCACGTTGAATATTGCTCGAGGCTGCACGGCAACATGCGGAGTCGCCGGCGTTTGATAAATCTTAAGCGAGATGACAGCGGCGCAAATTAAGACTGCGGTTGCGGCGGCTGGATAAGAGGTCAGCCCCGGGACATTCAGCCGCAGCATGAAATCCTGCGCCCGATGCAAGCAGATTCGCCAAAGTGGTTCGCGCAACAGTGCGTCGCGCTGGCGACGATGGAATTCATGCAGGAAATTTTCGAAATAACCGGGCGGCGGCTGTTCGTAACGTTTCAGCCGAAGCAGCTTTGCGATTTCCTGGTCGTCAAATTCCTCCATAAGAGTGGGTGCTAAGCAACGGGGTTTTTTCGGAATTCGTCCAGATAATTCTGCAGCTGCCGATTCGCGTAGAAGAGCCGGGAACGTACCGTTCCTTCGGAAACACGCAAGATTTTGCTAATTTCAGCATGGGGCATTCCCTGAATATGGAACATGGTAACCACGGCTCTGTGTTCATCAGACAATTTCATCATTGCCTCGTTCAATCTTCGTTGCAGCTCGGAAAGGTCAGCTTCCCGCACCGGACTGCTCGTAGCCGTCAGTTCCAAGAATTCCTTATCGTTTTGGATACTGGCATCGACATCGTCCAGGCTCAGGTGATAACGCCGGCCGCGCTTCTTCAGGAAATTTAGGGTCATGTTTACGGCGATGGAGTGAATCCAGGTGTAGAAAGAAGATTTGCCGCGGAAGCCGCGGATTGCTTTGTACGCCTTAGCAAAAACGTCCTGCAAGAGGTCATTCGTGTCCTCATGGTTCGACGTCATGTTGTAAACGAGCCCGTAGAGCCGGGGAGTATATTTCACGACTAACTGATCAAAAGCAGAGGCATCGCCCGATTGCGTGCGCGCCACCAACTGCTGATCTTCATCCGTGCGTGGCTGATCCATCGCTTTGCGCTTAGATTTAACACGCGACTCTTCACCCGACGACAACAAATCGGACAGCCGCCGAGCAACAGAGGGTAACGCCACGGAAGAACTCATCTTTTTCAAAGCGCCGCGAATCAATTGCGCCGGTCGCGGATTGAAAGCAACCAGAGCAAGTTGCCGAGCGCGGCGACGAATGCCGCCACGTAAGTGAGCGCAGCTGCGTTTAACACTTTGTTTACCCCGACGCTTTCTTCGCCCGTTTGGATGATGTGCATTTGCTGCAAGATGATCTTGGCGCGGCGGGAGGCGTCAAATTCCACTGGTAAAGTGATTAACTGGAAGACAACCAGAATGAGATAACAATATATGCCCAGCGTGATCAGGCCGGTAATGTGGAAGAACAATCCCCCGAAGATTACAAAGGGCAAAAGCTGCGACGCCACCTGAGTTACAGGCACGATTGTCATGCGCGCCATGAGCGGGGCGTATGCCTTGGCATGCTGAATGGCATGGCCAGTCTCATGCGCCGCGATGCCCAACGCCGCGACTGAGGGGGTGTTGTAAACATTTGATGAGAGACAAAGCCGTTTGCTCGTCGGATCGTAGTGATCACCTAGAAAGTCGTTCGTCTCCACCACGTCGACATCGGGGATCTGGGCCGCTTGCAAAATCTCCCGCGCACACTCCGCTCCAGTAATATTAGAGCTTGCCCGCACTTGGCCCCATTTACGGAACGCGGCGGTTACCCGAAATTGGGCCCACAAGCCGATGACGAGTGGCAGCCCGATGTAAAGCAGCCAGTAGTGTCCAAAGAAAAAGCCGCCGCCGTAAGGGTGTAACATTCCTATTTTAAGTGGGTCTAAGGATTAGACGCCCGCAAGGGTAGTTCGTTCATTCCGCGGACGGAAAGAGCGGCCGTTTTCAACCGCTGAAACAGGGGAGCCTTCGACCCCCCTTCTCGCGACCGCGGGACCAGGATAACACCGCGAATTTACCCCGAATGCACATCCTCCCAGGGACCCAATCACCGTGATGATACTTGGGGTTGGAATCTACCCTTAGGGATTCAAACACTCGCTGATTGTCCTCCCCGAAGGGGGGGACCGCGACTCGGCGAGACCACTGGTGTCCCGCACGGCGCTCGATCACACTTCGTGCCCAGCCTAATCGCGCCTTGTAGGGCAGGCCTCCGCTCCGCTCAGGATGACAGCGTAAGAGAGACTGCTAGATCTCCAGCTGTTTTGGAAACCGGGACAGAATCTTACAGCCCTTCTTCGTCACAACTACTACGTCTTCCAGACGCACTCCGCCGAGCCCCGGATAATACAGGCCGGGCTCAACCGTTAGCGTTTGCCGATCTTTCAGTACGACTTTCTGCAGACGTGGATATTCGTGGATCTCAAGCCCGAGACCGTGTCCGGTTCCGTGAAAAAAACCAACCCGCCGACCTTTGCGAACTTCCGTCGGATAGCCGCGTTCGCTGAACAAATCCTGAATCGCTTTGTGAATCTCTGCTCCATCTACGCCTGCTTTGATCTTCCTTAACGCGAGGGCCTGGCCGGCCTTGACTGTTTCCCAAAGCTTCCGTTGCGCCTCACCGGCGCGCCCACGCAAAACCGTCCGGGTCAGGTCGCCAAAATAACCGCTCTTGGCGTCTCGCGGAAAAACATCAAGAATGATCAATGAATTCGCGTAAAGGGGACCAGATCCACGCTCGTGCGGATCACATGCTTGATCGCCACCGGCGACAATTGTCCCGTTCGGGATTCCGCCGGCGCGCAGAATGGCGGAATCGATTTCGGCCCGTAGAATTTCCGAGGTGAGCGTTCGGCCTGACCAACGCAGCTGTTTTCTCGGTCCGGACTTTGAAGCTTTGAGCACTTCCAAAGCGCGGGTCAGCCCGGCCTCGGTAATGCGGAGCGCGTGTTTCATCGATTCGATCTCTTTGTCTGTCTTTGCCTCGCGCTGCGGCCAAAAAAGTCCGTTCGTTGTTCGCAAACGAATCTTGTTGGCGGCCAGCTCCTGGGCGTAGCCAAGCGGAAACGTGGAAGGAACAACGGACGAGCGTACTCGTTTCTTACGCAGAAAATGAGCGAGAACCTTTTCGTAAGGCGGACTTTTTTTCGATTTTCCTTGTACCTCACGCTCGAGCTTGCTGAAGGCGATAAATTCGTGGGCTTTGGCTTGTTTGCGTCCTCTATCAATTTCTAAATCACTGAGCACGAGCGTACGTTTCCCGTTTTGCTCGAGAAAAATAAATGGATCCGGCGCCCAAAACTTCGTCGCATAAAGCATGTCTGGATCGTGCTCACTGGCGGCAACGATTAAACGATTCGATTTGTTTTTTGTTTTGCTCATAGCT
>Ga0137376_10002030_pt1 | contig 11838 bp, 16 predicted proteins | sample SagtaG_23_FD_104814 | JGI IMG/M metagenome (GOLD analysis project Ga0137376, IMG submission 104814) | Vadose zone soil microbial communities from Sagehorn Ranch, Mendocino, California, USA - Sage2_L_20_16 metaG | ecosystem: Environmental > Terrestrial > Soil > Vadose zone | place: USA...
CTACTCGTCAAATGAACAAGAGCTGGTTAATCATAGGGATGTTAGGCAAGGCTCTCGGTTTTGAGCTATAACTGTTTCGCCTCGTAGACAACGACGCGGTTTTTCCCGGCCTGCTTGGCGGCATACATGGCCGTGTCAGCCGCTTGGAGTAATTCAGCAGCCGTGGAACCTTTTTCCGACGCCGCGGCAATGCCGGCCGATACTGTTATCGTATCTGGCCGAATCTGCGTTTCTTTCATCACAACACAAATTTGTTCCACGCGTTGCCGGGTGTCCGCCATCGATGAATCGGGCAGCACGAGGACAAACTCATCCCCGCCATAGCGGCAACAGATATCGCTCTTGCGGAGTTTGTCGCGCATCACCTGCGCCAACTCGCGTAACAGCGCATCGCCGGCATCGTGACCGAAGGTATCATTGAATGGCTTGAAGTTATCGAGGTCGAGCATCGCGACACTGAGTGGAGAATTTCGGCGCTTTGCACGATGCAGCTCGCGCGACAAACTCTCGTCCAAATAGCGCCGGTTGAACAGCCCGGTCAGCGGATCGTGGATGGCCTCCTCCCGCAGTTTCTCTCGCAGTTTCAAATTAGACAAAGACAGCTTGATCGTTTCGCCCACCTCCACGGCCAGTTGTTGCCTCGTGACCGAACCTAGAACTCTCTCCGCCGCGCCGGTGAGACACAACAGTCCGGTTGTTCCGCTCTGGACTATCAAAGGCACACACAAATAGCCGGTCTGGGGTTGATGGACAAAGTGATGACACAACAAATCAGTCCGGGGATCGCTAACTTCATGCAATTTACCACGCCGTAACGCCCAACAATCTTCCAATGAAAAACTGGACTTTAGTATCGTCTCATCGCCCCAACTCGCGACCGTCTCCAAATGTTGATCCGAGCCAGACCAAAAGGCTAAACAACCACTCTGCCCCGCGAATAGTTCGATGGCCACGTGAGCAACCACCTGGTAGGCCTCGACCTGGGTTGTGCAGGACTGAAGCATATCGTTTAGGCGGATGAGCGACTTCATTTCCTCGTCACGCCTTTGCAGTTCAGCCACCGAAGCCAACAGCTCGTCATTGGCCGTCCGCATGCCCTCCTCGGCCGTTTTCCGTGCGGTGATATCGCGGACGTTGCATTGGATCACGCGCCAGCCATCGACGAGGTAGACATTGCTGACGAATTCCACCTGGATGTGTTGCCCGGCTTTGGTTTCTAACGGCAGATTCTCGTAACGGATGTATTCCTTGTTCTGCAACCGGTGCAAGGCGTCCTGGCTCGCGGCAATATCTTTGACCGGGCCAATCTCCCAGAGCGCCTTGCCGATCAACTCGGTGTGAGAATATCCTAGCATGTCTTCCAGGAACGGGTTGACGTCGGTGATTCGTCCAGTGTCCGCCTCCAAGAGGAGTATACCGTCCTTGGCCGTCTCGAAGAGTCGGCGGTAACGAACTTCGGAAGCCCGCAACTTCTCTTGGGTGCGCTTGCTCCTAATGCCTTTGTCGGTCTTATCGATCATTTGAGGCGACTCCTTTCTCGCGGGCACGCTGCTTAACGAGAGGAACCTAACTCGATGACGAGTAGTTGTGCGTGGCGTTTTAATCATATCTCGACCGATATTAACTCCGATCGTCGACTATTCTCGTAATGCTAGAACTGGTCGTGCGCTAACTCTCAAGTTTACCGAACACCGTTTTCTCCTCGACGTTACGCGGGGCCTAGAGGGAACATTCCGCAAGTCACATCGCATAAGGAAGAGCGTAGCCGCTCTTTACCGAATCCTACGGCTGCTTTTCTTTCATCGTACGAACGAGCTCGGCATAAGAAGATCGCGTGATGACGCGATCGAACTGGGATCGGTAGTTGTTGACCACGCTGATATCTTGGATCACCAGGTCGTAAACTTTCCATTCCTTGTCGACGCGATGGAGTTTGTAGTTGATCGCTAAAGGGGGCTGGTTATCGCCGACGATCTTGGTGTCCACCTGCGCAAAGTTCTGATCCTCGCTCTCGCGCGTGTAGAGGACATTTTGACTGGTATAGGATTCAATGTTTTCGGCGTACGCTCTTCCCATCAGCGCGGCGAAAATTCCTACGAATTCCCCCTGTTCCTCCGGGGTCCGGCGTGTCCAGTTCGGTCCAAGGGAACGTTTGGCCATCTCCGGGAAATCAAACCTGGGATAAATAACCTCGATCAATCTAGTCCGCTGCTCGTCCATTTGCGGCTTCGATTTTGGGTTTGGACTTCTGACAATAGTCAGCACCTTGTCCACGGTGGCGCGCACTTGTTCCGTCGGGCTACCGGCTTTCGACGCTGCGGGAAGCACAAGACAGCAAAGCAAGAACAAGAGGCTTACAGTGATGAATCGAGCCAGGAGAATTGCTTTCAGCGCTGCGCTTACAACGCGCTTGATCTTACTCTCCGCCCTTGCCGCCGTGTTCTTGCCTTCGATGTGGTCGAGCTTTCCCTCCCTCTGACGGCGATCATTAGACGGGAGCTTCCCCACCGGGTCTTGGATGCGCCACTTATTCTGCTCTGTCTTGCTAATCATTGTCGTTTCCTTTCTTTCACGAAGCACAACCCCGCGAGATCGTCTGTGGATTGGCCGACGTTTAGAGCCGGCCGGTTAATAACCGACAATAAGCACCACTCCTTCGGACCCTAGGGCGCATAATCCGGTATTCTTCCGTTTGCGGTTAGCTTAGGCTGGCTGAGGCGAGATTGCGGTCTAATATTGAACCCTTTTGAAAAGAATTGACTCAAGCCCAGTGGCCGGTATAGCGACTCCAGGAACGTGTGAGACCGCGGGTCCCCGAAGCTGGAATCTAGACTTACCGGCTGTGACTCGGATCAGCGCAATTTCCGCGTGTGCCTACCTGTGAGCCTGGCAATAATTCTTTTCGAGATTGTTCAATATTAGACAGCAACTGTGGCTGAGTAAGCCCAGCATGAAAATCAATAGCCTCCTATGGCCGCGCTCGAGCGCAACGCTCGCGTGTAAGAAGGAAGGTAAGATGGCTTGGTATTCGGTTGATCTGCGAGATGGAGGGGTGCGGCGGGTGACTGAGGAATCCAACGACGTGGACAGCCGGGGTCGTGTTCTGATCGAAGCCGGTTCCGCGAAACGCGCGTGGGCCAAAGCCAACCATTCGTCGGCTGAGATTGGCAGTGCTGAATGCGAATGCTGCCGTCACGGTTTTTGCAGTGTTTGTGAAGAATGCTCCGTCACAAAACAATACTCGGACTATTGGATTTGTCACCATTGCGGGGAATTAAATCGGCGTGTTCCAAACTTGTACTTAAGGGAGGTGTCTCATGGATTGGGATAAAATTAAGCTAGGTGGGTGGAGCGCCCTCGGTGGCGCGGCGGTATTAGCTCTCGTCGGGTTCAACTATGGCGGATGGGTGACCAGCGGGACTGCTGCGGCAATGGCGAAGGAGATCGCTGCGGATGCTGTCGCCGAACGCCTGGGTACGATTTGTGTCGCACAATTTAACCGCGACTCAGACAAGGGCGACAAGCTCAAAGAAATGAAGGGAAAAGATTCTTGGGACAAAGGCCGCTACATAGAAAAGCAGAGTTGGGCGATCATGCCGGGTGAGGATAAGCCCGATAGCAAAGTTGCCGACGCGTGCGCCAAGCATCTTACTGAGAAAGCGTAAAAGACCCGGGCAGCGATCGCCGGCGAATTGCCGGTGGATTTTTCACTAAAATTTGTTCAATCGGTCATTCCCCTCTAAGCCGTCGCCATGCCTGCGAACGCGGGCATGGCGACGCTTTGGGATTCTTCGATTCCGCGTTGCGCGCGCTATCGCAAGCCGGTCCGGAATGACGTTGAAGTTACATGATTAATTTTGACACGCCGCGCTAAATCTTCTTTGCTCTCTCACTCTTGGAAAAACATCGATCCAAAAAAACTCCCAGCGGGCCGCGCCGCTGCTGTCTGAGAATCCCCGCGAGCTCGCCTTTATTGAGCCAGATTCCTTCACAGTTTTCACAGCGTTCTAAATCGAATCCCATAAATCGGTACTTTGCGAATTGCCCTGAACACTTGGGGCAAGTGGCCATCTGCGTTTCCCGCCGGTCCGCTTCAGCCTTGTGAAATTCGAACTTCATATCTTCGACCAGCTCATGTTCTTTCGCGGTAAAATAACTATCTTCGTTGGCGTGCTCGTCGAACTGCGGTTCATCTCCGGGCCGCCGCGTTGCGCTCTTCATATTTCGCTCTCCCGATTTCATTGAATCATCGCCGGTCAACGCACCACTCATCGCCAATCCAGCAGCTAGTCTTTCTCAGCGCTCGGCAGAACGGCTTCGCTCCCGTGTATGTCCGCGACACGCTTTTTTTCCTTCATGCTGTCGATGCTCCGTACTTTTAGGATCGCCTGCAAGGCCGGCCTGTCGACAACTTCTTTTTCCAGCAGCAGTTTCGCCAATTCTTCCAGCGCGGCGCGGTGCGCAAGCAAGATGTCGCGAGCCTTAGTATGCGCTTCCGACAATATTTGTTTCACCTCGGCATCGATAAGCCGGGCGGTCTCCTCACTGTACTCTCTGGGACTTTGGGTGGGCACCATCAGGAACGTGGCATGGCGCGGTCCTTCGAGAGAAGCCAAGCCAAGCTTCTCACTCATGCCGAATTGGGTGATCATGGTTCTGGCAATCTCGGTGGCGCGCTGCAGATCGTTTTGCGCGCCGGTTGATATATCGCCAAAGACGATCTCCTCCGCGACTCTGCCGCCCAAAAGAACATCGATGCGCGCGAGCAGTTCAGAACGTGTCATCAGATAGCGGTCTTCAGTTGGCAGCTGCGTCGTATAACCGAGGGCGGCGATTCCCCTGGGAATAATAGAAATCTTGGAAACGGGATCGGCGCCCGGCACGAGCTCTGCCACGAGAGCGTGACCCGACTCGTGATAGGCAACAGTTTTTTTCTCCTTGGGGTTGATGACGTGGCTCCTTTTTTGTAGTCCCGCGACCACCCGTTCGATCGCCTCGTCAAATTCCGCCATATCGATCGACTCTTTGTCCTGGCGCGCCGCCAGCAAAGCCGCTTCGTTGACGATATTGGCAAGATCGGCGCCGACGAAGCCGGGCGTCTTCGCTGCCACAACAGCGAGATCGAGATCAGCCGAGAGCTTGACTTTCTTAGCGTGCAATTGGAGGATTTTTGTCCTTCCCTTGATATCGGGACGATCCACCAGGATCTGCCGATCGAAGCGGCCGGGACGGAGCAGCGCGGCGTCGAGGATCTCCGGCCGGTTGGTGGCGGCCATGATGATGACTCCTTGATTCGGATCGAACCCATCCATCTCGGCCAGGAGCTGATTGAGGGTTTGTTCCCGCTCGTCGTTGCCCGTGAGCATGCTCACTCCGCGAGCCTTTCCGATGGCATCGAGCTCATCGATGAATATGATGCTGGGCGCACTCTTCACTGCTTGCATAAAAAGATCCCTGACCCGTGCCGCGCCGACGCCGACGAACATCTCGACGAAGTCAGAGCCCGTCAAGCTGAAGAAAGGAACCCCTGCCTCGCCGGCGACGGCGCGGGCAAGCAGAGTTTTTCCCGTGCCCGGCGGCCCGACGATTAAGACGCCTTTGGGAATACGGCCGCCCAATCTTTGATATTTGTCCGGATCCTTGAGGAACCCGACGACTTCGGCGACCTCTTCTTCGGCCTCATCAATGCCTGCAACATCAGCGAAGGTGACACCGGTTTTTTTCTCGATGTAGACTTTCGCTTTGCTCTTGCCGATCTGCATTAGACCGCCGCTTGCCGACCCTATCTTCCTGCCAAGATAGCTCCACAACAGAAAAAATAACCCCACGGGAACGACCCAGGATAGAATCGTCGGCAGCCAATTGCTGGTGACCTCTCCGCTAAATGGTATCTTGGCTGCTTCGAGTTCGGCTGTGAGGCTGGGATCCTCCACTTTTACCGTTAGGAAGGGAACACGGGTTTTCCTCGCGAGTACGTCCGGAGACATCTCCTTCAATTTCTCCGGCGTGAAAATTTCCTTCACTGCCGCCGCCTTCAAATTGCCGTCGATGGTCGTTTCACGAATGACAAGATCGTTGATCAAATCCTTCTTGACGAGGGATTTGAATTGGCTATAGCTGATGATCTCGACATGAGAGCGACCGAGAAAATTTTGCACGAGCAGGACGAGAAAAACCGTAACGAAAAAATACCAGATCGGAGACGGTCGGTATTTTTTATCGTTGGGCGACAAATTCTTCTTTTTCTCAGCATACTGCTTGCGGATGTCGGCGATGAAATCTGCCACACGCTTTCGCGGCCCGTTTTCAACGGGCATTTCGGCGAACTGTCGGTTGGACGGGACCGGAAATATACCACTTGTAAAATTGCGAATAGATAATTTCATGTGTAACTCAGCTTTCTTTTTGAAAGACTCCTGGTCTCCCGAAGCCGATTCTCGCAAAGTGATAAGAGCGTGAAACTTTCGGCGCCGGCTCATTCCTCACGTGCTCACGAACCGCCGGCTCGGTTTTCTTCGCGCTACACTTTTCGATAACGGCCGACGTACTCCTCGTAGAGCCCTTCTTTGCCTTTGGCCTGTAACTCGCGCGAGCGGTCCGTGAGAACCTTTTTGTCTTCGACAAAAGCCTTCCTGGTAAATCCTAAATTGCCGGGATGAGTTCCGGTGTCCATGCGAATCGCGTCGCAAGGACAGGCTTCGACGCAAAAACCGCAATAGATGCAGCGCAATGTATCGATTTCATAGCGCACCGCGTACTTCTCGACCGGATTACGCGGATCTTCTCCGGCCTCGATGTAGATACACTCAGCCGGGCAAGCAGTTGCGCAAAGAAAACAAGCTGTGCAGTTGGCGGTGTCATCCGCGCCGAGAGTTAGACGGTGACGGCCGCGAAAGGTGTCCGGGTAAGAAGCTCTTTCCTCCGGATATTGCACCGTGACATCAGCTTGACTGGATTTCGCTAAACCGAAGGCATGCAAAATATGAATGCTCAGATTACGCCAAAAGTGGTAACCGGTTACTGAGAGACCGCGCACGATCTCAGGCAGGTACGCTCTTTCCCAGAGCGACAGGTATTCAATTCTTTTCATCGCTCTCACTCGATGGAAAAAGGTATTTCGTTGGTCGTTTAGTCGCCGCCCATGTAGAGTTCAATTTGTTTTTTTTCCAGCCGTCGTTTTTCGTCGGCGTCCATGACGTACACGCCGTTCACCTCATCGATTTTTTCGCGCTCATAGAAATTCTTGGACAGCTCGGCGCCCTCGTCGAATTCGTACATTTTTATCGCATCCCAGGGGCAGATTTTTTTATCGAGCCGATCGTCGGACTCCGTGCCAATCAGCTCGAGCTGAAATTTCTTCGGCAGCTTGTTCTCTTCGACCGGCTTTTTGGAGCCGTCGTAATATCTTCCGGCATACTCGCGGAAGATTTCGCCGGTTTCTTTGTGCCGATGGATCTTGGTTAAATCGTCGCTGAAACACATCTGGCAGCCGATGCACTTGTCGTTGTCGACCCAGACTCGATACGGCTTCAGTCCGCCGGCGGGGGTTTCCTCATAGAGTAAATTAATGCAGTTTTCTACCGGGCAGTGCAGCTCGCATAGAGGCGAGCCGGCGCAGCTACTGCAATTTTCGTCCATCACCGCAAGTAGCGCCGTGCCTTTACGTTTTTTCTTTTCTTCAGGTTGCGCCGTCAGATCTGGCATGCTTTCTCTCCAGCAGGTTACTTGACACCTCTCTTTGACGCCTGCATTCGTCCTTATCGTGCCCGTGAAACTTGACCGGTGAATCAATCCGAGCACGATCACGTGTCACGCACGCAGCGGTTTCTGGCAACTGGTCTAATAACGACCTAAGAACCTCATGGTTATCTTTGACTACGGAGCGCGCGCAAAATCAGGGAATAGCCGGGCACACGCTGACCGCGTCAAAGGGCCTGCCAAAAACAAGACTTTTCGATCTAAACGTACCATGAATGGGAAAGGGTTGCTGTCTAATATTGAACGAGTCTAAACAGAATTATCGCGGTTCCAATTGCCGAAACAGCCGCGCTGAACGACCGAGGGATTTGCTAAGTGCACGAGCACGAATCACGGCTTTTCCTCAATTCGACGAGCACGTCCCATGAACACGGCATTTTCTCTACATGTTGACGGTTCTGCTCGATGACGTTTCACGAGCACGGTCCCGTTCGTAAACGATCCGAAGTTCAGTCGTGAGTCTACGGATTCAGCAAGGATCTCCTTAGAACAAGCCATCCCTTTCAAAGGTAGTGACTCATTTTGAATCGAAGAGGGACCGCAATTATTTCAGCCAAACAAACATGACACTCTTACTCGATCACAGGGGTTAGGCGTAACGACTTATGACGGCGAGGGAAGGTCATCGATCCATGCCTTCGCCAAGTCTATCATGTGCTTTTCTGTTTCCCGCCAACTGTCGAAATTATAAAGAGGGCCAATTATCGTGTGCGATCCTTGCTGACCGTCAGCTTCCCAACTGATGTCAGCGATAGGAACCCAAGATCTCGTATTTTCGTCGAACCGAGCGGAGACAACGATGAGCGGATTTTTGTAGAACAAATTGGCCATACGGCCCTCCCTGTTCGGGGCTTTCGGTCACCGCTGAACGGGCTTTTCAAGTTCGGACAAATGTTGGATTGGCTTCGGCATGTTGCGATGCAACCGCTTATTGTTAGCTACATAACAATTTAAGATGCGCTACTATCCTTTCAAACTTGTGCTTTTCCGCGGCTATTCAATACGACCCGGAGAGGGGATAGCCCCCTCCCCGAACCGGAAGGCCTCTCTAGTTAGGCCGCTCTGGCTGCGATCTGGTGGGAAGTCGAATTGGCGACCTCAAAGGACTCCACTTTCGGAGTGCCCTCAACCACCTTGGACAGGGTCTTCAAGACCTCTTGATATTTCTCGCGGTTGTAAGCTTCCGCGTCTTCTTTTCTATCCCAGAAACTAATGGCTACTGCATCGTTACGTTCCGGGGCGATGAGGGTGATCTCATCCTTAAATCCCTTTTGTTTGCGGAGCACGGGAATTACCTCGTTCTCAAGAGTTTGGGTAAACTCCTTCGCGCTATTGACCTTCAGCTTCATACTGACGTTGCGAGTATACATATCAACCTCCTTGGTTGGACTGGTGATAGGGTGGAGGATTTTTGGCTTACGTGAAGAATTTCAGGTAACCGAGGAAGGGAACCCTAGGACTGACTTTCTTAACAGTAGTCACTAAGCACCCGTTGTCAACCCGAATCTCCAAGACGCCCCGAGCAAATCCACTTGTCCGAGGAAAGGAATGTCAATCTTGCGGTCGTTCGCCGTACGCTGATAATCTGCGTGATCGCTAGAAGGGCATCCATCCTGACAACGGGAATCAAAATCGAATTGTGTAATGGCCTTCTAAGACACCCTTGGTTCTAAGGATAGACAGCGGGCGTTCTGTGGCCTGGGCTTTCTTAGGTGCTGAAAGAAGTGCCGCAACCGCAGGTTCCTTTGACGTTGGGGTTGTTGAACACGAAACCCGATCGCATCAACTCGTCTTTATAATCCATCTCGGTCCCGTCCAGATGAAGCATGCTCTTCGCGCCGAGCAAGACGCGGACGCCATTTTTCTCAAAGACCTTATCTTCTGCCGCGGCAGAATCAATTTCCATTTTGTACCCGTAGCCGGAGCAGCCGCCCTCGACAACGTTGACGCGCAGCCCATGCCCTTCGTTTGCCCCGGTGAGGAGCTTGCGGATCTTTTCCGTGGCGCGATCGGTGATTGTTATTTCTCCAGGCATGGCAGAAGATCTCCTTTCTGTGGGCGACAGAGCTCACGCTGATAACGGGGTGTCTTTTACCAGCCATTTCTCCTGCATGATCTTGTCCTGGATTCTCAGAAGCCCCTCGGTCAAGGCTTCGGGACGCGGCGGACAGCCGGGAACATAGACGTCGACGGGAATGATTTTGTCCACGCCTTTGCAGACCGAATAGGCGAGCTGAAAAAGCCCGCCGCAGTTGGCGCAGCTTCCCATCGAGATGACGTACTTCGGATCAGGCATCTGATCGTAAAGGAGCTTGGTGCGCTTGGCCATTTTGTAGGTCAATGTGCCGGCGACGATCATCAGATCGGACTGTCGCGGCGTGGCCCGCGGCACAGCGCCGAAGCGATCGATATCGGCACGCGGTCCTCCGGTCTGCATCAACTCGATGGCGCAACAGGCCAAGCCGAAGAGCATGTACCACTGCGACGAGGCGCGGCCCCAGTTGAGCAGCTCGTCGACCTTTGTCGTAAAAACGGTTTCCGGTAACTGGTTCAATAACGACATAAAAACCTCCTGGTCATCTTTTATGCTAGATAACCGTCAATTCTTATCGATCCAATGCATGGCGTCTTGCAGGGCAAACTCGTCGGCTTCATTTTCACTCCAAAACGTTTTGTCGAGTTGAGCGTGATGCGCTGGAACGCCGCTGGTTTGGTTTTTGGCATCCGGACGCGTCACGGTATACTGCGGAATCCAGCTGCCTTTGGTTTCTCGCTGAAACGATTCACTGAGAATGAGCCAGTTCTTGTATGAAATGCTGCTTTTCATTTTTCGTTCTTTGCCTCATCGTCGATGAAGATCGTCTCGTGTTCGCTATTTACGTACGGCTAAGCCCCACAATCGCTGCGTACCACCCAACAACCTTTTGCCGTTCAATTCGAAATTCTCAGAGCCATCCCAAGAGGCACTTTGGCAGCGCCGACATTGACTGCTGTTCCCGCGCTCGCCAGTTGCCAATTCTGCAGGATTTCTGCAGAGGGGTCATCTCGCTTTAGCGATTGGGCGGTGTAGGGTTCCGCGACTTTGACGACGTATTTAACGTTACTGCCGTCACTAAGAGTAAGGGACAGAACCGCTTCTTTGCTGTCGGCTACCGCGAATGTTTGGATTGCGCTGATTTGCTTCGACACAGTTGTGCCTCTGACGGCGTCGGAGTAAAGAAACCATGACGAAGCGACAAACACCGCCAGAACTAACCAGCCGTATTGACCGACTCGTTTTTGGCGTTTTAAGAGTCGCTCTCTCTGGAGTTGGAAAAAATGATAATTCGCTTGCCGCTCGGCCGCGAGTTTATGGGTCGGATCCTCTTCGAATGAAAATGTCGGTTGATCATGGACAATGTGAAAACTGTTCAATAGGATCCCGATGATGATTAAAGCCATAGGGATGACAATAACGAATAACGAACTCAATCTATTTCCCCTTTTTGGCCGGAGCTGACGGCCGTTTGCTTGGAGGGCTGATGAAGAGAGGCTTACTTGAAGAATTTCAAGTAACCGCGGAGGGGAACCCTACGACTGCGAGAAGAGCAGTAAGCCTAGGTGAATTAAGTCGTGATAGCAAGTCGATGTGTGTGGACATGACTCTCCAAGAATCCGCTATTCACTCACGCTGTGCTGCGGCGACTTACGAAAACGAGATAGCGAAGCATGAATCGTAACATCAGATCATGTTGAGGTCAGCTTCCCGACCACGCGCCTTCAAAGAGCGAAAACTAACCAGCGTTTGGCTTTTTTCATCGCATAGGCCTAGTTGCAGCGACCTGAGACTTGTCCCCAGCGTGATGACATTGACGGTGTGAAACGCCGGGATTTCATCGTGGCACCGTTGCAGATTGTAGTTGGGAATATTCGGGCGCACGTGATGAATGTGATGCAGGCCAATATTGCCGGAGAACCACTGGAGGATTTTGGGCAATTTGAAATACGAGCTGCCTTCCAGTGCTACTTTCATCGGATCCCAAGATCCGTGACGCGCCCAATACGCGCTCTCAAACTGATGTTGAATATAGAACAACCAGA
>Ga0137376_10002031_pt1 | contig 11835 bp, 9 predicted proteins | sample SagtaG_23_FD_104814 | JGI IMG/M metagenome (GOLD analysis project Ga0137376, IMG submission 104814) | Vadose zone soil microbial communities from Sagehorn Ranch, Mendocino, California, USA - Sage2_L_20_16 metaG | ecosystem: Environmental > Terrestrial > Soil > Vadose zone | place: USA...
AGTAATCGGCAAATGGCGATCGACGTTTTTGGAAAAGACTCCGGGTGCGAAGCATGAGAAGCTTCAATACGAACGCCACGAAATCGAGCTCGTCACAGCGGCTACGTTTACACTCGCGACGACGTACGATCGCCCCTGGTTTTTCGCCGCGACCGATCTCACGGAATTAAAGGCACTGCTCGATCGCGCTGACGGTCGCGCCAAGAATCCAAAGGAGACACTCGACACGGACGAGGCATATCGCGCGGCGACCTCTCGCCGGCCATCGAATTACGCAGTGTTTTTCTACCTGCAACCGAAGACATTTGCCCAACGCCTTGCTGCCCTGCGGGCTGCAGTCCAGTCGTCGACGGCGGCAAAACAGCGGACCATGCTGGAAAAAGTGCGGACTATTTCTGGGGTGACGCGCTTCGAGAACGGAAAAATACACGATCTGCTCTATCTGGGGATGCCGAAGTTGGAGCAGGAAGCAACACTCACACGGTCTTCGCTAACGCTTGGAACCAAAGAGACGTTCTTTTATCTATCGATGCTGCTCAATCTCGGAGAAAAAATCGATACACTAAATCAGGCGGCAGGCATCGGCGGCGCCGTGCAGAAACTGTTTCAGGCTTTCTCTGATAGCGGGATCACAGCCGATGATTGGAAAGCTGCATTTGGCGTGGAACTGGGATCGTTAGCGGATTGGCCGTCGAGCGCCCATTGGCCGTCTTTACTTTTGACCCTGCCAGTGAAGGACATGACTAAAGCCGGCGAGATCCTCGAGGCTGCCACGCGTGCCGATGCTAACGCGATCTGGACCCGGACGGAGAAGAATGGCGTACGTTATTTCTCAACGGAGTCACCTGCGAATCTCATCGCAGTTACGCCGACGATCGCCTTGTCAAACCGAATCCTCATCGCCGGTTTCAACCCGGTCTCGGTGGAGGAAGCGGTAAAGCGCAGCGAAGGCACGTCGTCGGAACTTGCGGATTCGCAGACTTATAAGGCAGCCGAGCGGTTGCTGCCGGCGCCAACCAATTTTTTTGCCTACGTCGATTCGGCGCTTCTGTATTCCCGGCTCGATGCCTCGCTCCGTCCGATGTTGTTGATGGCTGCCGCTTTTATGCCGGCGCTGACGAGTTCCGTCGATCTTAGCAAGCTTCCGTCGCCGGAGGTCATCACGAAGCACCTGAGCCCGATCGTTTCTTCACAGAGATACGATCGCGACGGCTACGTGGCTGAATCAGTCGGGCCAATAACGCTCGACCAATCGGTGATCGGGCTTGCCATTCTTAGCGGCCTTGGTGCCACAGCACGTCAGAACGCCGGCAGCGCCTTAACCGGATGGGGTTCTTCGCCGGCGGTAAGCCCGCAACCTGTATTAAGTAGTCCGTCGCCTACGCCCAGCCCGGGTGGGACGCCATAGGGTAGCACTGTCGCGTCATTGCTCCACGGTGCGCCATTTCGGCACTCCTTCGGGTTTAAAGAAAACTGCTGCACTCTGCGAAAAACGTGCTAAGCTTATGGCCCTATGGCTATTCTAAAGAAAAATGCGTTTTCCCGTCGAGTTCCTGACTTGGTAACGGAGGAGCTGGTTGCGGTCCTCTCCCGGCGCTCGTCCTTTGAGTTTAAACAGCTCTTCGATATTGTGCACGAGAATCTTCGCGCCCGGAATGCAGCCAGTGGTGGCGAGGAAATGTTGCGGCTGCGAGCTTACGAGAAGTTGCAAAACCTTGTGGCGCGCGGTGCGGTCAAGAAGAACGGCAAGAAATACAAGGGCTTGCCTTCGGCTTTGGCCATCGCGATTGCGCAGCACAATGGCCATTTGACCGGCGTAAAATAAGGTCATTCCAGGCGAAAGCAGACTTACCTTCAGCGGAGGTTTCTGGATGCTGCGAGAATATCTGCCGGTGCTTCTGCAGATCATTGTAGCAATCCTGTTCGCTGCATCGGCATTACTCGTTAGCGTTCTGGTGGGAGCAAGCGGGAAACGCACGCGAGCCAAGGATACCGCTTACGAGTGCGGCATGATCCCGCAAGGAGAAAGGCAGCCACGCTTCAGCGTGAAGTTTTACCTGGTGGCGATGCTCTTCATCCTGTTCGATCTGGAGATCGTGTTCATGTACCCGTGGGCGGTGGTTTACCGAGACGCGATCAAACAGAGCAGTGTCATTTTCTGGAGCATGTTCAGCTTCATTTCTATTTTGATGGTCGGTTACGTTTACGCGCTCAAGAAAGGCGCGCTCGACTTCAAGAGATAGAGGTCTTAATCGGTTTTCCAATTCGCGTTGATTCGCGCCCGCCACACCGTAGTCCCTGGCTCGCCGGAGCTTTAGCGAAGGTGGCTCGGCGAAGGCTGGTGTTTCGCGGGCTTCAACGTTGTAATTTTCTCGCACAATCCGTGTTATCAGCCTAATCCGCAGTAAGTGTTCGGTTGCGGCTGCGCTGCGTCGCGCCATCCGTGGTTCCGTTAGTCGGCGGCAAATTTCATTTTGTTTTTTGCTCGACTCAGCCCGGCACAATTTTCTAAAACTAGCTGCGCTAGGAGCGATCGGCTCTTCGCGCGCCATCAACACGCAGGGTGGTCCGCCTGACCGGGGCGCCATGACGAGCAAGATCGCGCCGTGGGTGATCGAACACACCGCCAATGGACAGCAGGCTGAATTCATGGTCGTGCTCGCTGAGCAGGCTGATCTGCGCCAGGCAGCGGCTTTGGCGACAAAGAATCAAAAGAGCCGCTATGTGCACGATGCGCTCTGGAATAAGAGCCAGACAACGCAGGGACCCATCCTGCAATGGCTGCGTGAACGCGGCATAGAGCATCGTTCCTTCTACATCGTGAATGCGATTCTAGTGAAAGGGAGCCGTGAGATCGCTCAGGCGCTGGCAGCGCGGCCGGACGTGGCGCGAGTTGAAGGCAATCCGCACATCCAAAATCACTTCCCTAAACCCCTCCCTGCTGTTGAGGCGCCTTCGCAATCCGGCGGTGGCCGGACTCCGAAGACCATCGAGCCGGGGATCAATTACACGCACGCGCCGCAGGTATGGGCACTCGGCTTTACTGGCCAGGGAATAGTGGTGGCTGGCGCCGACACCGGTATTCGCTGGACTCATAACGCGCTCAAGCCTCATTACCGTGGTTGGGACGGAACAAATGCCGATCACGATTACAACTGGCATGACTCCATCCACGACGGCGTCGGCAACCCCTGCGGTAACGACTCGCCCCAGCCCTGTGATGATTTGGGCCACGGCACTCACACTATTGGCACAGCGATCGGCGACGATGACAGCACCAACCAGATCGGAATGGCGCCCGGTGCCAAGTGGATCGGTTGCCGAAACATGGACCAGAACAATGGCACACCCACCAGGTACATCGAGTGCATGGAATTTTTCCTTGCGCCCTACCCTGTAGGCGGCACACCGAATGATGGCGACCCGCTCAAAGCTCCTGATATTACTACTAATTCCTGGGTCTGCCCGCCTTCGGAAGGTTGTTCGGTCAACACATTGCAAGCTGCTGTTGAAGCTCAAGCGGCCGCTGGCATTATGATGGTGGTAGCAGCGGGGAATGCCGGTCCGAATTGTTCCACGGTGCAAGATCCGCCGTCGTTTTATGAGGCATCCTACACGGTTGGTGCGTTGAACACCGGCACCGATACGATTGCATCCTTTAGCAGCCGCGGGCGGGTCACAATCGATGGAAGCAACCGCATTAAGCCAGATATCACTGCTCCAGGCACAGGCACTCGCTCAAGCTATTACACATCCGATAACGCTTATGCGAGCCTGAGCGGCACTTCGATGGCAACGCCTCATATTGCTGGAGCCATGGCGCTGTTGTGGTCAGCCCGGCCAGAGTTCCGCCATGATATTGCTGGCAGCCAGACGGTTTTAAATAACGCGGCCCACTTTATCTCATCAACCCTGTGCGGCGACCCCGGGCCGCCAAACAATGTCTATGGATGGGGCCGGGTCGATATCTCGGCCGCCGTCCCCGCCCCGGGTCCGCCGCAGTGTTTCCTGTGTATGAAGCCGGTGGAACTGAGTGTAAACTTCGATGACGTTACGCCGCCTGCGCTGCCCCCAAATTTTGTGCGACAAACGTACAAGGTCCACCGCCGCCGTGGGTCACATCGAATTCAGGAGTACCGATCCCGCCTGCTGATACACCACCGAATGCTGCATTCATCGATGATCCGGTCGCGGTAAGCGACAAACTGTTAGACTCAGCAAGTTTCACTGTCTTCGAGGCGCTCTCCCCACAGTTGACATTCCGGCATAACTTCAACCTTGAAGCCTCGAGCGAGGATCCCAATCTCGGCTTTGATGGCGGCGTGTTGGAGATCAGCGTTGACCAGGGGCAAACGTATCAGGACATCCTTGACGCAGGTGGCAGCTTCGTTGTAGGCGGTTATAACCGCACAATTAGTACCGACCGGGGCAGTCCGATTGCTGGTCGTCGAGCATGGAGTGGCAACTCGAGTGGCTTCGTTACTACAACGGTGAACCTACCCCTCCTTATCATAGAGGGAAGGCTGCGCTGGAGGATGGCCAGCGACAACACTGGCTCCGACGAAGGCTGGCGCGTTGACACGGTTAATATTACCTGGTGCCAAGGGCCCCCGTGTACGCCGACGCCACCGCCACCTACGCCCACGGCGACGCCAACTCCGACGCCTACACCAACTCCCACTCCCACGGTAACTCCTACGCCCACACCGACGCCTGGCCAGATCACACTGACGGCGTCAGGGCGCAGGGTGCAGGGGCGACACACAGTGGATCTCACTTGGAGCGGGGCGACCTCGGCCAACATCGACATCTACCGTAATGGAGTAGTGATTGCTACGGTACCCAACAACGGCTCCTATAAGGACTTCATCGGTGTGCGTGGTGGCAACGTGCGTTACACCTATAAGGTATGCGAAGCGGGCACGCAGACCTGCTCCAATGAAGTGACTGTCCGCTTCGGTGGCCCACCTCTGTAAAGGATTTTGGTAACGCGCCGAAAGACTCTAATGCGGGCGTTCATTGATCTTAACGCATGATGCGCGCCGCTCTCTCTAGCCAGAACCCCTCCTTGACAGAAGGGCGCCGCATTGTGGTAAGAAGAGTTCCGCGCGCGGTTCGAACGTTCGTCCACAAAAAGCGAACCGCCTCAGGCGAGTGACAATTTCGTGAAACATTCGTATTCCACTTTCTGGCTCGTTGTTGCTGGCTTGTACATTGCTGCCTTGAATGGCGTTGTTCCGGCAAATGGGTCTGTCAACGTGACGCAGCACCACAACCATGATTCGCGCGACGGTCTTTATATCGATCCTGTTTTCACGCAAAGCGCTGCCGCCCGTCTGACGCGTGACTTGAGTTTCGATGGCACTATTACTGGCAACGTTTACGCCCAGCCGCTTTACATCGAGGACGGCCCGGGCGGCAGGGCAATGGTCATTGCCGTGACCGAATCCAACAATGTTTATGCGCTCGACGCTGCCGCTGGCAGCGTCATTTGGCAACGCAACGTTGGCGCGCCGGTGCCGGGAGACGATCTCATATGCACGAAGTTTGATCTCATGGGCATCACCGGCACGCCCATTGTCAATCTTACCTCTCGCGCGCTCTTTTTCGACGCAATGACCACGCCCGATGGCGGCAAGACCAAGAAACATCTCATTTTTTCTCTTAATGCAGATACAGGCGACATCAATTCCGGCTGGCCCGTGGACGTGGAGGCGACAGCTACATACAACGGCATGACCTTCACCGCATCGATCCAACAGCAGCGACCGGCGCTCGGCATCGTGGATAACATTCTTTATGTTCCATATGGGAGTATGGGGGACTGCAGCCTCTTTCATGGCTGGCTGGTGGGAGTACCGATAGATAATCCAGCCAGCGTAACAGCATGGGCCACTAGCGCCATCGGCGGCGGTATATGGGGAGTCGGCGGCGGCGCCAGCGACGGCATGAACCCGTTCACCACTACCGGGAACACCTTCAACACTGGCGGCAACTGGGGCGGCGGCGAAGCGGTGATTCGCTTCCAACCGGGCCCAATCTTCAGCGGACAGCCCACCGATTACTGCGTACCTGTGACTTGGTTGAATCTAGATAATAAGGACTGGGATCTTGGGGGCTCCGGCCCATTACTCGTGGACGTACCGGGGGCAACGCCTTCCAACCTGGTGGTTGCACTGGGTAAGGATGCCAACGCCTATTTACTTAATCACGACAACCTCGGTGGTATCGGTGCGCCGGTAGCCTCATCTCAGGTCTCAGACAGAAACATCATCCAAGCGGCGGTCACCTATCGGACCAAGCAGGGCACCTATGTCGCTTTCCGCGCCAGCAGCACTGCGCTGTCTGCTTTCCGCATTACCGCAACCAATCCGCCTGGCATCGCCAGCGCGTGGAGCGTGAGCCAGGCAGGTCGCGGCTCGCCCTTCGTTTCCTCCACCGATGGCGCTGATCACATGATTGTCTGGGTAGTGGGTGCAGACGTAGGGGGGACCAACGGTTGCACGGTTTCGCTGGAGACACTGGCAACGTTGTCTATGCCGGCGGCGGCGCGAACGAGTTGATGGCCGGCACGCGCCGGTTTAATTCGGGCATTGTTGCGCGCGGACGCATCTACATCGCCAACGACAATAAAGTTTGTGCTTTTGTCGCGCCAACCCCGGGTGCAATCACGCTCAGTGCGCACGGGCGCAGGGTGCAGAGGAGGCACACGGTGGATCTCACATGGTCCCCGGTGACCTCGGCCAACATCGACATCTACCGTGATAGAGTAACGATTGCTACGGTGCCCAACACCGGGGCCTATAAGGACTTCATCGGTGTGCGTGGCGGCAACGTGCGTTACATCTATAAGGTGTGCGACGCAGGGACTTCCAACTGCTCCAATGAAGTCACGGTGACGTTCGGCGGGGCGCCGCTTTAACAAGCAACCGATAGCAGGTTCAAGTGACGCGGCGCGGCGCAAATGGTGCCGCGTCCCTTGATTTCGCGGCGCAGAAAAAGCTGGTATCTATGACGCTCGAAAATCAAGGCGAAGAGCGGATAAAATCAGATAAGATGATTGGCATGTATTTGTTTACGTATCGCCGGTGTAGATTAAAATATAGCTTCTCCCAAAACATTGTCGCACGGGGGGATCAGCGATAATTCAACGGAGCAATCCTAGGCATGGACAATAGTCGTTTAAGAACATCTCTGATTTCGATCGTTATTCCGCTTTACAACGAGGGCTCGCATCTCAACGCGCTTCTATCCGATTTGAAAACTGCATTGCAGCAGACCGGATGCGCGTTTGAGTTAATTCTCATTGACGATGGCTCGCCCGACGACACCTGGGAACGAATCAGAGACGAAGCACGAACATTTCCCAACCTGCGCGCGGTTCGGCTGAGCAGAAACTTTGGAAAAGAATTGGCGCTATGCGCCGGTCTTGAACGTGCGCGCGGTGACGCGGTGGTGGTAATGGATGGAGACGGGCAACATCCGCCTTCGCTCTTGCCGGTTATGGTCGAGAAGTGGCGGACCTCGGGAGCAGACATTGTGCAAGCAGTGAAAACCAAACGTGGAAGTGAATCCTTGACTAGTAAACTTGGCGCGCTGCTCTTTTATCTCATCTTGAACAAGCTTTCCGGCTTTGAATTAAAGGGCGCTTCGGATTTTAAGTTGATGAATCGCAAGGTAGCCGATACGTGGCTCGCGATGCGCGAGCGCAATGTGTTCTTTCGCGGTATGACTGCGTGGATGGGTTTCACGACGGTCCAGATTCCGTTTGAGGTAGTAGCTCGCCGGACCGGCAAATCAGGCTGGTCTTACTTCAAGCGCTCGAAACTCGCCTTAATTGGAATAACTACATTTTCGTCTTTCCCGTTGCACCTGGTAACGTTTGCGGGGATGATCTTTTTTATCTTTGCGGTTGGCTTGGGAATCCAGACTCTCTATCTCAAACTGGCAGGCCGCGCGTTCACTGGCTTCGCGACGGTAATTCTACTGGAGTTGATCATCGGCAGTCTGCTTATGATCAGCCTCGGAATTATCGGCGAATATCTGGCCCGAATTTACGAAGAGGTTAAGGGGCGGCCCCGTTACATAGTAATGGAATCAATCGAACCCAGAGAATGATGCGCCCGATGCGCCAATTGTGTTTACAGATTGATCTGGATTACGCGATTAGCAAAAGTGCAAAGCACGTAAAGCTTTCTGTTTGCAATTGCCAGGGCTGACGCGCCCTCGAGCTTATCAGGTGGCTTGGGCCGTAATGAGCCGGTTCTTGTTCCATTGAGGTCGAAAACAAGCACCTCGTCCGTTTGGGTGCTGGTTGCGTATAGGCGACCTGCCCTTGAATCAACGACCAAATGCTGCATGTACCACGCATTCTGTATCGGTCGCCACTGTTGCACAAACCAGGTCGTGACAAACTTCCCATTTGTGTCGAAGACTTGAATGCGCCGATTCTGTGGATCGGCAACGTACACTCTGTCATTCGTTCCATCAACGGCCACGGAAGTTGGCTGATTAAACTGTCCATCGCCCTGCCCTCTCGCCCCCCAAACAGTCAGCACGTTGCCGTCACTGTCAAACTTGACTATCCGCTTGTGGCCCTCATCGACAACGTAAGCGGCATTATCAGCTCCGATCGAAATGTCGCGTGGTGCAAATCCATCCGCAGGCCCTTTCCATTCAGCAATAAACGTTCCATCGGACCCGAGTTTCTGCACCCGCCGATTCAAGACGTCAGCGACATAGATATTCCCGCCCTGATCCACAGCGATGCCGTTAGGCTCTCTAAATTCTCCTTCGCCTCTGCCCGGCTTGCCGAAAGTTCTGAGAAACGCGCCGTCTGGTGAAAACTTTTCAATGCGGCTATTCCTCGTATCAGCGACCAGAATATTCCCTGAACCGTCGACGGCCAATCCACGCGGGAAATCAAACTGCCCGGGCTGCGTTCCATTGCCGCCCTCAAACATGCTTTCGCCAATACGCCCATGAACAGAACTGAACTCTGAGGGAACTTTTTCGGGGACTTTGTAAATTATCAATGAGCCATACTTGTTCTGCTTGTCCTCAAATACCTTCTCAAAATACTTCGCATAGAGTTGCTCATTCGGTTTCTTGATGAACTCGCCGTGGCGGATCCCATTATCAAATGCCACATAGGCGATGCCATTCTGTTTCAAAAGGCGAAACACTTTCCAAGCGTCCCTGCTCTCAAAAAGGTCCCGATAAATCGTTCCACGCGCATTTGTGTCATAGCCTGCAGAATCTGCATAGCCGGGCCACCCATAAAAGAGTCGGCGACCGGCAAGCAAAATCGGGTGTATGACAAATCTTTCGGTTAAGAAAACCGCGTGCGGGTCGGTCTCCATGCGCACCCACTTTACCAGTTGGTCGTTGTCATAGCTCATTCCCGCATAGTAGTCGTTGTGAAAGGGAAACAGATTAATGATTCCTCCAGTAACGACGAAGCCCGCTAGCACAATGGCAATTACGCGCCCTGGGACTGTCCGGCTTTTTGCCTTGGTGTGCCACAGCCGCCAGAATCCGTATGCAACAAATAGGTTGCTAAGAACTAGCCAGACGTTCAGAAATTTATGGTTTGCCGGTATTTGAGCACTGAACCGAAAGAAGAAAGTGAGCAGGAGCAAACTGGAGATAGCAATAAATACGCGACGCTGAAACCATGAAAGAAAGACCAACGCCAGTATCATCAACAACCACTTTGCACCGAAGGTGAACCCAAGGTAGCTCACGACCCTTTCCACTGTGGGGTTATCGACGACGTAACCCCAATGGAAGAATGAATATGTTCTGGGTAGGCCGCCACCGGAGCGCAAATACCACAGTTGTGGTAAAGCGACCACCGCCGCGGTGAGGCCCAGGACCGCCATGTATCTGCGATAGGGAAAAAGAACAAAGAGGAAAAGCAGTATGGCAAAAGCTGCAACGAATACGGGAGAGTTCCACAAGGGCAGGGCACCTAGCAGGAACCCTGAGAACATGAAGCTCTTGCCACAAAAAGCAGTATCCGCGATACTCGTGCGGAGGTTTGCCACTAAACTCGCGCCTGCCTCGGGCTCGCCCCCGAGTGGTGCCCCGAATCCGGGCGAGCCGACGAACTCAGCGTTAGGATGTGCGCCAGAACTGAGCCTCGCGGCCGGCATCCGTTGGCGATATCGATCAATGAGAAAGGTTAATGCAACCAGTAGGATGCCTATAGCGCTGGCCAGGTGCCGTTGGTTTGTAAACACGTTTAATGTCCATATTCCCCAGTCCTCGCCAAGATAAGGATACCCTGATGGAAGGAAGCCCTTTAAGTTGCGGACCGCGTGGATCACGCTTCCGGGAGATGATTGAGAGCGGAGAAAAGGAATGAACGAAAAGGAGCCGTGAAAAAAGAAGAGGGCGGAGCCGATACGCCCGATGACTCGTGACCCAAACAGCAACTCGCCTAGCGCCATCACCAGTGCGAGCATGCACACGACTGAGAGAACGCTCAGGGCGTTCAAACTCCAGGCCAGATTAAGTCCAAGGAACTCGAGGTTCCCTGCCTCAAAATAGAAAAGAAAGTGGTAGCGCATGCGTTCCCCAGCAAAAAGAGGATACTCAGTGGGAAAGTTGCGACCCACAGCAAAACTTTGTGCGATGGCCATGTTTGGCCCTAAATCGCCCCATGCATTCCTAGCAACGTCCAGGTTGCCGCCTCTGAAATTGAGCGTGGCAAACATTAGCCAGCATGTGGCAGCGAAATAGGTCGCCAAGATAATCCAATCCCATGTTGCTGATCCCGGAGCACGCGGCTCAATAAAGGGCGGGTCTGCCCTTGGTTCACGCCTTGACCTGCGCCGAATCGAGAGAATTGCGCCGACAGCCGTCACGAAAAACAGAAGGTCTGCCCAGAGTAGAGGCTTACTTGTTTGCGCAAAAGCCACCGCAGCCAGATACGTAAACCATGAGCTGAGCAACAGCCCCACTAGAGTGGCTGCTGCCCAGCGGTGTGGAAGAGATACGAAGCGATAAAAGCGCCGGCAGAGTAGGTCCCCAAGATAAACTGCTAGCGCTAGGTAAATAAAAGCTAACATTCACTAACTCCTTATCGCGATCAGGGCGCCTACCAGAAGAATACGAAGTTTGGGAAAACGGCTAGCTATTTAGAGCCCAATCTGGATCACGCGATTCCCGAAAGTGCAGAGCACGTAAAGCCTTCTGTTTGTAATTGCCAGGGCTGACGCGCCCTCGAGCTTATCAGGTGACTTGGGCCGTAATGAGCCGGTTCTTGTTCCATTGAGGTCGAAAACAAGCACCTCGTCCGTTTGGGTGCTGGTTGCGTACAAGCGGCCTGCCTTTGAATCAACGACCAAATGCTGCATGTACCACGCATTCTGTATCGGTCGCCACTCTTGTACGAGCCAAGTCGCAACAAACTGGCCATTAGTGTCGAAGATTTGAATGCGCCGATTCTGTGGATCAGCAACGTACACTCTGTTGTTGTTTACGTCGGCGGCTACCGAAGTTGGCTGATTAAATTGTCCATCGCCCTGCCCTCTTGTCCCCCAAGCGCCTAGCACGTTGCCGTTACTGTCAAATTTGACGATCCGCGCATTGCCCTCATCGACAACATAAACGGTATTATCAGCTCCGATGGAAATGTCGCGTGGGCCATAAAATCCCGGCTCGGGACCCTTCCATTCGGCTAGGAAGGTTCCATCGGGCTTCAATTTCTGCACGCGCTGGTTCGAGGTGTCAGCTACATAGATATTGCCGCTCGAATCGAAGGCGATTCCAGACGGCTCTCGGAACTCACCCGGCCCCTGCCCCGTTCTCCCGATGACGCTAAGAAAC
>Ga0137376_10002033_pt1 | contig 11823 bp, 18 predicted proteins | sample SagtaG_23_FD_104814 | JGI IMG/M metagenome (GOLD analysis project Ga0137376, IMG submission 104814) | Vadose zone soil microbial communities from Sagehorn Ranch, Mendocino, California, USA - Sage2_L_20_16 metaG | ecosystem: Environmental > Terrestrial > Soil > Vadose zone | place: USA...
AAAGAGAAGCCGGCGAAAAAGGTAGCTAAAGCAAAGTGATTTCGCTATAAAGCGAACATGGCCAGCTTTAACAAAGTTATTCTACTTGGAAATCTCACCCGCGATCCCGAAGTGCGTTACACGCCCAAGGGCAGCGCAGTCTGCGATCTCGGCATTGCCGTCAATCGCGTTTACACCACTGACAGCGGAGAAAAACGCGAGGAAGTTACTTATGTCGATGTGGTGCTCTGGGCGCGCCTCGCGGAAATCGCTGGCGAATATCTGAAAAAGGGGCGGCCAGTTTTCATCGAAGGCCGTTTGCAGATGGACAGTTGGGACGACAAACAGACCGGGCAAAAGCGGACAAAGCTGCGCGTCGTGGGCGAGAGCATGCAGTTGCTAGGGGGTCGTCCCGGTGGAGCTGGTGCTGGAGGAGAAACGACTGGAGATAATCGACAAACGAGCGCACCTCCCAAACCATCAGCACCAGCCCAGCCGGACGAGGACGAGATTCCGTTTTAATTTCGCGTCCTCTCAGCTTGAACGGATACGTGTCTTTGCTAGATTACACGTGTCGTGAAAGAGAAGCTGACATTGACGATTGAGCGGAGCGCGATTGCAGAGGCCAAAAAATTTGCAAAACAGAATCACACTTCGCTATCGCAGATTGTAGAGGACCAATTTAAAAGGCTTGCCTCTGGTTCATTCACTGAGCGCTGGTATGGCAAGTTTAAGGTCCCTCGACCCGACCCAAAGGATCCGCGGCTGACGTATCTGTTGCGCAAGTACGTTCACAACCGTTGAAGATTCTGGTCGATACCGACATTCTCATGGATGTCGCCTTGGGCCGACGTGATTTTGGTCCGGACAGCCGCGCTATGGTGGACTGGTGTGAACAAACGCCGCAGACCGCCGTGGTCGCCTGGCATACCGTATCGAACCTATCTTATTTAATCCGAGCTGCGCGCTCTGATTCCTTTGCGCGTTCTTTCATCAAAGAGTTACTCAATTTCGCTGCGGTGGCGAGTGGTGGCACTGAAGGAGTGCGACAGGCGCTCGCCCTGCGTATGAACGATTTTGAGGATGCGCTACAAGTAGCAACCGCAATTTCCGGTCACGCCGATTATATTATCACGCGCAACATCGCAGATTATCGGGGCTCCGTAATTCCTGCGCTCACACCCCGTGAATTTCTCACACGATTTGCCACCGAAAAATGAACGCCACTGAAGCGTGTATCGCGCTCAACATGCTCCCGACTGTCGGACCGGTGCGGCTGCGCAAATTGTTGGAAGTTTTCAACGAACCGCAACAAATCCTCGGCGCAAAACGTAGTGAGCTTCATAAGGTCGAAGGAATTGGCAACGAAGTCGCGGATCAAATTGCAAACTGGGAATCGACGATCGATCTCGCCGGCGAGCTGAAACGGGTGTGCGATTTTGGGGCCAGCGTCATTACGCAGGATTTGCCATCGTATCCCCGGCCATTGCGCGAAATATATGCGCCGCCGATTGTGCTCTACGTTTGGGGAGACTTGCAGGAGCGCGATCATCACGCCATCGGGGTTATCGGTGCGCGACGCACGACGCACTACGGCACAGAGTCAGCAAAGAAGCTGGCTTACCAGTTGGCTTACTCGGGCTTAAGCGTAATCAGCGGACTCGCGCGCGGGATCGATACCGCAGCGCATCAAGGAGCGCTCGCAGCAAAAGGCCGAACGATCGCAGTAATCGGCGCCGGCCTGGCGAAGCTCTATCCGCCCGAGAATGCTGCTCTTGCCGAAAAGATTCGAGCAGGAAATGGCGCGATCGTGTCCGAGTTTTCGATGGAAATTGAACCAGACCGGCAAACTTTCCCGATGCGCAACCGGATCATCTCCGGCTGGAGCCACGGCGTTCTCGTCGTGGAAGCGGGTCTGAACAGTGGAGCACTCATCACAGCGGCGCAGGCGCTGGAACAGGGCCGGTCCGTTTACGCGGTGCCCGGCCACATCAACGCGCCGAGTGCAATGGGATCGAATCGTCTCATCCAGCAGGGTGCGAAGCTCGTCATGGACGCCAGCGACATTCTGGAGGATTTGCAGATTCTCCTTCCCGAAACGAAGCCATCAACCGAGGCCGCTGCGCGCCCGTTGCCGCCGCTATCTGATGAAGAGCGTCGCGTTTATGACGCGATTGACGCAACCGAGACCTCTATTGATGACGTTGCCAGTAAAAGCGAATTGCCAAGCTCCGTCGTTTCATCGACTTTATTGCAGTTGGAATTAAAACGCTTGGTCAAGCAGTTGCCCGGAAAATATTTCGTTAAGCTGGGTTGATGCTGAGATCGGCTTGACGAATGCATACTGAATGCGCATCATTGTATGCATGAGGACGACAGTCAACATCGATGACGAACTTTTGGCCAAGGCCCGTGATTACACGGGCGAACAAGAGAAAACGAAGCTGCTTCACCTTGGTTTGGAAGCGCTCATTCAGCGAGAAATCGCGAACCGACTGGTTGCCCTTGGAGGCACGATGCCTGATTTGAAAGTGCCGCCGCGGAGGCGATCGGCCAGAAAACGAACATGATTCTCGCCGATACCTCGCTGTGGGTCGACTTGTTTCGAAGAGGAGGACCAACATCTTTCGTTGAGTCGGTTAGAAGCAGGAGGATTCTCATCCATCCAGCAGTTCTCGGGGAGTTGGCGACCGGGAACCTGCGTGATCGAGCCCATACGCTGGCAATGTTGCGCTCACTGCCACACGCGAAGGCTGGAACCAGCGATGAATGCCTCGCCGCGATCGAAGCACATGGCCTCTACGGCAGAGGCGTAGGATGGATTGACGTTCAATTGCTCGTTGCGGCGCGACTGTCGCATGCCAAGTTATGGTCGTTGGACGAACCATTGATCAAAGCCGCGCAGCAACTAAAGGTCGCATATAGCGAGAGCTAGACACGGTTCCGGCAAAGGCAGTGGGGGGACGTCACCCACTTGCAAAAGCAGTATAACTGAGTTCGATTCCTGCCCCATGTCCAAATCCCTCATAATCACCGAGAAGCCTTCGGTCGCCAGCGACATCGCCAAGGCGCTCGGCGGCTTTAAGAAAGGCAAGGACTTCTACGACAACGAGAAATACGTGATCTCGTGGGCGGTCGGCCACCTCTTTGAGCTCGCAGTGCCGGCTTCCATGAAAGAGCAGGACAAATGGGACATGAAGAAACTGCCCATCATGCCCACGGAATTCGAGCTCGATATCGCGGACAAAATGAGCGGTCGCGTCAACGTTCTTCGCAAGCTCATCAGAGACAAAGACGTTTCCGATATTATCAATGCCTGCGACGCGGGTCGCGAAGGCGAATTGATCTTCCGCTACATCATCCAATACGCCAGAACGAAAAAGCCGATCAAACGTCTCTGGCTTCAATCGATGACGCCTGAGGCCATTCGCGATGGGTTCGCGCGGTTGCGCAGCGACACCGACTTGCAGCCGTTGGCCAGTGCTGCCCGCAGCCGAAACGAGGCGGACTGGCTCGTCGGCATCAACGCTACGCGCGCATTTACGTTGCGGCTGAGCGGTGGCCGAGGAAGCACCGTCACGTCACTTGGCCGCGTTCAAACACCTACGCTGGCAATCATCGTAGATCGGGAGAACAAGATTAAGGAATTTAAGCCGCGCGAGTTGCACGAGATCATCGGCACATTCCGAGCCGCAGGAGGCGAATACGCGGGACGCTGGTTCGATGAAGCATTCCAAAAAGACGAAGATGAAATCGAGCGAGCAAAAAGACTGCTTGCTCGGCTCCAATTGAATTTGCCCGACGCTGAGCAGCGGTTTGACTCTGAATACGGATCGCTTTGGGAGGAGCATCGCGCTGCGCCGCGACTGTGGCATCGCGAAATCGCCGAGGCAATCCAGCGCAAGTGCAGTGGCAGGCAGGGCGTGATCGAACTCGAAGAGAAAAAACCGAGCACTCAGGTCGCACCGCAGCTCTACGATCTCACTGCTCTGCAGCGCGAAGCGAACAGCCGCTTCGGTTTCTCCGCGAAGCGCACCCTGCAAATCGCGCAGGCGCTTTATGAGAGGCACAAAGCCATCACATATCCGCGCACGGATTCGCGCGCTCTGCCGGAAGATTATTTGGCTACAGTAAGATCGACCTTGGGAAAGATCGATCCCGCCGTTGCGGGATTCGCGCGCAAAGTGCTCGATAATAATTGGGTCAAGCCCAATAAACGGATCTTTAACGACGCCAAAGTGGGTGATCACTTTGCAATCATTCCGACCGGCACCGTTCCCCGCTCCCTGGACAATTCCGAGCGCGCAGTGTTCGACATGGTGACCAAGCGTTTCGTCGCAGTGTTCTTTCCACCTGCACAATACGAGAACACCACACGCATTACACGCGTGGAAGGCGAACCGTTCAAGACTGAAGGAAAGATTCTCGTCGCGGCCGGTTGGCTCGAGGTTTATGGACGCGAGGGTGCCAGTGAAAAGCCGGATGAAAATCTGCCGAGAGTCACGCAAGGCGAACGCGTCCAGACATTGCGCATCGAAACCAAAACGGATGAGACGAAGCCGCCAGCTCGCTACAACGAAGGGACGATACTGAGCGCGATGGAGGGGGCGGGCAAACTCGTTGAAGACGAAGAATTACGGGACGCGATGAAAGAGAAAGGGCTTGGCACGCCGGCTACGCGCGCGTCGATAATTGAGACACTGATTACAGCGCATTACCTGGTGCGACAGGGCAAAGAACTGCAGCCGACACCGAAGGCTATCCAGACGATCACGCTCTTGAAGAATGCGGTGCCTGAATTGACCAGCCCGGAACTAACGGGCGAATGGGAGTTCCGCCTGCACGAAATCGAGCATCGCAAGCTTACACGCGACGCTTTCATGCGCGACATTCGCGAGCTTACGAACGACATCGTCGGCAAAGCCAAGCATTTTCATCCCGACGAACACATGCCCGACACCGAGCCGTTCGGGCAGTGTCCAAAATGTGGTTCACCGATCGTCGAGCGGTTCAAGAGTTTCACGTGCACCAATAACGAATGCGATTTCACGATCTGGAAAACGATCGCCGGCCGTTTGCTGAGCCGCGATGAATTCGAAACTCTCGTGCGCGATAAACATATCGGGCCGTTGAGCGGTTTTCGCAGTAGGAAAGGCAAACGGTTTCACGCCGTGCTCAAGCTAAGCGACGGGTTCAAGGCAGAATTCGATTTTGGTCCGAACGGCCAGGAAAATGGCGCGACCCAACCCGTGGATTTTTCAAGCCAGGAGCCGCTTGGCAAATGTCCCAAGTGCGGCGGGCGCATATTCGAATTCGGAATGAGCTATGTCTGCGAAAATTCGGTTGGTCAGAACAAAACGTGCGACTTTCGATCGGGCAAAGTCATCTTGCAACGTTCGATCGATCGCGAACAGGTGAACAAACTGCTCACAACCGGCAAGACCGATTTGCTTGAGCGGTTCATTTCGCGCAAGGGCCGACCTTTCAAAGCGTATCTCGTGTTAACCGACAAAAAAGACGTCGGGTTCGAATTCGAAAAACGCGATCCAAAGGCGAAAAGCGAACGGAAACCGAAAGAGCCGGTCGCTAAAATTGATTTCACAGGCAAGGAGTCAGTCGGCAAATGTCCGGAGTGCGGTGGAAAAGTTTTTGAAACTGAAAACAGCTACATTTGCGAACGTTCGCAGGCCGACCGAAAGCCCTGCAAATTCAAGCTAGGCAAAACAATTCTTGGCCGGGACATCCCAAAAGAGCAGGCGCAGAAACTCATGGAAAGCGGAAGGACTGATCTCCTCGAAGGCTTCATCTCAAAACGCGGGCGCCCATTCTCCGCGTATTTGAAACTAGAGGACGGCAAAGTCGGTTTCGAATTTCCGGAGAGAACGACAGCAGCCAGCGAATCCAAGCAAGACGAGTTAGCCTGGCGTAGGAGGAAGAGCTCGTGAGTGCAGCGACGCAGGTTTACTACTCACCTTGGGGTAAGCAATGTCGCCGCCGAGCAAATTGCCGAGGCGCAATCGATCGCTCCGGTGGTGTGCGTCCAAAACTTCTACAACATCGCCAACCGTCGCGGTGACGCGCTCATCGATTCCCTTGCCGAACAGGGAATTGGTTATGTGCCGTTCTTCCCGCTCGGTGGTTTTACGCCGCTGCAATCCGAAACGTTGTCGAACGTCGCTGCTCGTTTAAATACCAAGCCAATGAGCGTCGCATTGGCGTAGGTGCTTCAACGTTCGCCGAACATCCTGCTCATTCCCGGAACATCATCAGTGGAACACCCGAGAGAGAACGTTGCTGGCGCTGCCCTTCAATTGCCTCATGAGGCAATTAAGGAGTTGAACGCCATCGCCCGCTAAAACCTCAGATCGCGTGGGCTGAACACCTGTAGTGGCAGGCGTGTCGCCTGCGATCTGACTGTACCCGCTGTCGCTGACTGCGGCCTTCTGCTCGCCCGCGCATCAACGGAGCCACGGGGAGTCGAGCGGGCATAGATGGCAAACCGGCAGGTCGAAATGAGCGGGAGCGAATAAGTCAAGATTTTCGGAATCAGACAACTCAATTTTCTTCAACAGAGTGGAGGCTTGTTCGAAAGCCAATCACTGTGTTACACTCGGGCCGAAATTAACTGGAGAACAGAGGAATGGAGAATCCCCCAACTGTATTATGTCGTGCTGCATTAAAGCGCGAAAAATAGCAGAAACAGAAGAAAGGATGAAGTAAGAATTAAAAATTAAGAATCCGCCTTGTGTCTCGGCAGCCTCCCGCTGCGCTCGACCGCTACCCGCGCGGCGTTACGGACCATGTCGCTCGCCCCACTCGCTCCATTCGCCAGACTACGGCGCGACAGGTGGTTGATCATGTAAGTGCCGCGGTCGGGATCGCGATGCACGGGTTGCGTTCGGCCGAGCGAATCGGTCCGTTGGCGGATTTGATGTCTGATGTTCGATGTTTCTGTTTCTGCGATAATCATTGTTCCCAGAGAAATCATATGGGCTACGGACTGCGGCGAAATAAGGTCGAGGGCGGAAGCGGTGGTAAACGCGGGCACTCGAACATGACGCATTGGGAATACATGGAGGAAATTAAGCAGCGATCACGCAAAGCGCGGCGACGGGCAGCCAAGGCTCTCGAACGTGAAGCGAGGCAGGCGCGGAAGTGATTATTAGCCGGAATCGTCGGCAGTTAATCCGGATGCTGGCTTCCCAATCGCGGATTTGATGTTCGTCAGCGGACGCGCGTCGGACATCAGTAAATCTTTTCTTGTCGGCCCCAGCCCTGCTGGTGCGGTTTGCATAACGCACACGCGGAGCGTTTAGGCGCGCGATAACGGCGCTGGGTGAATTTTGATTTCAATGGAGCAATTACTCAGTTAGCTCGGGAACGTGCTCATCTTCGTATTTCTCGATGAGCACGCCTAACACGTCCATGAGCGAAGCGAGCGGATGATTTTCGTTTTCTCCGACCTCGTCCGTGATGCGGTCCAGCAATTCCACAAGTTCCCGGTAATCCGCATCGGTATGAGGCACCCGGACGGCACGTGATATTGGTGGCCAAGCCTCTGTCACTTTTTCGAATTCGGCGGCTGACATATTATTTTTTCCATTTGCCGGCGTCGTACTCCTGATGAGTTAACACGTGGCGGATGTAAATCTTGTTTCTATTATAATGTAGTGCGGCGATCAGTCGAACTTTGTTGCCTCCAATATTAAACACCGTGAATTTTTCGACCTGGTCGGCGTGAGGAAAAGTCTCGCGCAGTTGCGCGAAATTCTGAAACCGGCTTTTTCGCATAATCCCGTACCAACGCGCGAGAGATGATTTGGTATCCGGATGTTTTTCCGCGAACTCGTTCAAGCGCTTCCGTGTAATGACATGCATTACTGAGGCGCAACATTATCCAGAGCTCTTTCTGATGAGAAGTCGGAACAAGAAGAAAGAGAAGAAACGATGAAGTAAGAAAAATTAGAAGGAAAAAGTAAGAATTAAAAAGGAGGAAACGGGACGGGGGAGAAGACGATGCGTGCAGCGCGCAGGTTGTCCGCCTTTCGCGAAGCCTTCCAGCTTGGCCATGGCTTGGACGTGACAAGACGGCTTGGCAAGCAAGTGGCGAGAGGGAGTTCAACAAGATCGGTGGCCGCGGTCCTTTGGCCGCGTGCGCGCGTCGCACAGCGACGCGGCTACAACACCACTTCGACTTCGATCGGCAGCAGATGATTGATCATGTAAGTGCCGCGATCGGGGTCGCGATGAAGTGATTTGTGATCAGTGATTAGATGTGAGCGGCCGCACTTTGTTTCTCGTAAAAGACCACGCCCACGCGCCGGATGTGTTCAATCAGATCAGAATGCGAAATCTTCGCAAATACGGATATATCGATCTTTTGCGGCAGTAACAGATCGTCGAGTCCACTGCTGATCTGGGAGAGAACGCTCGCGTTTAAACCGGAGCCGAACAGCGTGAGATCGATGTCTGAGCCGCGCTTGTAGTTACCTTTTGCTCGCGAACCATAGAGGACTGCTTTCTCTACTTGGGGAAAACGCGCCAGAACTGAGCGAATGCGATTCACTGTCTCGCTTGTCAGGCCGTGATTCATGTTTCCTCTTCGCGCTCCAGTTGCGTAAATCTTGTCTGGAACTTTTTAAACTGCGGCACGTAGCTGGAGAGAATCGCCTCGCCAATCTCGTCGGCAGTCTCTTCATCGTAAGTGTGCGTCGTCTCATTGCGACTCTCAATCATTTGCATCCAGGCATCGCCGTCTTCGATTAACCCGGCGGCGAATCCTTTCCGCGTCGCGTCCTTCGAACCGAAGATGTTCGATCTGCCCCGCGACTCGAGGAAATCCTTAAGGGTGTTCCAGCCAAGCTCGTGGGTGAACTCGAACGCCTGAATCAATCCCTGCTGCTCCAAGTCGGTAAGCTCGCGCTGCTGCGCGAGCGTCGCTGCGTTCGACAACTGACTGAATGCCTTCTGAAAATTTTGGAAGCGCTGTCGCCAACGCACATCTTTGTTTTTTAAAGGATCAGGCATTTGGTCGGGCGAAAATTTAGCCGAAATCTTGCCGATGAGAAGGGAAGAAGGGATGAACGAAAAGTTAAGAAGTTCGCCTCGCCACTCCGAAAATTTTGAAACTCGCTCGTTGCCCACACTCACTCATTGCTTCCCTCGCAACTTTACCTTCTATGTCGCTCATCCCATGCGCTCCATTCGCGAGCCGGCGGCCAGTCCGTGTCGCCGCGGCGACCGGACACGGCGAATCCGTCCGTTGGCGGATTTGATGTCAGATGTTCGAGGTCAGAAGTCAGAGGCCGAGCATCAATGATTATTGATGGGGCGATCGCGGTCAGACGTCAGAGATTCATTTGACGAATATTTCGGCAAGCTGGCGTGGCGAACAAATCTTCACGCCACCGACAGCTTGCCATACAGCGGACCAAAATGTGTTTGATCGCCGGTCACGAACGCTTCGCATTTATTTGCGATGGCGGCGGCAAGTACCCGGCTATCGTTTTCCGGCAGCGGCGTCTCCAGCGGTGGCAGTGGCAGATTTGGCACCTTGGATGCGAAGTGAATTTCACCGAGAAGATGTTCGAAATCAGGGATTCGCTCTCGCTGCTTGAGAAACAGATTGCGATGCGCTTCGCGAATGACGTGCGCGTCGGCCCAACCTTCGTGCCCGGCTGCGCGGGCGATAGTCAAAAGCTGTCGAATTGAGCCGGAGGGATTGGCTGCACAGAAGAGAATGTTCGCATCAAGAAAGATCCGCATTCGGTGGGCTTAACGTAGCCCTTTGCGTCGGAAGAAGCCCTCCAGCTCTTTCTCAGCGCGCTCGAACTCGGCAATGCGTTCAGGGCTGTAAAGTTCGATCGAATCCTCGGCTGCCAGACGCAGAGCGCGCGCAACCACTTCGCTCGGATCAGCCGAGTTCATGGCGCGAGCTGCCGCGGCGAACAGCTCATCGTCGATGTTCACTGTTGTCGTCACGAATGAAAGTTGCAATTCCGGGATCTAATTGGCTAGTAGTGATTCCACGTGCGCCGTCTTGGACGATTGCACGCTTTGCAGATGGCGGAAGGCTCAGAAATAAGAAGGAAGAAGTAAAAATTAAGAACCGAGCGAATGGGATAAGCGAGATAGAAGGTAAAGCGACGAGGGTAGGAGCGAGCGAACGCGGGCAGTGAGCGAGTTTCAACGAAGAAGGAAGAAGTCGGCAAGCGACCGAACCGTGATCAGCGATGAGTGATCGGTGATCAGAGGTCAGAGAAAAGACGTCAGAGATTCGTGGTCAGTCCTTTGCGCAGTCGCGGCGGCCTTCGATTCAGCTGTGAGCTTTTGCTTTCAGCGGAATATGGCTCGTGACGAGCTCGCGCAAGGTGAGCTTTTGACTCGCGTGGTCGATGTCGATCCCGACTAAATTTCCATCGGCGTCGTAATCCAACACCACGCCTTCAGACACTTCGCACATCAATATTCTCTAATACTTAATGTACGGTAAGAGCTTGCCATGCGTGGCGTAATGCCAAGTGCCGCTCATTTCGCTTTGCTCACCCTGCCTGAGACAGGCAGGGCTACAGGGCGCTGCTCGCAATGCGAGTCCACCACTGCGGAACAAGCCACAGAATATTTCAGCGGCGGAGGGGCCGCGCAGAAGGCGCGGCCAGCGCCTGGCTCTCGGTGGTCGGCGTGTGATTCAAATAGAAATAAAGGGAATCGGTATCTGGGAAATAATTCAGTTTCATGGCCTAAATCTCCGATCCAGGAATGCGTTGTGTATCGTCAGTTTATCGGAAAGCGTGGTGACTCGCAAGAAGCGCACGCCAAGCTCATCCACTCTGCCCCAAAAACGATATCGGTCGTTCTCTTGTAACTCTGCGCGAATGGGCGAGCGATTTAGGACTGGTGAAAGCCGATTCGCCGGGGCGGCTCGGGCGGCGGAGGTGAGAGCAACGGCAACAGTTTTTGATAGAGATCGTGCAGGGCTGAGTCGTGGACGAGAAGCGTTTTGTCGATTTCGGCGAGGCGTCTGACGATCGCAGCGTCAGTAGCCAGCTGTTCGCGCATTTTAATGAAGGCTCGAATCACAAAGAGGCTCATGGCGACGGCTCGCTTGCTCCTCAAGACGTTCGCGGCTTGAAGAGCGCCGTACTCGGTAAATACTTGCGGTGGCTTGGTGCGGCCACCGCGGGTTGGTTTTGATATCACATTTTGTGATATCAATGTCTCGATCTCACCGTCGCTTAACTGAAAACAAAAATCAGCCGGGAAGCGGGCCTCGTTTCGCTTCACTGCCTGGTTTAAGGCCGCAGTGGTGACACCGTAAATTGCAGCGAGATCCGCATCGAGCAAAACGCGCCGGCCACGAACATCGTGGATCAACTCCTGAATCGGCGGAAGCGACTGCAGCGATCGGGCCTTCTTCACCGACCGGCTTAAACCCACGTGCCGACGGCATCCACCGGCAGCGGCTTAGGGAACTTCCAACGTGATTTGCGAAGGGCGCCAAGTAGCTCCTCAAGAGTGGCAGCGTTCGCGGCGAGCTCGCGAAGTTGCGCTATGGCTGCGTGAGCGTCCGCATCATACGCTTCCTCGGCGTTAAACTGCTCGATTAACTGGCGTATCCGCCGGTTGTTCACATCATCTAGAGTTACGGTCGGCATACGCGAAATAAACTCAAATTTTAGTTCAGTTCCATCCAACATCTCAGAGCGCGGAGTTTACCAAAAACAGAAGAAAGGCAGAAGGAAAAATTAAGAAGGATGACGGAAGAATTAAAGGCCGCAGACACGGGGATGTTCGCCTCGCCACGGCCAGTCCGTGTCGCCGCGGCGACCGGACACGGCGAATCCC
>Ga0137376_10002035_pt1 | contig 11822 bp, 12 predicted proteins | sample SagtaG_23_FD_104814 | JGI IMG/M metagenome (GOLD analysis project Ga0137376, IMG submission 104814) | Vadose zone soil microbial communities from Sagehorn Ranch, Mendocino, California, USA - Sage2_L_20_16 metaG | ecosystem: Environmental > Terrestrial > Soil > Vadose zone | place: USA...
GACCATCCAAACACGGTAAACCTGCCGTCCTGCGACGCCACGAGCGCGAGCGAGTCGCGCTGCTCGTGTATGAACTGCGCCGCCGATAGATGCCGCGTCCCTCCCAGCTCCGACGCATGAACCTTCACGGGCGTATGGCCTAGGATCGGCTCACGCACCAGCACCTCCTCGACGAACGGCCCTGACTGAGTTCTCCCGATCTTTGCGCCGAAGGCCAGCACGTCCCAGCGGTCGTTCAGGATGAGGGCGCCGTCGACCGCGGTCAGGCCGCCGATGGCGTCGATGGCTTCTTTCGTTGCTCCATCCCGCAGCTTTGAGAAAGGTGGCGCAACGGTGTAGGGCACCGAGACGATCGATTTGCGCCAGGCATCCGTGCCGTGTGGCACGACCAGGAGCGAGCCGCCGCGGTGATGCGCGCGCATCGAGAGTGCGAGCGGCAGTAAGACGTTATCGGGACTCGCCGAATCAAAGCCGAGCAGCACACTCACGAAGTCCGGGCACTCCGACGTCAGCGTCCCCTCGGCGTCAACCATCTTGACCTGATCGCCTTCGAGCACCGCGACGTTCGCGAACTTGCCCTCCGGATCAGCGCGGCGGTGCTTGATGACGAGCAGGCCAGGCTCGATTACCTCGAGCACGAAGCAGAGCGGCGGGATGGTGCGCGTCGCGCCCCAGACGGCAAGGCCCCCGCCACCGCCATTCGGCCACACGCCCAGATGGATCCCGGGCCGCTCGACCGCGGGGGCGAGCTTGGTGAGGATCGTGGGATCGAGCGCCAGCGGTCGTTCGATGAGCAGCGCGGTGCCGGCGGCAGTGGGCGGCAGGTAGGCAAGTGAGATCGTCGGCGCCCGGCCCTCTTCGCGGCGCAGGCTGGCCCAGAACGCGGCGTTGATGATGCGTTCGATCGTCGCGGCATCAGGGATCTCCGCCGCGATGCCGGCGAGCTCCCTGTGGTGACGGAAATGCTCGGCGACCGTGTGCGCGACGTCCTGCGCGGGCGGATAGGAGAGACGGTTCATCACTTGAAGTTAGCGCACGTGGAACAAGCAAACATCTGGACCTGATCGGGGTCAAAGGGAGCGCATGAACCTCATCAGGAGGTGCGTCATGAATCGCACGCAGCGACCACGGCCGCCATAAGGGCTGGGAGAAGCGCGGTACGCCGAAGGACATCATAGCGGACATCGATGTCCGGCTGCGGACGCGCGGCTAAGCTTTAGAGCGCCTCTTCGCGGTTCTCAGGAACCATCCCGTAGGGAATATAGTTGTATATACAACTATATTCCCTACGAGGCCGATATGACCGCAGTCGCTCAGCCCACCGTCTCCGCGCCACGTGGCGCCGCCATCGCCGCCCTGATCTGGCTAGCCCTGGCCGCCATTGCCGGAGCGAGCGGTTTCCTTGCGCAGCTGCCGTTCCCCGGACCACAGCTCATCATCCTCGGACTGACCGCCGCGGCAATCATCGCCGCTTTCACCGTGCTCAGAACGTGGCTCGAATCCGTACCGCTACGGTGGTTAGTTGGCATCAATGCGTTGCGCTTCATCGGCATCGTCTTCCTGGTTCTTGCCGCGCAAGGACGCCTGAATCCGATCTTTGCGGCTCGCGCGGGATGGGGTGACATCGCCGTCGCGCTCGGCGCCGTTGTTCTGTTCTTCGTCAGCGAGCGTCGCCTGCTCCTCTCCTGGAACGTGCTCGGCTTTCTCGATCTGGTGGTCGCGGTGGGGACAGCAACCGTTGTTACTGGTGTCGAGCCCCTGCTGACGTTCCCTCTTAGCCTCGTGCCAACCTTCGCCGTGCCTCTACTCCTCGCGAATCACGTGTTCATTTTCCGGCGGCTGCTCCGCGATGCTCGCTGACCTCCCCTGCGCATGCGCGAGCCTGCGGCGCGCCACGCGTGCGGTGACTAGCGCCTATGCGCTCGAGCTGCGGGGCACCGGGCTCAACCCCACGCAGTTCACGTTGCTGTGGGCGCTGGACCGCATGGGGCCGAGCCCTCAAGGGGCCTTGGGCGAACTGCTGGCGATCGATAGCGCCACACTCACCCGCACACTTGCGCCTTTGGCCCGTAGAGGTTGGATTCGTGCGGAACGTGGAGCGGATCGGCGGGAGCGCCGCTGGCAAGTCACGACCACGGGGCTGCGCCGGCTCGTCGGCGCGACGCACGCGTGGAAGCGCACGCAGCGGCGCCTTCGGGAGCTACTCGGTCCGGACCGCTTGGGCCGACTGTTGAGCGATCTCACCGCCGTCACCGGCGCGGCAGGAACTCTTTCCGAGGAGTGAGCATGCTGCAGATCGTCTTACGCTTCGCACACGTGTTCTTCGGCGCGATGTGGGTCGGCATGATGGCATTCCAGATCTTCTTTCTGGGGCCCGCGCTTGCCGACGTGGGAGCAGACGCGGGGAAGCTGATGGCCGCCATGGTCAAACGCAAAATCCCCGTCTTCATACCGATCTTCGCGCTCATCACGCTCGTCTCGGGGTTCTGGCTGTTCGCCCGGATGTCGGGTGGTAATGCCGGGGCGCTGATGAGAACGCCGATGGGCATGGGCTTCGGTCTCGGCGGCGTGGTCGCGCTGCTCGCCTTCGTTATCGGCGTGGTCGTGATGCGCCCCGCGATGATGCGCTCGATGCAGCTCGCGGAGTCGCGCGACCCCGCGGCGCAAGCGGAGATTCAGCGGCTGCGGGCGCGGGCAACGATGACGGGGAACGTTGTCACCGTCATGTTATTTGTTACCCTCACGGCCATGGCTGTCGCGCGCTACTTGTAAGAATTTCAACTCTATTCTTGCAAGGCGTGGAGCTCCTTGAGGAATTCCCGTTCCGCCCACGCCGCACCGCGGGCCCGCGCTTGCTCCCACGACAAGCCCGTGACCTCCTTGACCAGACGATAGCACGTGCTGGGATGGCGGCCGACGTGAAATGCGATCCAGCACAACGACACATGATCGTGTTCCGCCGTGAGCAGCCACGATAGAACCATCGCCCAGCCGGCCATTACGTGCAGCGGCGGCAGCCCTTCACGGCGGAGCATCCGCGCAAGCTGGAACCGACTCAGCCCCAGCCCATGGCCCACGCGCTCCGCAGTTCCGATGGGACCTTCGGTCAAAAGAATCGCCTCGAGGATCGCCCGTGGCATGAGGCTCAGATCGGGTCTCACTGTCCGAATGGCGGCGAGCGGTTGCGCAAGCATGCTTCTATCTTGGCGGCCGGTCCGCGACCCGGCAACTGCCTAGGCCCCCCACATCGCCCGCAGTTTTGCAGCAACGTCCAGTTGGGGAATCCGGATCGCGGAGGAATCGGCAGGCTCGGGCTCGCCCGTAGTACGGCGCTCAAGCAAGGCCAAGACATCATCCGGGAGAAACCGCGTCCGCGGCGCATAGACATGCCGATCGCCATTTCTCCGGCTGGACCCTGTATAAAACCGGTGCGGCTGAATGAGATGGAGCTGATCCTTCGCGCGTGTCATCGCGACGTACAGCAGCCGCCGCTCCTCTTCGATCTCTTCTTTGCTGCCAGTTGCCATGTCCGATGGAATGCAGCCGTCCACCACGTTCAGAACGTAGACCGCGTCCCACTCCTGGCCCTTGGCCGAGTGGATCGTGGAGAGAATCAGGAAGTCGTCGTCGATCAGCGGATCGCCGGCGAGATCTCCCATCGCTTCGGGCGGATCCAGGATGAGATCGCTCAGGAAGCCTTCGCGCGACCCACGGGTTTTGGCGAGCTGTTCCAATACCTCGAGGTCCGCGACCCGTACCCCGCTCGATTCGTAGAGCCGCTCCAGGTGTGGCTCATACCACTTCCGCACCATGCCGAGCTGCCCGGGCCACTTGGTCGCGTTGCGGAGACTGTCGAGCAGGTCATGCAGCGTCGCTGGAATTGCTCCGTTGCCGTTGAGAATCAGCCGCGCATTCGCCGGACCAACTCCCGGCAACAGCTGCAGCACCCGGAAGCCCGCCACGTCGTCCCTGGGATTCTCGGCCCAGCGCAGAATGCAGATCACGTCCTTCACATGCGCCGCTTCGATGAATTTGAGGCCGCCGTACTTCACGAACGGGATGTTGCGTTTCCCGAGCTCGATTTCGAGCAGGTCGGAATGGTGTGCGGTGCGCATCAGCACGGCCTGCCGGTGCAGCGCTATGCCGGCCTCGCGCTGGTCGAGCACGCGATCGCAGATGTAGTCCGCCTGGGCTTGCTCGTCCTTGGCCGAGGCGAGGAGCGGCTTTTGCGCGGAGCGCCGCTCGGAAAACAGCTCCTTTCTGAAGCTCTCGGCCGCGAGGCCGATCACGGCATTCGACGCATCGAGGATCGGCTGCACCGAGCGATAGTTCTGCTCGAGCGTGATCACGGTCGCCGGCGGGTCGAACTGATTTGGGAAATCGAGGATGTTGCGGACCGTCGCGCCGCGGAACGCGTAGATCGCCTGGGCATCGTCGCCCACGACCGTGATCGACGTGCCGAGCTTCAAGACGATGTCAGCCTGCAATGCATTCGTGTCCTGGTATTCGTCGACCAGGACGTGATCGAAGCGCCGGCTTACCTGCTCAGCGGCGCCTTCCATGAGATAGAACCAGTAGAGCAACAAATCGTCGTAATCGAGTATGGCACGCTGCTGCTTTGCTTCGACGTACCCACGAAACAGCGTCTTGAGCTGCTCGGCCCAATCGGTGTACGCGGGGAAAGTGTGCTTCAGCGTCGTCTCGATCGTGCCGCGCGTGTTCACGACGTGCGAGTAGATCGCGAGGCAGGTGTCTTTCTTGGGGAACCGCGCGGGTAGCTTCGCGAAGCCGAGCTCCTGGCGCACCACGTTCACGAGGTCGGCGGAGTCGGAGCGATCGAGGATCGTGAAGCTCGGCGCGAGGTTCACGGCGCCTGCGTGCAGGCGGAGCAGGCGATTGGCGACAGAGTGAAACGTTCCCGCCCAGCTCACTCGGGCTTTCTTTCCCACGATTCGCTCGGCGCGGCGCGTCATGATCTCGGCTGCTCGCCGCGTGAACGTGAGGAGCAGGATGCGGCCGGGATCAGCCCCGTCTCTTATGAGGTGTGCGACGCGGTGCGCGAGCGTGTGGGTCTTGCCGGTGCCGGCGCCGGCGATGATGAGGAGCGGACCTTGTGGCGCGGTCGCAGCAGCGAGTTGCGCGGGATTCAAATCCATGCGCCCGAATATAAGCCGAAGCCAAGAAAGCGCCTAAAACGGTTGACATCCGGGGCGAGCGGGGCTTACCTACGAGTCATGATGCTCGCCACGCCGGTCTGCGTCTGTAGCATGCGTGCCCTCACCGGGACGCAAGCGGCGCCTATCGTGTAGAGCAACGAGGTCAGTGTTTGTGCGCGGCTGTGGTCCCGACGGATTGGGAACTGCGGCCGTTTTTATTTCACGGGAAAGGAACGCACTATGCCGGAGACCGTTGCTGCAGTCACTGACATCGCCAAGCGAGGCTATGCCAACCCGGATGTGTTGGTGTCGACGCAGTGGGTCGAGCAGTTTCGCGGCGATCCCAAAGTCCGTCTCCTCGAGTCGAACGAGGACGTGCTGCTCTATGAGACAGGCCACATTCCCGGCGCGCTCAAGATCGACTGGGTGACCGATCTCAACGATCCGCTGCTCCGCGATTACGTGAGCCGCGACCGCTTCGAGCGGCTGCTGCGCTCTAAGGGAATCAACCAGGATACGACGATTGTGCTCTACGGGGACAAGAACAACTGGTGGGCGACGTATGCCTTCTGGGTGTTCAGGCTGTTCGGCGTGGAGAATCTCAGGATCCTCGACGGCGGCCGGCTGCGCTGGGCAGAGGAGGGGCGCGAGCTCGTGACAACGGTGTCGAGCTACCCCGAGGGCAACATCAAGGTGCGGGAACGAGACGACTCGCAGATCCGTGCGTTCCGCTCGCAGGTCGAGCTGCACGTGCAACGCAGCGGCAAGCTGGTGGACGTGCGTAGCCCCGAGGAGTATCGCGGCGAGCGGCTGCACATGCCCGACTACCCGAACGAGGGCGCGCTGCGCGGCGGGCACATCCCCGGCGCGAAGAGCATTCCCTGGGGTCGCGCGATCACGGCGGAGACGCACACGTTCAAGCCGGCGTCCGAGCTGCGCACGCTCTACGAAGCTGAGAACGGGCTCCAGAAGGGCGACGACGTCATCGCCTACTGCCGCATCGGCGAGCGGTCGTCGCACACCTGGTTCGTGCTGACATACCTCCTTGGCTTCAAGAACGTCAAGAACTACGACGGCTCGTGGACCGAGTGGGGCAATCTGGTGCGCGCGCCGATCGAGAAGCCGTAATGGATCGCGAAACGCGGCTCGCCTGGCTGGTCGATCATTACCGCCGCCCGCGCCACCGCGGCGCGTTGCCCAACGCGGACGCGCGCGTGCCGGGCGGCAACCCGGGCTGCGGCGACATTGTCACGCTCTATCTCAGAGCCGAGCCGGAGAGTGGTCGTGTCGCGGCGGTCAGCTTCGAAGGGGTGGGGTGCACGCTCAGCCAGGCGGCCGCGTCGATTCTTGCCGAACGGGTGAATCGCGATCATCCGTCATTCGACGAGATTCTGGCCTCTCCTCCAGAAGCGATGCTCGACCTGCTCGGCCGCGATATCGCCGAGTCGCGCCCGGGGTGCGCGCTGCTGGCGCTCGGGACGCTGAAAGGCGCGGTGAAGACGGTCGAGATGAATCGCAAGCTCAAGGCTGCGGGACATACGGACGAGCAGATTCAGGAGCTACGGCGCGCGGTCGCCCAGCAGGGCCAGGCGACCGGCGTCGTGGTTGGAGAAGGAGCCGAGGCAGCGGCTACTGCACGGCCGGGAGCAATAGCTGGGCATTGAGCCCGCGCGTACCGTAGTTGCCACCCGTGAACGCGATCACGAGATCGAGGTCCGGGATCGCCATTGAGACTTGGCCGCCGTTGCCGCCGGCAAACACCGCGCGGACTTTGCGGCCGCGGTAATCGTATTCAATGGAGTTCCACAAGAAGCCGTACTGCTGCGTGGTGCCGAGGTCGCGCAGCGCAGCGCCCGATTGCCGTACCCAGTCGCGGCTGAGGATCTGCCTTCCCCCCCACTGGCCCTCGTTCAGCATGAGCTGGGCCATTTTTGCGAAGTCGCGCGTCGTGAAACGACTGCCGCCGCCGCCGTAGAGATCGCCGTCGCGCAGGCCGAGGTGATAGTTGTTGAGCTGGAGCGGCTGCGCGACGAGCCGATCGAAGAGCACGATGTCCGGCTCGCCTGCGACTTTGGCCAGCATCCCGGCCGCGAGGTTGGGCTCGGTCGAGCAGTAGAAGATTTTCTCGCCTGGGGCCGACACGAGCGGCACGTTCATCGTGTAGCGATACCATCCCTGAATGCCGCGGTCGTTCATCTGATCTTCGTCGGCCGACGTCGAATCATCGGGGTCGCAGTTGAAACCGGCCGTCATCGTGAGGAGATGCTCGAGCGTCATTGCGCGCTTGCGCGGCTCGACATCCGGCGGCACGGTCCCGAGCATCGTCTGATACACGGGTGTGCCGGTCCGCAACGGGATGCCCGTCTGCATCGCAGCTCCGATCAAGACGGCAATCCAGCTCTTCGACGCCGAGCGGGTATCGTGCGGCAAGTCGCGATGATTGCCGTGGAAGTATTCCTCGAGTACGAGCTTGCCATGTCGCGCGATCAGCAGGCTGTGGATCTGCAGCGTGCTCAGTGAATCCATTTTCATGTCGATCAGCGATTGCACGAAGCGCTCGATCGAATCGCGCGAGATCCCGACTTCTTCGAGCGTTCCGACGGGCCAGCCGTCGTCGAGCTGCACGGGCGGCGTGTAGTGATAGCGCGCGGGCGGATGCCCGAGGGGATAGAACGGGCTGTTCGCAGTGTCCGTGACGCGCGTGAAGTCGAAGGTGACGCCGCGCATCGGCAGCGACATCGTCCCGTCCTCATAACGCCCGCGAGACAGCACCAGTGTATCTGGCCCACGAGCACTGATCGAGCCAATCAGGCGCACGTCCGCACCGTTGACCTCGATCCGTTTCGCGCGGAGGAAGAAACCAAAGTTGCGGCGCAGTTCGCGAATGTAGGTGCGCAGCGTGCCATCCGGCTGGCGCGTGATGGGCAAGAAGACCTCGGCGCGATCGTCGACCGGATCGATCTCGGCGCGCCAGCGGTTCGGTCCGGCCGCGGTGAGCCGCACCGGTGTCGCGAAGTTCAGCTCCGAAATCCAGAAGCCGTCGCGCAGCTCGCCTTTGCCGCCGGGCAGCGTAAACGCGAATGACCCTGCCTCCCCGGGGCGCCTCCCCGGGGTCAGCCGAGCTGGAGCTTTGTATCCCGCGATGTCGGCCACCCAGCCCTGAGGTGTCTGATAGATGAGCAGCGGACCGCGCACATCGGGCCCCCACCGGAGCGTCGCTTCCCAGAGACCCGTCAGATCGGTGGAGGATTGGGCGGCCCCTGTGGACGCAAGCAGGCCTAGGACGGCGACGGAGATGAGCTTGTGCATAGGTAGAGCTTAGACGCGCCGAACGAGAAAACGGTTGGGCAATGGCGCGTCAACCCCCGGGGATCATGGGGCGCTGCGGAGCTGGCTATCAGCCTTTGCGAGCAGCCGTTCGCGGAGCGCCGGGTAGAACTGGACGAACGCATTGTCGAACGCGGCCTCGGACTTGTGGCACGAGTAGCACGCGAGCGAGCCGGGCAGCTTCGCTGCCGTCGAGGTCGTATCGGTCCCGAATCCGTAGAACGCCCAGCCAGTCGAGTCGGCGTCCTTTCGCTTAAGGTGCACCTCGAACCCCGGAACGCGTTGGCCCTCGTAGAAGCCGCCGCGTGCGGGGTTCGACTTACGCGAGGGCTCGTAGAACGTCAGCACGAAGATCGCGTTCTCCGGGAACGAGCCATGCTGCATCACATAGCGATAAGCCCACGGCTGCACGTACACGTTGTGAAACATGCCGGGCGCGGCGCCGGCGGCGGGGGCTTGCTGCGCCTGCGCGTAGGAGAGGCCGGTCGAGGCGCCAACCATCACCCATTCCAGATAGCCTGTGGGCCGCATGAGGCGGCCCTCGCGCGTGAACTGTGGCACGGGGTCGTTGGCGGCGTGGCCCTGATTCGCCGCCTGGAAGGCAACAGCCGACAGGAGTGCGACGCCGACGGCCACCTTGATGATCGCGTGCATATGCTCGCTCCTCGAAGGGTCTGGATGAGTATGGCCCCCCTACGCGCCGGCGAAAGCTCTGGTGCCGCGAGCCGTGGTCAGGATGCGGTTAGATTCGGGGACCATGACGCCCTCCAGGAAGCTGCCCGCCACCGGCCCGCTGCCGCGCCCCGAGAACCCGCGCGAGGCGCGCGAGGTCCTCAAGGCCGAGGCGTTCCCCGCGCCAAACGTGCAACTCGTGACGATGACGGGCACCGAGTTCACGTCGATCTGTCCCAGGACCGGCCAGCCCGATTTCGGCACGGTGATCATCGAGTATGAGCCCGCGAAGCTCTGCATCGAGTCGAAGGCACTCAAATACTACCTGTGGTCGTATCGCAACGAGGGAGCGTTTTGCGAGTCGCTCGCGGCGCACATTGCGGAAGATGTTGTTTACGCGATCGAGCCGAAATCGGTGACGGTGCGAGTAACACAGAACGTGCGTGGTGGGATTGCGCTCGTGGCCGAGGCTCGGCGATGAGCGCCCCTACAATTCAATGCGGGTGGCGGAGTCCGGCGGTAAGCTGAAGCGTTTGAACAGTCTCGCGACGCGTCAACCCGCTCACCGCTGCCCGATCGACGCCGTAGCTCAGTCCGAACGAGAACGGTCCCCGCGATGGATCGACCGTGACGCCGACCTCGCCGCCTCTGGCACTCCCCGAGCCAGGCGGCACATTGACGCGAAGGCCGAATCCTTGCCACAACATCGCGTGTCCGCGGACGTGCTCGCCGCTGATCGCCCAGTCACCGCGCGCGCCCAACTGCCACGTCGCCCAGCGCTCCGCCCCGAACGGCGAGTCATAGCGGCGGATTTGCTGACCGGCATACACGTTCAGCCATGGGGTGGCGTCGAACCGCAGCGCCGCCGCTCCCTCGACCAAATCGCGGGTGCCGAGCGAGCCTTGGAGATAGCGGGCACCAAGCTCGAAACGCCGAACGCGCACACTCAGGGTCATGCCGAGCGCTGCCCCGCTCGCGGCCGGCAGACCGGCCGGCTCGCTGTGGGCGCGGACGTTTGCGACGGTGCCGGCAGCGGTGGCGATAATGCGCTCCTCCTTCGGTGCGCTCGAGGCAGGCGCTTCGCTAGGCTTGGGGCGCGCTGTTGCGGCGAGCGAGGGTGCGGCAACTGAGTCCGTGGCGTTTCCGGGACGCTGAGGTATAGGCGCCACCGGTTGCTGCGCGGCGACGCTGTTACGCACCTCGTTGTACTGCCGCGTGATCTCGGGTGGAAACACGAGCGTGTCGGGCTCATATCGGGGCGCGAGGAGGGCCAGCCGCCGGAACGCCGCAGCGGCAGAGTCGGGCCGTGAGCGATAGTGCTCCGCGGCACCGAGGTACGTGAGCGCGACGGCGCGTGCAGAGTCGCTGAGGTTGCCCGACAATGCGCGGCGCAGCAGCACAGCCGCGCGGTCGAAGTCGAGATCCTGATACGCGCTGATCGCACTCGTCAGCACCGCGCCCGGTCCCCCTCCGGCGTCCTGAGCCGGCGCCCGCACCGGCAGGGCGAGCAGGAGCGCGACGGCCAGGACATGATGCTTCATGGCGCGACCCGCGTGAGAACGATTTTCGTGATCCGCACCGTGCTTCCCGATCCCACAGTGACCGAGGTGCGCCGCGTCTCGAAGCCATTGCGCCTGAGCTCCACATCATGCGCGCCCGCGGGCACGCGAATGTTGAGCTGTGGCGTATTCCCGATCACGCGCCCGTCTACCGACAGCTCCGCCCACGGCGTCGAGTTGATCGAGAGATAGCCGGGGAGCGTCATCACCGCCTGATCCCCTCTCCCCTTCGACGGGCTTGGGGGAGGCTTCTCAGGCGAGGGGGAGAGGGAGGGGGAGGGGGAGGGCGCACGCACACGGGGCGACCGCGCGCGTGCGTTGCTTGTCGCAGGAGCCGGTAGCCACGATGAGTCGGTGTGTAACGGCGCGGACGGGATCGGTGACCACGGTGACTCCACGGGTCGCTGAGCCTCCAAGTCCTGCGCCGCGCGCGCGTTTTCGCCCGTCCACATGGCGCGTATCGACACGAACGCGACCGCTACAACGAGCAGCGCAATCGCGGATGGGAGCGGACGGACTCGGAACGTGCGCGGCGGCGGCTCCCAATCGTCGTCTTCAAGCAGGAAATCGGCCCGATTCGGCGGCGTCGTCATTGGACCCCCGCCACGTTGAAGGGCGTGCTCGTCCCGTCCGAGAGCCCCGCAGCCGTCGCGAGGAGCCAGCACCCAGTGCAGAGGCCGGTCACCCTGAGATTGCTGAACGTGGCGATGCCGTTGACTGCGCTTACGGTTGTCTGGCCGCTCAACACGCCAGCCACGATGGCTCCCTGGAGCGAGACCGTGACGCTGCCCCCGAATCCGCCGGCACGTTGGCCCTGGGCATCCAGCGCGGTCACCTCGACTGAGAACGCGCCGTTCACCAGGAGATTCCCAGGCGGGCTCGTTGTGAACGACAGGCTCGTCGCGGGCGGCGGCGGCGGCGGCGGCGGCGGCGGCGGTGGCGGCGGCGGTGGCGGCGGTGGTGGTGGCGGCGGCGGCGGCGGTGGCGGTGGTGGCGGCGGCGGAGGCGGCCCGACGGACGTGGCGATCACCTTCGGCGCGTCGCCCGACACGCTCCTGGTCGGTGGCACGCTCACGTACACCGTCAGCGCGAGCAGCGTCGCTGGTAC
>Ga0137376_10002036_pt1 | contig 11817 bp, 12 predicted proteins | sample SagtaG_23_FD_104814 | JGI IMG/M metagenome (GOLD analysis project Ga0137376, IMG submission 104814) | Vadose zone soil microbial communities from Sagehorn Ranch, Mendocino, California, USA - Sage2_L_20_16 metaG | ecosystem: Environmental > Terrestrial > Soil > Vadose zone | place: USA...
GTCCTTTACGATCTTGACGGCAATTGCGGCGCCCTCGAGACCCCGTCTCGTGGTGCCGATAGGTACCTGTAACCTCCCGCCAATTCCGGCCCCTGGACAAACGGTTACGTGGACCCTCGCAGGCAGCCCTTACGAGATTTGCCAGAACATCACTATCCCATCGACTTCGACTGTCATCGTGGAGGCCGGAGTGCACATCAATTTCGACGCTGAGATGCAGGTGGTCGTGTTGGGTACGATGCAACTCCAGGGACAGGCGGCACAGCACATCATCTTGAATGCGCCGGCTGTTTTCCCGCCGATCATCGATATTGATGGCGGAGTTTTCGATGCGGCGTTCTCAGATTTTACCGGTCAGGTGCGCGTGGAAAACGGCGCAAACGTGGCGCTCTCTGACTGCGCGTTTCAGGGCAACAACGCCGTGCTCTGGGCACAGGAGTTGCCGACTACGCGGCCCTTCATGCGCGTCGAGCGCTGCACGTTCACTTCCTCGTCTGCGTTTATCACCGACGCTATTAGCGTTCTTACCGACAACATTTTTAACGGAGCGACGTGCTCCGTCCTGCGCGGGTTCGCCGATGTGACGGCTACGAACACGTTCATGAACGGCAACTTCTCCCTGAATCGCCAGGAAAGCGTGCAGCCGCTCTATATCGATGGCGTGCATGCCAGCAACAGTACAATAGCGGGACTGGTGCTCTCCGGTGGCAATTACTTCGTCGGCCCGAACACCGTTCTTCAAAACAACCCGTTTCCTGTCGCACTCGAAGGCGGCCTGCTTCCAGGAAGTGCTATTCCAGTAACTGGCAACACCGTCAATGCGATCGATGTTGGCAATGGCGGATTCGCCGGGCGAGGCCGTTGGTCCCAGCTTGGGCTATCTTACCGGCTTACGCAGCCCACCACCGATCTGCCAGGCGGCGACCTCACAATCGATCCCGATGTGATCGTCGAAGCGACCGATCCCGATTCCGCGCTGCGCTTCCGATCGACGCGGCACGGCGTTTTGAAAGGACTTCCGGATACTCCGATCACCTTCCGCGGCCTGAACGGACAACTGTGGGACGGTTTGCTTTTTGCTACAAATTCCACGACCGGCTGCCGCTTGGAGTACTGCACGATCGAGAACGCGCATTTCGGCGCGGTCAGCACGGATAACTGGCTGTATGTGGATAGTTGCCGATTCGCCAACAACGTCGTTGGCGCGAACATGAATACTTTCGGGGCGATCACCTTCGCAAAAACGCGTTTCATCACCAACGGCACCGGGGTTAGCTTCGACTTGCGGGGTAGTCCCTTTCTCAATAGCCCACTCACGCCCAACTCATTCGAGGGGAATGGCGCCGGGATTGATGCGTTCACCGCAGGATCGAGCGCAGATGCTCGCAACTGCTGGTGGAACGATCCCACCGGGCCCACAACACCGCGGAATCCCGGTGGACAAGGCGATTCCATCGTTGGCGCGGGCGAACCGGGCGTGCAGTTTTCTCCTTTCCTGACCAGCCAACCGAATTTTGCCAATACGCCGCCAGTAGTTCGGATGATTGAGCCAGGCCTCACACAATTGTATGCGTCGCCAGATCTTCAAGTTCCTGATTTTCTGCTCGATCAGGGCACGAAATACATTGTGCGTTGGACTGCGCAGGACAATGACGCGATCGTCAGCCAACGAATCGACTTCTCACCCGACGGGCACTTTCCTGATCGCTATTCCACATTGGTAAGCAACATTCCATCTTCGGCGCGATCATCGGAGATCACTATTCCCAATCCGGGTTTTGCCGCGTCGAACGAGCCGCAGTTTTTCCGAGTGGTTTCGACAGATGCGAGCGGTCAGGAGGGTTGGGATGAAGCACCGGTGCTGGTTCCCTCAGGGAATGTCACTGGGAACCTAACGATCACCACGGACTTGAGTGGGCAGACCTTTACTGGCGGTCAGCCCATTCCGGATATGGACTGGACCGGGTCGGTAAATTTCGGAACCATCACGCCAGCCGTGGTTTTCGACTCGGATGGCGCAGGTATATCAGGTTTGAATATCAGCGGCCATGGAATGTTCTTCCAGGACTTTCCGTTTGTAAGTACCGATCGAGCGCGTCTGGCGCTGCAGGTGCGCAACAACTCCAATGACGCGAAGTGGTTTTTTGCCAGCGGGTACTTTTCCATCCGTCACGACTCGCGTCTCGGACTTCAGCCACCGAGCATAGGTCTCAAGTCGCCCGTTGGCGGAGAATCGTTTCCAGGTGGCTCAGTTGTTCCGATCTCGTGGACTGCTAGTGCCTCAGAGGGTTTGCGCTCGTTCGACATTCAGGGGTCGTACGACTCCGGCCGCACATGGCACCCAATCATACGCGACCTGCCAGGAACGGCTATCAATTACAACTGGCAGCTACCACCATCAACGGGGATCCCTGATGTGCGGGTCCGAATCGTCGCGAGGGACGTTCGCTTCCAGAACAGTTCTTCCACCAGCGGAGTTTTCAGCATCACGCCTTCGGGTCCCACACCAACACCGACAGCGACACCGAGCGCAACACCTACTGTCACTCCTACCGGGACTCCAACGGTAACGCCGACACCGAGTGTTACACCAACTCCGACGGCTACAGCTACGGTGACGCCCACGGCTACACCAACAACTACGCCAAGGCACAGACCAACACCAAGACCTCGTCCGTCACCGCCGCCGAGACCGTAGGTGGTTCACTTCCGCTGAACGATGAGCGTTTACTTCACGGCCGGAATAGCGGACGAAAAACACAGTCTATTCGATCTAATTACTGAGGACGAAAAGTAAGGACGCTACAAATTTGGGGGCGCACGCTTCCTTGTCGTTGTCAAAGGGTGTTGTCCCGGCGAGGACGTGCGCTCACCACTCCGCGCCCGTTTACATTTCGCGGACGCCTCTCGCTGCATACCTAATTGCAACAATTGATGTCTAATGTTTACGACGTCGGATCGATCTCTAACCCGCGCGTCATGTCACCGACCCTCCAGCTGCTTCTCCGCAGCGTTACGAAGATACAGAACAAGATCGTAGCCGCGGCCGCTCGGATAGGGTTTACCGGCAGGTTTAAACCCGTAATCAGCCGCAAAGCGCATTGCTCGCGCGTAGGCCCGGGTCGTCGCGAAAAGATTCTCATTGTCCGCCAAACTGATTAACTGACCGATAATACGACGCGATAGGCCTCGGCCTTGGTGTGATTTAGCAACAGCTACCCAGCCCAACTCGACACAATATTCATCTGGTGGTCTGGTTGTTCCCGCTTTCGCGAACACTTTCCTCCGATAGCTCAATAGGGGATGTTTCAGCGCACCCACTCCGACGACTTGCCCATTTGATTCTCTTAGAAACAACAGCCGGGAAGCGTCGCGAATGCGCTGCGTTAAGCCTTCTGGATCGACCGTTCCGTATTTAGTCACCAGGTTTTCAAAATCGGCTAACGCCTCTGGGGAGCAATCTGAGGGCGAAATTATTGACGGGGTTACCATCGCACTGTTTTGCTGAGACGAACCTCGGTAATCGCGGAACGGTCGCACACATTATAGCGACGCTAGGTATCATTTTATCATTGCCGCATGAGGAGTGAAAGAGCCAAATCGGCTGCATATGAAAACGAAAAAGCTCTCTTTGGTTTCTATTCCTCTGTCCGCCTACTTTTCGGCTTTACTCACATCACAAGCTGTCACCCCGCCACCGGATGGGCTATGTAGGCGGCAACACGGCGCAGGGGCAGAACGCACTTCTTAATCTCACGAGCGGAACATACAATACAGCCACTGGTTGCTTCTCGATCAACAGCAACAAAATCGGCAGCTTCAATACGGCCGTCGGCGCTGGGACGCTTTTTGCCAACACCGCAGACGCCAACACAGCAACTGGCGCCGAGGGCGCTTTGAATAACACTACCGGCGCGAACAACACGGCCAGTGGAGTGTTAGCCTTTTTGACAACACTACAGGGGGACTGCAACACGGCCACCGATCTCGCTGCACTCGATGACACACGACCGGCAGCTTCAACACCGCCAACGGCGGGAACAAGACGGCCATCGGCACGACAGCCCTCCTTAGCAACACGATGGGGGGTTCGCCAACGTGGCCATCGGTTTTCAAACGCTTCAGAGCAATACCGTAGGCGGCTCTAACACACCATCGGCGCTACAGCGCTCCAGAGTAACACTACAAGCGGCGGCAACACGGCCATCGGTAATGGCGCGCTTTTTTAAAATACCACCGGCGACTCCAATACAGCTCTGGGGATTTCAGCCGGCTCAGGCGTTATGACAGCCACTAATGTTATCTGTATTCGCACTACTGGCGCGAACGTGAGCAAACCTGCTTTATCGGCAACATTCATGGGGTGACAACACCAACTAACGACGCGATACCAGTGCTGATCGATTCCGCTGGCCAACTAGGCACAATGAGTTCTTCGCGCCGATTTAAGACGAACATTGAAGCGATGGATGGGGTCAGCGAAGCGATTCTGGCACTCAACCCGGTAACCTTTCACTCCAAGAGCCATAAGACGAACAGGCCTGAATTGGATTGATCGCCGAAGAAGCGCAGCAGTTAATGCGGACTTGGTCGTCCGCGACGAGAATGGTGAGATCTACAGCGTGCGTTACGATGCGGTGAACGCGATGTTGCTCAATGAGTTCCTCAAAGAGCACCGCAAAACGCACAGCAAGAATCGAAGATGGGGGAGCAGGAGGCGAAAATTGCGCGTCACGAACAGCAAATTGAAGCGCTTACTGCAGGGCTCCAGAAAGTGAGCGCACAGCTCGAATTGAATAAGCCTGCACCGCGAACGGTTCTGACTGGTCGGTAATAAGCTGCCGCGTTGCAGGATTGGAAGATCGCTGGCACCCTCTGGAAAAGGCGGCTGCAGTGCTGGCTGGTTCTCAGTCGTGGATCCACGAAATGCCCTGATTTCGCGGATCTTCAACCGAGCCCGCGATCCGGCTTGAGTTACCAGACTCTCATCGTTACAATTGAGCCGAAGGAAAGGATTAAGAAATGAAAAGTTACATTCGACGAACAGGAGCGACTCTATTGCTAGGCATCTTTCTGCTGCCGGCTCTTACGCCGTCGGTTCAACCCCAAACACGTCCGTGGTGGTTTTATGGTTGCCCTAAAGGTGTCGTTGCACAAATCCCCGGCGATGTACCGGGCCCAGGCACCGCGGGGTGGAACCAATATCAAAGCTGCTTGCAACAAAACTTAGGTGTGTCCCCTCAACAGAGTGCCCAAATAGCGCCCATTCTTGCCAATGAAGGACGACAGGTAATAGCGATCAGAAACAACAATTCGCTTTCGAACATTCAAAAAACACAAGATGCTGAAACCCTCCAGAAGCAGTCCGATCCGCAGTTGAAGGCGATTCTCTCATCTGCTCAATACGACAAACTAAAGGTCGTCCGCTATCAGGCCGTCCGATGGATCACTCAGAAAAGACTGGGTTGGCAGTAAAAGAGTTTCTGATTTGGAGCGCCAATTCGTCGCGTCACGGGGAATCGAATACACGAGGCGGCAGTGAGCTTCGCTTCCACTTCATCCTTCATAACTTCATCCTTCCAGCGCCGGGTTAGGCCCACCTGTTAATTAACATGCGTAATGTCGAATTACATCGTGTGGCGACCACGGGAAAACGTATCGAAAACGACTTTGCGATTTATGTGCGCCGTCAAAACTGGCCGCCCGATTGACCGGCGGACGTTTAGCGTTGGGATTTCACTGCTGGATGACGCAGATACGCCGCATTCTCAAACGATACAGGGGATCCTCGCACTCCAATGGCTCTGTCTTCCGTCGACCCGTCGCGACTTGGATCGGTTGCAGCACACGCAACCGCCGTTAACAACACGAGGCGAAGGCGAGCGATTTTGTGACTGGGCGAAAGAGCTAAATTTTAGGTCGCTGTCGGACAATACCCTCATTACAACATACTTTTCGGCTTCTTTATCGCTGACATAGCCGTCCAGTTCCTAAGTCAATACAACAGCCCACGGACTTCTCCGTCAATGGATTTATGCCATCAGGCATTAACATGCCGAGCGGATCGGCCGAACGCGGTGGATTGCCCCACATTTTCACCAGCGCGCGTGAAATAACGCCAACGGAGAGAGAGCGTGCTAATGCACAAAACTCTGACAGATAGCGTTCCTTGTGATTTGTCTCTACTCAATTTGCCCAGCACTCTCTCAGCAAAAATAGTAGGGAGTATTCGGAGCGGGTCGTGAAGTTAGCAAGGGAACGTTAAGGAGATCGTCTAGCGCGCGGAGGCGTCTCGGTGTTAGGCGAGCGTACGATCACGTGCCCGTAACGCACAGCGGTTCGCGTTCCCACCCTCGCAACCTGAATGTCAATACTCTTACGACCGTCAATTCGTTGTGACGCGAAGTACTTTTACTATGAATACCAAATTTTTTGCCACGGTTTTTATCGTCGGAGTCGTCTTGTTCTTTGTGGACCAAGCTCAATCACAGCCTCCCCCTAGCTCAGTGTCAGCGGGTCGCACCAATGAGCAAGTGACTAATCCGCAGGCGCCCGGCGGCGGCCACGGCCAGGTGTGGGTTAACACAGAGGCCGGCGTTTACCACAGGGAAGGCTCGCCTTTTTACGGCACGACCCGTAAGGGCAAATACATGACGGAGCAGGACGCAACCCAGGCAGGATACAAACCCGCGCCCAAGACCCGCTGAGAACGCAACCCCTGGTTGCGTAACATTTAGCGTTTTTTGAAGTGGGTCCACGTGCTCGTACGTCTCATCTGGCGAGGATGGGATCGAGCCAATCAAATATCTTCGGAAAAATACTTCGCGCGCGCCTGCCTCGCAGTGCTCGCCAGCGCCTTGAGTTGCTCTAAAGAGCACATATTCTTTTGAGCATCGTAAGGCGTTGAACAAATGCTTGCCGCCACCGCGCCGCCTATCGTTTTCTGCCTCAGCCACAAATGTGGGACACTGAATGTTTTCCGCTACATCGGCGAGCGATTACGCGCTGAAACATCTTAAGATATCCCCATGGCGTGGTCGCCCCGTGCACCCACATGCCGCGTCCAAGAATAAATCGTTGGGTCGAATTCTCTTGCAGTTTATTGAAAAAGAGTTCGAGGATTGCAACATCATCTTTCGCCAATGCGCTCGCGATCTCGGGCGGAAACATTTTGTTACTGAGCGCTGCTGGGTCGAACAAAGCAGCGTCGGCAATACAAGCAGCAAACCGATGCTCGAACGCTGCCGCGCGCGGCGCGAGATATCCGCCAAAGCTACCGCCGTACAGCGCAATGCGAGTAGAATCCACATCTGGCCGTGTGAGCAAATAATCAACCACCGGCGTAAACGACGTTTTCCCAATCCGCTCGCATTGGCAATTTTTGCATAACAAGCGCACCGCCTTGCCCGGGACCGTCAAAGATCAGGACATTGTAGCCGCGCTTCAACGCCCCGCCGGCAACGCTGAAGAATAGCTCTTCACACGTGCCATCGTAACCACCCGTACATAACAATGTTTTACGCGGCGTGTTACTCGCATCCCGGTTTGATGAAATAACCCGGCAGAGTTGTATTCCCGTACGGAATCTTGAGAACCTCGATGGGCTGCTCGAACAACGGGGGAGCTTTCTAAAACTAATCGGTTTGCTTCTCGTACGCCTCGATCACCCGCGGATCAACGGGCAGCGCAAACATGAAAATGTACGCGGCACGATAATAGTTCGATGCGCGCAGGAACGCGTTGCGGGCGCTGACCCGATGCCGGCGTCGTTCGATTTGAAGGCCAAGCCGTACAGGCGATCGGCATAAGACGACCATGCATTGTACCAGCTTGCCGCGTCGCCCGGCCTGATCTGTGCCGGAATCGCCCAAGCTTCGCCGATCTGTGCGCCCAGCGGCGCGTCATCGAGCGCGCGCAGAAATTGTCCGTCGTACTCAGGATCGTCGAAGTAGATTTTCATATAAGTCGTCCTTAATGATATCAATGCTTTACAAGCCGTACTTCGCCCCGACGCGAATTTTCCTCCGGAAATTCGTTCGAAGCCGGCGACGGCATCTATCAAGCGTAACGAACCCGCAAAGCGAGTTACGCGATGGGTTTCGCATCCGATGGTAGTCCGGCCCACGCGTGGGCAGAATTGCGATCGAATCTATACATTCAACATTGTGGCGATCAGCCGCCGTGCAGCAACTGCATCCAACGGCTTAGTTCCACCCATTTCTCCCTGCTTCTCCCTCGTGCTTTACTCCGGCAAATCATAAGACCGCGAGCGCTTCTATGGAATCGGAGCAAAATTAGCATGGCTAATCCACTGCCAGCCTCCCGCTCCTTTCTTCCACACACTTAAACGGTAAGCCGGCTTGGGAGGCAATTGCTTGCCGTCGATCGTTTGTGCGACAGTCATCGTGAACGTGACTACGATGTTGTCGCCGATCACCGTCGATTTGAAGCTGCTTAGGGTAAAATCGCTGAGGTTCATCTTTTTCAGAAGCGCGATTTCAGCCACTCGATCTCGCGGGCCATCTGGATGAATGGACTGAAATCCATCGGCGATTCTGCTTTCAACAGCGGTCCAATTCTTTGCTTTAATATCAGCCGCCATCTGCCTTTCCAGCTGTTCGCCTTCAGGTGCTCCTGCTGCGGCAGACCTCTCCTCAGCACGGAGCCAAAAGCCTGACAACATGAAACAAAAAACAACAGCTAAAACATGAGCCTTGAAAGAGAACGAATTTTTTGACACCACGCGGCTCGTAACGAAGTCATTACTGGTCGGTTTCATCGAGACAGGATGTTATCGGAACGTAGAAGAGAGTCAAAGAACCTCTTGGAATTGAAGCGGCGATTCGCGCTTGCGGCAATGGTGCTTTAACGAGCAGGTGAGATTCTTTCGAAAACTCGACCCGCTGAACCGGCTTTGTCCTCAGAGAACCGGGAGTAAGCTCTCGACCTACTCAATCTCCGCAGTGATCTCACCGTTGACGTCCTTCAACGTGACTGTATCAACGCCCGCAAGTTTCACCTTATCGAAGGTGACCGAGAGTCCTTCGTCGTCCACCAGGTTGAAATCCCAGGTTTCCGATTTTGCGTCATTTTTGAAGCGCACCTGGATCTTTCCCCCAGCAGCTAGCACTTTTCCGTCGAGAAGGATATTTGCGTCCCAATCCTTGTTGCTAGAATCGGTGATATAGAGACCTTCAAAGCTTCGGCCTGTCTGGTTCACCAGCGTGAAGTCGAGATCGGACGCAAATGCGATTGCGACGCTGAGTAGGAGCACGAAGAGAAACAAACGGAGTTTCATGACTGTGAATTACTTCTTGTTTTTCTTCACCTTGTGAGAGGTGGTCTTTTTGTAAACCGTGTGACCGTGTTGGTCCTTCACCTTCGTAGTCTTGAACACCTTGTTGCCTTTTCTCTTCTTGCTTGTTGATTCGTAATACCGCGGTTGGCGATAGATTTTTGGTTGGTTGAAGTACGGGTCGAAGTCGCCCGGATCGGATCGGTCGCCCACATACACGACGAATCCGCCGAAATCCAAAGCATGGCTTACTTTGGCAAAGCCCGTAAGAACAAAAGCCATGATTACCATCTGTAGGAGAGCGCGAAAGGTCACCTCAACGTTGTAGCAGGAGCATGTCGCCCAGTCAACGGCAAATTGGGCCTGCGCGACATCGCCGATCACCGACTGGAATTCTCTTCAATTCACGCGAACCGCACGGCCCTCTTTTGTCTGCTTACCGAATGATGAATGGTCCATCATATTCCTGAATTGGCTTCGGCTCATTTGTGCCGCGTTAACCGGCGAGAAGGGTAACGGTGTTACCAGTCTAACCCTGTGCGACACTTGTCTAACACGATGCTCAAGCCAGGAGGCTTGATATTGCGTGGCAGATCATCTCCTGTTTTCCAAGGCGGTGAAACTGGCCATCTATTAAGACGCTTATCTATCCTAATCTCGCGTTCTGTCGGCGGGTCTGAGGAGTATTGAATCACGGTAAGTATGCGGAATTCGGTTGCACGTTCGGTCAGCTTGAAGCAGACTAGATACGAGCTTCGATCACGCTCTACTCCAGCGCCTGGACCGGTGATTACAACATGAAAGAGATAAAAAGGCCAATCCTTGTCTACAATGTGTACCTTTTCAAAAGTCGCTGAGACCGGATGCGGCACACCATCCCACACTAACAACTGAGCTTGCCTGCGTGCAACCTCATCGTTGTTAACAACATCAAAAAGCCAGTCGAAACTTCCAGCGTGCGTTTGAAATGTGGCCACTGTTAGTGCGATCAGTGTAACAGCCATCTGTCGCATAGGAGTTGCCATAGCCCCTAATTCGCCCGACTTCGTTGGTGACCGCCAGATAAGAAGGGAATCATGGAAATTCATTTTAGCGGGATGTGCGACGTGAGGCGAGCAGAAAACGATGGTAAACGATCAGTAAAACCGCACGCGGTGAGGCATTGAGAGATCGTGCTGACACTCTCATTGCCGTCCATAGATTTGGGCTGGGTCTCAGTCGTTGATTCTCGCGGGCCGAAGAGCCTCAAAGAGCACCGCAAAGTGGAGAACTTGGAAGCCACCGTTGCGTGTCTCGCAGCAACCCTGAAGGAGCAGGCAGCGCAAATCCACAAAACGAACGCCTCAGCCTGAAGCGAGCAAACCTGCGCCGCCAGTGGTCCACAATCCGTAAAGCGCATTACCGCCGCGCAATCACACCTTTCGTTGGAGACTCCCGTATCGCCCCCGCGTGAGCGAGAGAGGGAGCGGGAGTACCGAATGCGCCGCCAGCGCGATCGGGCAGGTCACTAGTTCCGGTGCGCAGGTTTTTATCTCGCAAAATGCGGCCGGATTTCGCAAACTCGCTTTATGAAAACCTCAACGCTATTCACAAACTACATTCACAGTTCATTTGGACGGTTTTTGCTCTGCGTGCCGACTGTAATTGGCTGTTTTGCCATTTCACCAATGGCGCGAGCGGTCGTTCCGCCGCCCGATGGTGGCTATCCCAATAATAACACGGCTGAGGGCGATTCTGCGCTCTTCAACCTCACAAACGGCCTCGACAACACGGCCATCGGTTTTCAAGCGCTCTTTCTCAACACCGAGGGCGACTTCAACACGGCCAGCGGTGCTGACGCGCTCGCTGGCAATCACGGCTCTTTCAACACGGCCAACGGTTATCAAGCGCTCCTTTTCAACACGGGTGGCGGCTACAACACGGCCACCGGTACTGCGGCGCTCCGTAGCAACGTAAGTGGCTTCCAAAACCTGGCTAACGGTGTTAATGCGCTCTACAGCAATGCAACGGGCTACAGGAATACAGCCAACGGTTATCAAGCGCTCTACTTTAACACAACCGGCAACCGTAACACCGCCGAGGGGTTTCAAGCGCTCTTTCACAACATTGGGTCAGATAACGTCGGATTGGGCTTCAATGCCGGCAGTAATCTCACCATCGGCAATGGCAATGTCTGTATTGGCTACGGTGTCTTGGGGGTTGCTGGCGAAAGCAACACCACCCGGATCAAAAACGTTTATTCCTCGGTCGCGTCTGGCCGAGCAGTTTACGTCAGTTCCGACAACAAAATGGGCACGCTCGTCTCCTCGCGCCGGTTCAAGGACCAGATCCAGCCCATGGACAAAGCCAGCGAATCCATCCTAGCGCTTAAACCGGTTACCTTCCTTTATAAAAAGGAGATTGAACCCAATGGCTCCGTCATGTTTGGGCTCATCGCTGAGGAAGTGGAACAGGTGGACCCTGATCTAGTAACTCTCAATGACAAAGGCGAGGTCGAGGCCGTGCGCTACGAGGCGGTCAAC
>Ga0137376_10002037_pt1 | contig 11816 bp, 7 predicted proteins | sample SagtaG_23_FD_104814 | JGI IMG/M metagenome (GOLD analysis project Ga0137376, IMG submission 104814) | Vadose zone soil microbial communities from Sagehorn Ranch, Mendocino, California, USA - Sage2_L_20_16 metaG | ecosystem: Environmental > Terrestrial > Soil > Vadose zone | place: USA...
GCCAATGATGCCGCCGATGGGGCCGGTGCCGATCACGATCATGCGCATATGCGAGTCTACCTCCGTCCGATCTAGAACGCGGCAAAGATAGTCGATCGCTATGCCTTCGTCAATACTGGACTTCTAAGCATCGGAGCTGTTCGACATTAGAACTTTCGCGCAACCGCTGCTCGGTTTCTGGCAGCTTTTGTCTCGCGGGAATTGAGTCTAAAATTCCCCAATCTTGGCTGGATTGAACAGACTATAATAAGAGTTTATACGGGATATATTCGAGACTCGGTCTGCCAGAAATCAGATGCGTCAATTGCAAGAGCCGCAAGTCACCATTGTTGTTGTTCTACGAGAGCGCTTCACTCTGACGGAACGATCCCTCTCCAGCATCTATAAAAACACTCAGTGCCCGTTTCGCCTAGTTTACGTCGTTGGTAAGGCCCCCCTGCGTACTCTGCGATATCTAAAAAATGAGGCGGAAGAAAAGGGATTTCTCTTAATCACCACGGAACATCACATATCCCCCAATCAAGCACGCAATCTTGGCTTGAAAGAGGTCAAGACGAAATACGTCGTTTTTATTGACAACGATGCGCTCGTCGCGCCGGGATGGCTCGAGGCGTTGGTTCAGTGCGCAGAGGAGACCGCTGCCTGGGTCGTGGGGCCGCTCTGCTTGATTGGCGAAATAAGCGCCGGAATCGTCCATGTTGCCGGTGGCAACGTTCACTTCAAAGACGAGCTTGGGAAAAAGGTTCTATACGACGAGCAGTATCTCTTCAATACGCCGTTGCGCGAGGTAAAAGACCGGTTCGTGAGAAAACCGTTGGATTATGTCGAGTTTCACTGCGCATTGGTGCGCACTGATGCGTTCCAATCGGTGGGAAACTTAGACGAGCAACTGTTCAGCGTGCACGAACATATCGATTTTTGCCTGAGCGTAAAACAGGCGGGCGGATCGGTGCATTGGGAGCCAAGATCGGTAGTTACTTACATCCCATCGCCGCCGTACGACTGGACCGATCTGCCTTATTTCATGCTTCGATGGAGCGAGGAGTGGAATTCGGCCACCACTAATCGTTTCTGTGACAAGTGGGGTGTCTCTGCCATGGGGTGGCTCGGTAACAAGTCGACGCCTGTATCGAGAGATTTATTGGTCAAATTTGGCAGGGGACACCGCCGAATTATGACGGGAGTGAAGTACACTGCCGACCAAGAAGCGAGCGTATCTCCTTTAGAACAAGCCGAATTGATGGTCGCGCTATTCCAATCTGTGGACCGCGACTGTTTTGAATTGCGATTGAGCACACGAGAAGGACAAATCCTAGAGTCGCTAACTTCTTCGGGCGTCCAAGAAGTTCAGCGGCGTTTACCAGGGTTTTTGAGCGAGGCGGAGTCGCAAGCGCTCGGTGTAACAATCCGTCCAGTCGACCGCGGTGAGCAGGACGGACTGACGTTGCTTCGCTTGGATGATTTAGATGCCCTTGCGGTAGAGCAAGTGCAACCCTCGGCTTTCATGATTTTGGAGACCAACCCAAAATCCTATCAATGTTGGCTCGCGATGGACAAGAAGCAGTTGGGAAACGGTCAACTGCCCGTCAGCAGAATAGGGTCGGATCAAAGGGGGGCAACGACGGACCATTTCGCGCCACTGGCAGGAATCAAGCGAGTGGCAATGGATGGCTTGCCGCGCGTCCGGATCGTGCGTGGAATCGCGGGTCTTCTCATGACCGCAAGACAATTTTCTAACAGCGCGATTCAGCCATTGCTAGAAAAGTGCATTCTTCAGTAGACGAGGGATAGATGACAACAGGCAACGACAATACGACAGAAGCGACGGACCATGCCGCGTTGCATGTGGCAATCTGCGCCAACTTTGTCGCCGAGCCGTTGGAAGAGCCGCTTCAATACTGGTTGGGTGAAATGGGCGTTGCAAGTTCGATCTCTTTCGCGCCGTACAACCAGGTATATCAGCAACTTCTCGATCCGTCGAGCTTGCTCGCGAAAAACCTCAACGGACTGAACGTTATACTTGTACGCCTTGAAGAGTGGTGCCGAAATCCTGCTTTTGATCAAATCGACGAAACGCTGTTGAAAGACCGAGCGAGCGAGCTGAAGCGAAACGTTCAAGATTTCCTCGCAGGGGTTATGGAACTAAGAAAGCGCCATACAGCACCGTTGATCGTGGTCCTATGCCCGAACTCTCCGTCGATTTCCGAGTCGATCCCGGTAATCAACACCTTTCGTGAAGTGGAAGAGTTGATGAATTCAGAACTTTCACGAATCAGCTCCTTAGAATGGGTCTCCAGCGATGCTTGGACATCCCTCTATCCCGCGGTCGATTACCATGACCATCAGGGGGATCTGTTAGCCCACATCCCGTATACGCCCCTTCTATACTCGACGTTGTCGATGATGATTACCCGCAAATTTCACAAACTGAAATTTCCTCCGCGCAAGGTCATCGTACTCGACTGTGATAATACCTTGTGGAGTGGCGTGGTGGGCGAGGATGGTCCTGAAGGAATATATATTGATCCTCCGCGAAAGGCTTTTCAGGAACATGTCCTGAAGCAACAACGCCGCGGCATGCTCGTTGCTCTCTGCAGTAAAAACAACGAACAAGAAGTATTGCAAGTATTTGATACAAGATCCGATATGCTCCTGAAAAGACAGCATGTCGTGAGCACGCGAATCAATTGGAACTCAAAATCGGAGAATTTGACATCCATTTCGCAGGAACTCGGGCTCGCATTGGACAGTTTTGTATTTTTCGATGATGATCCAATTGTCTGCGCTGAGGTCCGCGCATATTTGCCGGAAGTTCTAACTCTTTTGTTGCCGGCCATGCCGACCGATATACCTGCTTTCTTGGAGCATGTGTGGGTATTCGATCATGACGCATTCACCGATGAAGATCGACAGCGAACACAACTCTATCAAGAACATTTCATGCGCGAACGCGTTCGGCGCGAGTCGCAAACGCTAAAGGAATTTCTCGCCAATCTGGACTTAGTGGTAGAAATATCGCGGATGGCAGCGCAGCAGGTCCAACGTGTTTCCGAGCTGACGATCAGAACCAATCAATTCAATACAACGGGCATAAAACGATTGCCATTGGAAGTTGGTCATCTTCTAGGTTTCAGAGATTTGGAAAGTTTGGTCGTTTGTGCAAAGGACCGGTTTGGCGATTACGGTCTTGTCGGGGTGGTTGTTCACAAGACGGAGAGGGACAGCCTGCTCATCGATACATTTCTGCTCAGCTGCCGGGCGCTCGGTCGGGGGGTTGAGCACCAAGTGGTGGCTTACCTTGGAGCGATGGCAAGACAGCGGGAGCTGAAGACTGTCAATATTGTTTGCATACCGTCGCCCAAGAATCTTCCAGCGGTCAATTTCTTGGAAAGCCTCCAGGGTGCGATCCGTGAGTATTTCGACGATCGCATCATTTTTCAGCTGTCCGCAGAGGTTGCGGCAGCGACGACCTACTCGCCGAGTGGATTGGCGAACAATGACGAATGCTCAGACGGAGAAAGTACAGATATAAGTTCGAGCCCCAAAGAGCGGCTGGGCACGGCAATCCTGAATACGTTTTTGGCTTCTGTGTCGGAGAGCCTTCGCGATGCCCCATCGATTCACGATCGGTTCACCCAATTCCGCGGGCGAAGCTCGCCGGTTCCGATCACTGCCTCGCCGCGCACTCCCGTGGAAACCAGAATCGCTGCCGTTTTCTGTGAGCTGCTCGGTCTCGACGCGATCGATGTTCACGATGGGTTTTTCGATCTGGGCGGCCATTCCTTAATCGCAATGCAAGTTCTTTCCCGTTTGAATGGGGAGTTTAATGTCGAGCTTACCCCGATTTTGCTGTTCACCAGCAAGTTTGCCGTTGTTGACCTTGCGGACGCTGTCCTGCAGCAACAACTTAAACAACTGGATACTGATGAAGTAGAATCGATTTTTCAGAAATTGTCGGAGCTGACGAATGAGCAAGCCGAGAAACTTTATGAAAGTGACCTAATCGAGGACCTACCTCCAAAGCAAAAATTGGGACACTAATCAGAACGTCTGTGCAACCTTCTTTGAATGTGATTCTTTTTTCAGTAGCGTCGGACGGTGGCATCATGCCGTTCGTCTAGGAAGCCGGCAGGTAAAACTCATGCTGTGACTCGCGATTTGCTTGACACTGCGGCGCGCCTGGGTGCTGAAAAACTTCGATTGCCCCTGAGCTGGATTTTCAGTCTATGGCATGAAAGCTCCAACAACAGGTATTCAATTGTATTACGACCCGACGTCAATAGAGCTCGCGTCGAAAGGAAAGATAATGAAACGAATTTTGTTGGGATTGTTTGTCACTACGATCGGTTTGAGCCAGGTGCATGCCGCCGACCGGGTTCGCATCGGTTACAGCTCGATCAGCGGCGCCTATACGCCGATCTGGGTGGCGCACGACGCCGGCTACTTTGCCAAAGAAGGTCTCCAGGATGACATCATTCTCATTCCCAGTGGCACGCAGCTCGCGCAAGTGACGGTGGCCGGCGAGATCGACATCGGTTCACTGAACGGCAGCTCGGCGATCGCCGCGGCGCTGCAAGGCGCCGATCTCAAGATCATCGGGAATTCGGGGAACAAGATGGTTTTTTCGCTCTACGTCCGTCCGGAGATCAAAAGCGTCGAGGGCTTGAAAGGCAAAAAGATCGGTATCACCCGATATGGCTCGGCGCCGGATATTTCGGTTCGCTACGCGCTGAGGAAATACAATATCAATCCGGACAAAGACCTGACGCTGATACAGCTCGGTTTCATGGCGACGGTCGCCGCAGGTTTGCAGGGCGGCTCGATCGAAGGCGGCGTAGTGTCGCCGCCGACGCAATTCGCCGTCGATAAAGCAGGCTTTAAAGAATTGATCAGTATCACGGACATGGATTTCGCTTTTCCCAATCCGGCGTTGGTGGCGGTGGGATCGATCATTCGCGGCAAACCGGACGTGATCAACCGCTTCATCCGCGCCTACGTGCGCGGCATTCATCGCGCCCGGACCGACCGCGAGTTCACTTACAAATCGATGGCCAAGTACACCAAAATCCAAGACACCTCGGTGCTGCAGAAAGCCTATGATTTTTATATGAGCAAGGTTTTGGAAAAGGCACCGTACATCAACATGGTCGGTGTACAGAATGTGCTGGACGATCTGGTGAAAACCGTTCCTGCCGCGAAGAACGCCAAGCCGGAACAATTCGTCGACATGAGATTTCTCGACACGTTGGAGAAGAGCGGCTTGTTGAAGGAGCTGTATCCATAGTTTTGTTGCGCAACAGGGCGACCGCCGGTCGCCCCTACAACGTGATGGGAAGTGATCACACGAAAGTCCGGCGGCAATCCCTTCGACTAAAGGATTATGACTATGCCAGCGCTGGGCGCATATTTCGCACGATCTGCATGAGGGGTCATTTGCCTCTATTGGGCGACGTAGTAGAAGGGTGCATGCAGTTAACTGATTATGGCCGCATCGTCTCGCAAGAGTGGCAATTTCAGTGAAGCTCCGTCATGAGCTCACCTTGGACGCGTTTGTTGTAATGCCCAACCGCATTCACGGTGTCGTCATCAAGGAATCGAATGTAGGGGCGACCGGCGGGTCGCCCGTCTGACCGGGGATTAGGGCGACCACTGCACGCCGCTACCGGCGCAAAATTAACGGAGGATTTGAATGAGTCGAAACGACGAAACCTATGACATGTTGCTCAAGCTGGTAAAGACGCGGCACAGTGTGCGCAAGTTCAAACCGGATCCGATTCCGGATGACACCATCGAAAAAATTCTGGAGGTCGCGCGTTGGGCGATGTCCGGCGCGAACTCGCAGCCCTGGGAGTTCATCGTGGTTACGGATCCGAAAATCAAGAAAGAGCTGCGCGATGCTTATTCCGAATACAATACGGACTTGATCTTTTGGATGGAGCAGCAGCGGGAGTACAACCTGCGCCATCCCTCCTATCAGGTCAAAAACGATCCGCACGAATCGCTCCGCTTCAATAAGGCCAAGGCCAATTGGCACGAAGCGCCAGCGGTGATCGTCGTGTTGGGCGATGGCCGGCGGCAATGGGGCACGGTGATGGGGGCGCATACTTTCGGCCGAGATCAGTCGCACTTGACCGACGGCCTGGCCAACGCGTGCTTCTTGCTGCATCTCGCGATTGCCTCGCTCGGTCTCACTTCGGAATGGGTATCGATCCATATCGAAGAGCCCCATAAGCGGATTCTCGGGGTGCCTGACCTGCTGAAACTTTACTTGATCATTCCCATCGGCTACCCCGATGTTTCGAGCCGCGGCGACGGCGTGCGCCGGCCGCTAAAAGATATTGTCCACCGCGAGCGCTACGACATGAGCAAGTACATGTCCAACGAGGACGTGATCAAGTATCTCTACTCTTTGCGTGAGGCGACGGTGCCGATCCATTCCGCATCACGCTCGGTGACTGCGGACCAGAAGAAATAGATGTCGCAAGGGTCCGTCAATCCGATCACTGTCGAAGTCGTGCGCAACGGTCTGGCGCATATCGCCAACGAGATGGCGACCGTGCTGCGCAAGACTTCCTACAACATGATGATCTATGAGGTGCGTGACTATTGCGTCGGCATCGTCGACCCGGAAGGAAATATTCTTTCGCAGAACTTTGGCGCGCTGCCGATTTTTCTCGCCGACCTCGGTCCTGCCATCGTCGACGGCGTGCGCATGCACGGCAGAGACGGCTTTCAGCCGGGCGACGTGTTGATCATGAATCATCCCTACGTTTGCGGCCAGCATTTAAACAACGTGGTTGTCTATACACCGTTTTTCCACGAGGGCGAGTTAGTCGCGTTTCTCGCCGTGCGCGCGCACTGGATCGATATCGGCGGCACGCGGGTCGGCTTCGGCTTCAGCGGCACCAGGGAAGTTTACGAAGAGGGCCTGCAATTTCGCTCGCTGAAACTTTATCGCGGCGAGCAACCCAATCAGGATATTTTTCAAATTATCACCGACAACGTGCGCTTTGCCGAATCTTGTCTGGGCGATCTGCGCGCGCAGATCGCCGCCTGCCGTATCGGCGATCGTGGTCTCGGCGCCTTGGTGAAGCGTTATGGACTAGAAACTTTCTTGCGCTGTGTACGAAGGATCTGGCGTCAGTCCGAAGCACTGGCGCGCGAAAAAGTCTCGCGTATCAAGCCGGGAAAGTACGAAGCGGAAGCACTGTTCGACAGCGACGGGGTTGATTTGAATCGGGCGGTGCCGCTCAAGGTCAAAGTCGAAGTCGCCGACAGTGAGATGGTCATCGATTTTTCCGACATCAGCGAGCAGGTGCCGGGATCGATCAATTCCGGCGAATCGGGCGCGGTGGCGGCGGCTCGGGTCGCATTCAAATCCCTCGTGGCGCCCTATTCGCCGATCGACGAGGGCTGCTTTCGCCCGCTAAAAGTAATTATCCCACAGGGAAAAATACTGAGCGCCACGCCGCCGGCGCCGGTGGGCAACTGGAGCCGCACGCTGCCGACGGTGATCGATTTGATTCTCAAAGCCCTGGCGCCGGCGATGCCGGATAAAGTCGCGGCGGGTCACAAAGGCGACATGGGCGGTTACGCATTTTTCGGCACCGATCCGAAGACGGGAAGAAGATTTCTCTGCCAGACGATCATGGGTGGCGGCTGGGGCGGGCGCGCGCATGAAGACGGCGAGAACGCCACCGTGTCGATGTGTCAGGGCGACGTGCAAAACGCGCCGGTGGAATTGCAGGAGATCTACTACCCCGTGCTCATTGAACGTCAGCGCTTACGCGAAGGCAGCGGCGGCGCGGGGAAATTTCGCGGCGGCTTGGGGATCGAAATTTCAGTCCGCGTGCTCTGTGACGCGTTCACGAATATCAATGTCGAGCGCCAACGCACCGCGCCGTGGGGATTGTTTGACGGCGAAAACGGCGCGACGGCAAAGGCGTTGGTGAAGCAGTCGCCGGACGACCCGGGAACATGGCTGACCAAGAAGCCGAACCATCCGTTGAAAAAAGACGGCAGCGTGACATTTTTTACCGCTGGCGGCGGCGGTTATGGCCCGGCGGAAGAGCGGGCTTGCGACCTCATTGAACGGGATTGCAGGCTGGGTTACGTTCCGGAAACGAATATGACGAGGTGATTATGGAAGCTCCCCAAGAATTCGACCAACGGATATCGCGAGTACGCCAAGCGATGCGCGACAAAGGATTGCAGGCGCTGCTCGTTTATGATTCGGGGCGGCACAATTTTTTGCGCATGAATTACGTCGCCTATCTGACCGATTTTATCAGTGTCGGGCCAGAGACGATGCTCGTCCTCCCATTGGAAGATGCGCCGGTGCTCTATCTCTCGCCTGTATGGGATATTCCGCGGGCGCAGGAAGAGTCGTGGGTTTCCGATGTTCGGCCGTTCAAAGAGTTCTTGTCGCGTCTGCCGAATCTGAGTGGTAAAGCGGGACTGATCGGCCGGGAAGCGATGCATGTTGGTCTGCATGATGAGATCACCAGATCGCTCGGACAAACGCCGGTCAACGCCAAGGACATCATCGAGAACATGGCACGTTGCAAAAGCGGCTTCGAACTGGCGCGGCTGCGGCGTGCGGCGGAGATCGCCGACGCCGGCGTCACGGCGCTGCACGAGGACGCGCATCCCGGCTTGAGGGAATACGAGCTTGCGGCCATTGTCGAATACCGCATGCGCTCGCTCGGCGCTGAAGACAATTTCGGCATGGTGGTCGCCAACAATCATAACCAGGCGCTTCATCCGCCGACCGACCGGATCGTCCAGTCGGGCGACATCATCATCGGCGAGATCACGCCCTGCATCGGCGGATTGTTCGTGCAGATCTGCCGGACGATGGTCATGGGCGAGCCGCCGCCGGTGATTCGCAATAAATACGGCATTCTCAAAAAGGCAATGGGATTGGGCATGGAAGCGGCGAAAACCGGGGCGCCGGCGAGCGACGTAGCTGTGGCGATCAATGGAGCATTCGTTGAGATGGGTTACGAACAATATTGCCGGCCGCCCTTCATGCGAGTACGTGGTCATGGCCTCGGCTGCGGTTCGTTCGCGCCCGGAAGCTTGGAAGACGGTAACCAGACCAAACTCGAAGAGGGTATGACGTTCATCATTCACCCCAATCAGTATCTTCCGGAGACCGGCTATCTGACACTGGGCGACACGGTGGTGATGACCAAAACAAAAGCGGAATCGCTGATGCAATCTTCTTGGGATATCTACATTAAAGATTGAGACGTTATGAAATTTAACGGCTGGAACGATTGGAACGGCTGGAACCACTGGAACTTTTTTGTTCCAAACGTTCCACTAGTTCCAAACGTTTCAAAACGTTCCGGACGCAGCAAGGTGATTAAATGATATTTGGCCGCCATTCCGTTCTGAAAAGAGGTTGTTCCACTTGGGATCCGAAAGAAGTCCCGCAGGCTGAATTCCAATTGCGTCTCGATGCCGTGCGCGGTGAAATGGCGCGGCAAAAATTGGACGCGCTGGTGATCTACGGGGATAATTATTCGTTCGCCGATCTGTGCTATCTCACCAATTATTTTCCCAAAGTGCGCGGCGGCATCTCGGTGGTGCCGCGCGACGGCGCGATTTCGCTTTTGCTCAATATCGGTAGCCGCGACGTGCCGTTCGCCAAGACGTTGACTTGGGTCGAAGACGTGCGGGCGTCGAACCAAGTCGGCGCCGACGGCGCGAAACTGCTCAAAGAAAAGGGATTCGAAAAGGCAAAGATCGGCCTGATGGATTCCGGCCGCGGTTTCCCGCTGCCGCAGTTGGAGGAAATGAAAGGCGCGTTGCCGGACGTGAGCTGGGAAGCTTGCGATGCGATGATCGTGCCGCAGCGGTTGGTAAAGACTGGGCGGGAGCTCGGCGCGATGCACGAAGCGGGGCGATTGCTGCACGAGATCTGTAACGAAGCGGAGAAATTTATCAAACCCGGAAGAAAGGAATACGAGATCATCGCCGACATCGATCGGCTGGCGCGCGACAAGGGCGCCGAGGATATTCGTATTCTCGCGGGCGAGAGTCGCTTGAATCCGCCGAGCTTCAAGCAGTCGGCAAATCTCGGTGATCACTGGGCGGTTTATTTGGCGGTGCAACACGAGCGCTATTGGGTGGAGGCGGGGCGAACTTTTATTTCGTCGAACGACGCGAAGCTTCAAAGCGCTTACAAGAAGGCCCGGGAGATCGTCGTTCAGATGGCAGGACAGCTCAAACCCGGAGGATCGGTTGCAGCCATTGATGAAACCGCGCGCCGCGCGCTCGGCGAGTTCTACGCCACCGCATCGATCTACGGCCTCGCCAACGGGATTGGGCTCAATCAGTGGGAAGCGCCGTTTTTGAATGAAGACGACGCGAGTCAGGTGGGCGCGGCGTCGGTGGGGGCGACGATTTTGAACGAAAATATGACGCTAGCGCTGCGCGTGACGATAGAAACGGAAGGGAAGATCGTTCTCTTCGGCGACAGCTTCGAGGTCACCGCCGGCGGGGCACGGTCGTTGCTCGGGGGTTAAGGTTCAGTTTCTCAGGCTTGCGTTATTTTCCAATTCCTTCCCCCTCGACGGGGGAAGGTTAGGATGGGGGTGCTGTGGCCTATTATAAAATGGGCACCCCTTCCTCAGTCCTTCCCCGTCAAGGGGAAGGAGGTTTCGAAAAGTGACGCGCCTGTTTGAAATATTGTGTCTATTACGTTCTGTGCAAGAAATCGAAACCACTCATGAGAATTGCGGTTGACATAGGTGGTACCTTCACCGACTTGGTTGCTGTCGATGATAATGCGCAGGTCTTTCGCGGCAAGTCGTTGACGACTCCGGACGATTTGGCCCGCGGCATCAACGATTGCTTGCGTGGGGCGAGTGTCGACGTCGCCGGCGCGAGTTTCTTCGTGCACGGTTCTACGGTAACGATCAACGCCGTACTCGAGCGCAAGGGCGCGCGCACGGGATTGATCACGACCAAAGGCTTTCGCGACGTGTACGAGATCGGCCGCGGCAATCGGCCGGAAGGTTACAATCTTTTTTTCAAACGGCCTGTTCCGCTGGTACCGCGTGATCTGCGCCTCGAAGTCGACGAACGGCTCTACGCGACCGGCGAGGTGCTCACGCCGCTCGACGAAAAATCGGCGACAGCGACGATCAGCGCGCTCAAAGCGGCGAGCGTAGAAAGCGTCGCGGTTTGTTTGCTGCACGCGTACGCCAACGCCGCTCATGAACAGCGCCTTGGCGAGCTCCTGCGCCAGCAGTTTCCCGAGGCTTATGTCTCGTTGTCGCACGAAATCCTCCGCGAGTTCCGCGAGTACGAGCGAACTTCGACGACGGTGCTCAATTCCTATGTCGGACCGCTTGTCAGTAATTATCTCGTCTCATTGGAAAAAATGCTTGGCGTTGCCGGGTTCCGCGGAACTTTTCGCGTCATGCAATCCAACGGCGGCGTGATGTCGGCGGAGACGGCGAAGAGAATGCCGGTGACGATGATGGAGTCCGGGCCCGTGGCGGGCGTGATCGCGGCGGCACATCTCGGCGAGTCGCTCGGCTGCCGGCATATTATTTCTTTCGACATGGGCGGCACGACGGCGAAGTCGAGTTTGATCAAGGATTTTCACCCCGAAGTCACGAGCAGCTACTACGTCGGCGGTTATGTTTCCGGTCATGCCATGATGTTGCCGGTGGTCGATATCGTCGAAGTCGGCAACGGTGGCGGCAGTATCGCGTGGATCGATGCCGCCGGCGGGCTGAAGGTCGGACCGCAGAGCGCCGGCGCGGCGCCGGGACCGGCATGCTACGGCAAAGGCGGCA
>Ga0137376_10002040_pt1 | contig 11810 bp, 14 predicted proteins | sample SagtaG_23_FD_104814 | JGI IMG/M metagenome (GOLD analysis project Ga0137376, IMG submission 104814) | Vadose zone soil microbial communities from Sagehorn Ranch, Mendocino, California, USA - Sage2_L_20_16 metaG | ecosystem: Environmental > Terrestrial > Soil > Vadose zone | place: USA...
CCGCGCAAGCTGGGCAGCAGCGACGGATGGACGTTCACCATGCCACGGCGCGGCAGCTCGAGCAGCTCGGGCTTGAGAATGTGGCCATACGCGACCACCACCCCGATGTCCGGCTTCAGGTCGCGCAGGCGAAGCAGGAACGCGCCCTCCGTCGGCTTCTCGGGCTGAAAGATGGTCAGATCTTCGGCTTCGGCGGCGACCTTGACCGGTGGCGGAATCAGTGTGGAGCGCGAGCGACCCTGGGGTGCGTCGGGTTGGGTGACGACGGCGACGACATCGAAGCCCTCACCGACGAGAGCGCGGAGCGAAGGGACCGCGAATTCCGGAGTGCCGAAGAAGGCCACGCGCACCTATAACTCACCCGCCGGCTCCGGTGTGACCTCTTTGGTGTACCCCTTTTCCCCTTTGCGCGACTTCTTCCATTTGGAGAGCAGCAGCGCGCGCTTCACCCCGGTCAGGTGATCGAGAAACAGAATCCCGTCGAGATGATCGATCTCGTGCTGGATGGCGCGAGCCTTGTAGCCGTGCGCGACGACGCGAAACGGCTGCCCCTGCACATCGAGCGCTTCCACCACGACGCGCGCGTGTCGCTCGACGTCGCCGAAGATCTCGGGAATCGAGAGGCACCCTTCCTCCGCCGTCTCGAGCTCCTCGCTGCGCTCGACGATGAGGGGATTGATGAGCGCGAGCGGCGGCGGATCCTCGTCGCCGATGTCGACGACGGCGACGCGTCGGGCGACGCCGATCTGATTCGCCGCCAGGCCGACGCCCTTCGCGGCCCGCATCGTCTCGAAGAGATCGTCCACGACCCGGCGGACTTCGTCGTCCACGACGCGGATCGACGCCGCCTGCTGCCGCAGGACGGGAGAGCCCAGCAGGTGCAGCATGCGCACCGTCACGCCGGCTTCACCTCGGTGCCGCGGTTTGTGATGCTGGCGACGCCGCTGCGCAGGATCACGAACTTCGCCTCACCGCTGCGGATGGTGACTTCGTCGTCCTTGATGTGAACGACCTCGCCGACGATGCCGCTCGACGTCACGATCCGGTCCCCGCGCTGCAGCGTGGAGAGCAGCTGGCGGTGCTGCTCCTGCTGGCGGCGCTGGGGCCGGATCAGCAGGAAATAGAAGATCGCGATCATCGCCCCGATCTGGAGGACGAACGCGACCAGCCCCGGCCCGCCACCCTGTCCGGAGGGGACGAGCAACAGCAGGAGCAACGGCGCGGTGGTGGTCATGCGACTCCTTCTCCAGTGGGTTGGTAACGGCGGCGCCAGTCGTCGGCCCAGGTCGCGAACGCGTCGCCGCCGCGTTGAATGACGTCGCGCATCTCCGCGGCGAGGCGGATCAGGTACCGGACGTTGTGCAGCGACAGCAGCCGGAGGCCGAGCAGCTCGCCTGCGACGAACAGGTGGCGAAGATACCCGCGCGAGTACGTCGTGCACGTCTCACAGTCACAGCTCGGGTCGAGCGGCCCGTCATCAGTGCGGAAACCGGCATTGCGAATGTTCAATGTGCCGTCCGGCGTGAAGGCCGAGCCGTTGCGGCCGCCCCGTGTGGGCGCGACGCAGTCGAACAAATCCACGCCCCGTTCCACCGCGGCGACGAGATCCGCCGGAAACCCGACGCCCATAAGATAACGGGGCAGTGTAGCGGGCAGCCGCGCCTCCAGCACGTCGATCGTCTGGTACATCTTGTCCTTCGGCTCCCCCACCGACAGGCCGCCAATCGCTATTCCTGTCCACGGGCCTATTTCCAGGATGCGATCGAGACATTCGGTGCGCAGCGCCGGTAAGGTGCCGCCTTGAATTATCGGCCAGAGCGTCTGGTCGCTTTTCTTGAGCTCGGCGTGTCGTTTCTTACAACGCGCCAACCAGCGCAGCGTCCTCTCCAAAGCATCGCGCGCCGTCGCTTCGTCGGCGCCGCCGGGTATGACGTGATCGAATGCCATCGCGACGTCCGCGCCGAGCTTCGCCTGAATCTCGATCGCGGTTTCGGGCGTCAGCTTGCGCCGGCCGCCGTCGACGTGACTCTGAAACTCCACGCCGTCCTCGTCGACTTTGCGGAAGCCTTCGAGTGAGAACACCTGAAAGCCGCCCGAGTCGGTGAGCAGCGGCCGCTCCCACGCCATGAACTTGTGCAGCCCGCCGAGCTGGGCGATCACGTCTTCGCCCGGACGCACGTGGAGATGGTAGGTGTTCGCGAGCACGATTTGGGCGCCGACGGCTTTGAGGTCCGCAGGCGAGAGCGTCCGCACGGTCGCTTGCGTGCCGACGGGCATGAACACCGGCGTCTCGACCGTGCCGTGGGGCAATGTGAGTGCGCCGGACCGCGCGGCGCCCGACTGGCCGTCGATCCAGAAGTCGAACATGATCAATGCACGTTCTTGAACCCCGGGCTAGCGCCCGGGGTTAGAACGGCGGCCGAGGTTTTCTGACCCCGGGCGCCAGCCCCGGGAAAATCACACATCCTCATCCTCACACAATCACCATAGCGTCACCGTAACTGTAGAACCTGTATCCTTCCTGTACAGCCTCCCTGTAGGCTCGCATCACCCGCTCATAACCGCCGAACGCACAGACCAGCATGAGCAGCGTCGAGCGGGGCAAGTGAAAGTTCGTGATCAGCCGGTCAACGATCTTGAAATCGTACGGCGGACGAATGAACAGGCTTGTCTCGCCGGCGCCCGCGCGCACCTCGCCGCGCGCGTCAGCCGCTGACTCGAGCGCGCGAACGACTGTCGTTCCTACTCCCCATACCTCACTTCCCGCGCCTTTGACTTTGTTCACCCAATTCGCCGCGCCTTCCGAGATCTCGTAGATCTCCGGGTGCATGACGTGCCTGTCGAGCTCCTCGGTCTCGACCGGCTTGAACGTGCCCGGGCCGACGTGCAGATCGATCGCCGTGACGACCGCGCGCCGCTCGTGGATCCGGGCGAGCAGCTCGGTGGTGAAATGCAGCCCTGCGGTGGGCGCGGCGACACTGCCATCGTGGCTGGCGTAGACCGTTTGATAGCGCTCGCGATCGTCGCGATCGGGCGGCCGGCGAATGTACGGTGGCAGCGGGACTTCGCCGTATCTCTCCAGCGTCGCGCGCGCGGTGATCGTGCCGACGAAGCGCACGCGACGCAGGCCCCCGCCCAACACCTCGATGACTTCTACCGCGCTATCGGCACCGAACGTGACCCGGCGCCCCGGTTTAAGCTTGCCGCCCGGGTGCGCCATCGCGAGCCAGGTTCCGTCCGCGAGCTCGCGTACCAGCAAGAACTCGGCCTCTTGTCCTCCTTCCCGTTTCCCGTGCAGTCGCGCCGGAATCACGCGTGAGGTGTTGATGACGAGCAAGTCGCCGGGCGGAATCAGCTCGGGCAGGTCGCGAAAGTGCAGGTGTTGCGTCTTCCCGCTCGCGCGATCGAGGACCAGCAACCTGCTCGACGATCTGTCGGGCAGTGGATGCTGGGCGATCTGCTCCGGAGGGAGGTTGTAGTCGAAATCGGAGAGCCTGTGCACTAGCCGTCGAAGATACTTGCCTGCTCCGTGGATTTGGGCGGAGTGAATCCGAAGTGGCGGTAGGCCGCCGGCGTTGCGACGCGGCCGCGGGGCGTCCGCGCGAGGAAGCCTTGCTGCATGAGAAAGGGCTCGTACACCTCTTCGAGCGTCCCCGGGTCCTCGCCCACCGCCGCGGCGACAGTCTGCACCCCGACCGGCCCGCCCTCGAACATTTCGATGATCGCCTTGAGGATCCGCGCGTCCATGTCGTCGAGTCCGAACTCGTCGACATCGAGTCGCTTCAGCGCCTCGGCGGCGACGGCGGCGGTGATCTTGCCGGCGGCGCGCACCTGGGCGTAATCCCGCACCCGCTTCAGCAGGCGATTCGCGACGCGCGGGGTGCCGCGGCTGCGGCGCGCGATCTCGGCGACACCAGCTGCATCCGCGGACACGCCGAGGATGCCGGCCGAGCGCGTGATGATCTGCACCAGATCGTCGGGCGGATAATAGTGCAGCCGCTCGACCAGGCCGAAGCGGGCGCGCAGCGGCGGCGTGAGCAGGCCAAAGCGGGTCGTCGCGCCGATCAGCGTGAAGCGCTCGAGCTGCATCGGCAGCGTCTGCGCGTGTGGCCCATCGGCGATGCGCACATCGACGCGAAATTCTTCCATCGCCGGATAGAGAAACTCCTCCAGTGCCGGCCGCAACCGGTGCACTTCATCGATAAAAAAGATGTCGCCTTCCTCGAGGGACGTGAGCATGCCCACGAGATCGCCCGGCCGCTCCAGGACCGGGCCGGACGTCGTGCGGATGTTCACGTCCAGCTCCTTCGCCATCAGCAGCGCGAGCGTGGTCTTACCGAGTCCCGGGGGGCCGAAGAACAGGACGTGATCGAGCGGCTCCTTGCGCTGCTTGGCCGCATCGATCGCGATCTGGAGTGATTCCTTCACCTTCGCCTGGCCGACGAACTCGTCCAGCCGCGAGGGCCGCAGCGCGGCGTCCGTCAGCCGCTCGTTCTCGAGCGCCTCGGGCGTCGTTATTTCCGCGCGAGCCACGAATCGGATCCTTTGCTCTTCGGCTCGGCCCGCCAGCGCACCGGCCGCGTATCGGCCTCGATGATGTGCGGCGTGTGGCAGCGCAGGCAGGAGTCCTCGGCTTTGGTCGTGCCGGCTGGCACCAGGCGGCGGTTGGTGGAGCCGCAGCGGGCGCAGATCCACTCGGCGGTGATTTCAGTGGCGGGTGGCGTCATCGGGTCGTGAGAATCTGGAGTGCACGGCGCACGAGGGCTTCGGTTTCGCCGCTGGCTTCGGTGCCGTTGCCCGACAGCGCCTGGCGGACGGCGCGGTCGGCGTCCGCGGTCGCGTAGCCCAGACGCTCGAGGGCCTTGAGCGCGGCTTCGGCGCCCACCGGGATGGTAACCGACGGTGCGTCGCTGAAGTCCTCCACCTTCTCACCCAGCTCGAGTGCCAGTCGCTCGGCGGTCTTGCGGCCGATGCCGCTCACGGACGAAAGCAGCGCGATGTTCTTCTCGCGCAGCGCCCGGGCCCCGCGCTCGACGCCGAGTGCCGAAAGCAGCGAAATCCCGATCCTGGGCCCGACGCCGGAAACACTCGTGAGGCGTTGAAAGAACCGCCGCTCGGATTCGTCGAGAAAACCGTACAACGCCCAGCCATCCTCCCGTACCACCAGCTCCGTCGCAAGCGTGACTTCGGCACCGGTCGCCGGCAACCGTTCCATCACGCCGAGCGGCACCACAACTTCGTAGCCGACGCCGCCCGCGGTCTCGACGATCACGCGATCGGCGGATTTGGAGCCCAGCCGACCGCGAACGTGGGCAATCATGAGCGAAGAATGTATGTCAGCGCGGCGGCCACGCCGTCAGCGGCATCGGCAGGTTGCGGTGCGCTCTTGAGCCGCAGGAGATGCGCGACCATCGCACCCACCTGATTCTTCCTTGCTCCTCCGGCGCCCACGACGGTCTTCTTGATCATCGCCGGTGCATACTGCGCGATGTCGAGTCCTTGCTGCTGCGCGGCAAGCAGGATGACCCCTCGCGCATGTCCCAGCACGAGCGTGGTGCGGACGTTCTTATGATAGAAAGCGTCCTCGAGGGCGAGCACAGCCGGTTGGTGACGTTTGATCAACTGCGCGATCTCGTGATGCAGCTCGGCAAGACGGTGGGGCAGGGAGTTGGTGCGAGCGAATCGAAAGACACCGCACTCGATGAGACGGCCCATGCCGGGAGTCCCATTCCCCGTTTCGATCACGCCGTAGCCCGTGACCTGCGTGCCGGGGTCGACGCCCAGGACCCTCACGTCATCCTGTCACCGCCGCCATCGCCTCGGCGTCGATGTCGAAGTTGGAAAAGACCTTCGCCACGTCGTCCATGTCCTCGAGGCCTTCGACGAGCTGCAGCAGCCGCTTGGCGTCGCTGCCCTCGACTTTCACGGTGTTCTTGGGCACCATCGCGATCTCGGCGCTCTGGACCGGCAGCTTCTTGGCGCGCAACGCTTGGTCGATCGCGTGCAGCTGCGCGGGGGGGGTCGTGATCACGTAGATGTCGCCCTCGCGCTGCATGTCGTCGGCGCCGGCGTCGAGCGCGACTTCCATCGTCGCGTCTTCACTCGCCTTGCCATCCACCACGATCTGGCCCTTGCGATCGAACATCCACGCGACCGCGTTGCTGGCCGCGAGGTTGCCGCCGTGCTTGTTGAACACGTTGCGGATCTCGGCGACCGTGCGGTTCGCGTTGTCGGTGGTTGCCTGAATCAGGAGCGCCGCACCACCGGGACCATAGGCCTCGTAGGTGACTTCTTCATACGTCACGCCCTCGAGCTCGCCCGTGCCCTTCTTGATGGCGCGGTCGATGTTGTCCGCCGGCATGTTCTCGGCTTTGGCGGCGTCAATCGCGGTGCGCAGCCGCGCGTTGCCGCCGGCATCTCCGCCGCCCTGCTTGGCGGCGATCGTGATTTCCCGGATGAGACGCGTGAAAACGGCACCGCGCTTCTGATCCGTCACGGCCTTTTTGCGTTTGATTTGCTTCCACTTGCTATGACCGGCCACTGGCAGCTCCCGGCTTGCAGCCACTTCGCAACTTCGGCGTCTTCGCAACTCCTCTGAAGTCTGGCAGCTTGCAACTTACAACTTGACCGCGTGAGCGCGCCACAGGTAGGATTCCGCCCCATGTCGCGGGCTTACCAACTCTTCATCGTCCTCGCGCTCCTCGCGGCGTGTGAGCGGCCCGGCGATTCGGAGCGGGCCCGCGTGGCGGCGGGCCGCGCGCTCAGCGGAACGCTCGCCTATCCCCGGTCCACCCCCGTGACCGTGGCGGCGGGCGAAGAAGCCGCCCAGCTCACGATGACGTCGCAGGACTCGCTGCCGGTGATCGTCGCGTGGTTTCGCCGCGCGCTGCAGCTGAATGGCTGGGTGATTCAGCGCGAGGCGACGGGGCCGGCCGGCGACGTCACGCTGTACGCGCAGAAGGGCGATCGCCCCCTCTGGATCACGTTGCGGGCCAATGTCGGTGCGGTGGGAACGACGTATACGATGATCGGCGAGATTCCGGCGGATTCCACCAGGCGCTAGGAATCACCGATCCGGGTCGAGCATATCCTCGAAGCGCATCCAGCGGCGGTAGAAGTAGAGATCCACAAACCCGGTCGGACCATTGCGGTTCTTCGAGACGAGCAGCTCAGTCGCCCCATCGACGCCGCCACCCGGGTTGTACATCTCCTCTCTGAAGATCGACAGCACGACATCAGCATGTTGCTTCGGTGCGCCGAGCACGCCGTAATCGTTCAGCGTGGGTCGCTGGTCGGCGCGCGCGGCGTTGAAGCCGGGCAGCTGCGCGATAACGAGGAGCGCGACCTGCCGGTTGAGCGCCAACGCCTTGAGATGGCGGAGCACGAGAGCCGTGTCTTCGTCCTGGGTGGTGCGCTCGCGCGGTGGCGGCACGAGCTGCAGGTAATCCACGACCACGAGCCCGACCTGACGCAGGGGATCGAGCCGCTCGAATACCGTCTCGAAATCCTCCCCGGCGAGCGGCAGGAAGGTGATGGGCAGGCCCCGCAACCGCACGGCGGCGCCTCCCACGCCGGCTCGCGTTTGATCGGTGAGCGTGGCGGCGCGCAGCTCGTCGACCGCGACTCGACCTTCGATGGCGAGCGCGCGCTCCATCAGCCGCTCTTCATTCATCTCGCCCGAGAGGAACGCGACGCCCGGCGACTGCTGCGCGACGCGCAGCGCGATGCCGAGAGCAAGCGCCGACTTGCCGCTGCCGACGTCGCCGCCCAGGAGAATCAGGTCGCGGCGCCGGAACCCGCCACCGAGCAGCTTGTCGAGCGAGCCGTAGCCGGTCGGAATCGTGTCGCCGGTGATTGCACCGGGACGCTGGGCGTCGACCTTCTCAACCAGGTTATCGAGCGTCGGCCGCTTCTCGAACTTCCGGGCAGGCGATGGCATGGTCTATAGATGCAATCTGGCGGTACGGGCTGCAACAGTGACGGCATCCGCAGCCTCGGCGCCCAGCACGTCACGCGCCGGCGCGGTGAGCTGGCTGAGCACCAGCGCCGCGGCGTTGGGGGTCGCGCTCTCGAGGTGCTGGCGCGCCGCGGCCAGCGCGCGCCGCAGCGGCGCGGGGAGCGCGAGACTGCCAAGGCGTGACTCGAGCGCTTGCAGGCGGCGGCGATGGTTCTTCGCGCTCACCGGCGCCGGCGGCAGCAGCCCTTCGGCGGCGCGCACGACAAGCCAGAGCGCGAACAGCCCTTCCCGCTGCGGGCCGCGCGCTGCCTCGGCGATGAGGCCGACCAGCCGCTCTTCGGCTGGTGTCGTGGCCGGGATGGTCATGCGACGAGCCGCTGCACGGCGGCGGCAACGTGATCCGGCATAATGTCGCGGAGACAGCGATGATGTCCGAGCGGGCAGTGCTCGGTGCCCATCGCGGAGCAGGGCCGGCAATCGAGATCGCCCTCGACGACGGTCGCGCGCGATGAATACGGAAAGAATCCGAACGGCTCGACCGTCGGCCCGAACAGGGCGACGACGGGTGCTCCGACGCCGGTCGCCATGTGCATCACGCCGGTGTCGCCGGAGACGAGTACCGCGGCGCGCGCGAGACAGGCGCCGGTCTCCTGGAGCGAGAATTCCCCCGCCGCGTTGATCACGGACGACCCGAGAGTGCTCGCGAGCTCGCGGTCATCCGGACCACCGAGCGAGACCAAAGCGTAGTCCATGCGCCGCAGCTGCTCGGCCAGCGCTTGCCAGTGATGAATCGGCCAGCGCTTGGTGGCGTGCGCGGCGCCCGGCGCTAACGCGGCGAACGGCCTGCCTTCCAGGCCGCGCTCCGACAGCCAGCGCGCGATGCGCTCGCGCGCCGCCGGCGCGAGGAAAAACTCGGGCGGCCTCCCGTCCGGCGCGAGGTCGAGCGTGTGCGCAGCCTCGAAATACCGCTCGGGAACGGGGACGTGTTTGCCGTAGACGTTGATCTTGGTGGAGATCAAGAGCGTGCGTGCGAACTTGCGCTTTGAGTATCCCGACCAGCGACACGGGACCAGCCACCGCAGCGCGGTGCTCCGCAGGCTGCCGTGCAGGTCGAGGCCGTCGGTGGCGCCGAGCGCGCGGAGGCGGCGCGCGAGGTCGGTAATTCGCTCACCCGGCTCCAGCGCGATGACGTCGATGAGATTCGGGTTCTCGAGCACGAGCGGCGCCATGGCGCTTTTCGTGACGAAATACACTTCGGCGTCGGGATGACGGCGCTTGAGCGCGCGCAGCAGGGGAGTGGTGAGCAGGACGTCGCCGATGGAGCTGAACCGGACGCACAGGATGCGCAACACGCGGCCAATGTAGTCGCGCGTTGCCCGGCTTCGCCAGCGGGACTAGCTTCCCTTCGATGCCACGCCCGAAGAGCATTCTCTGGATTGACGACGAAGTCGACGGCCTCGCCGCGCACCGCCGCTTTCTGGAGCAGCAGGGGTTCGCGGTCACGCAGGCCGCGCACGGCGACGACGCGCTCGCGATGCTGCGGCGCCAGCCCTACAGCGTCGTCCTGCTCGACGAGCAGATGCCGGGTCGGCGCGGCCTCGAGCTGCTGCCGGAGATCCGCGCCATCGATCCCGCCATGGCCGTCGTCATGGTCACCCAGAGCGAAGACGACAGCGTACTGCGCGAGGCGATCGGCATCGAGATCGACGATTACCTCGTCAAGCCGGTGCATCCGCGGCAGGTGCTGTCGGTCGTCACGCGATTGCTCGAGGGCGACCGCATCCGCCAGCAGCGCCTGGCGCGCGACTTCGTCACGCGCTTCCGCGAGCTGGAGGGTCGCCGCGGCTCGGCGCTGGCGTGGCGGGAGTGGATCGAGCTGGTGGCCGAGCTGGCGCGCTGGGAAGTGCGGCTCGCCGCGGGCGACGAGCCCGGGCTATCCGAAGCGTTGCACAATCTGAAGGACAGCCTGCGGAAAGACTTCCAGGAGTTCATCACCAAGCACTATCCGCGCTGGCTCTCCGATCCGGAGCGCGACCGCCCACCGCTGTCGGTCGACGTCGGTGCCGAGTTCCTCGTGCCCGCGCTCAAGCGCACCGGGCGCGTGGTGTTCATCGTGATCGACTGCCTGCGGCTCGACCAGTGGGAAGTGTTGCGCGATCTCATCACGCCGCTGTTCGACGTCGAAGAGTCGCATTACTACAGCATCCTGCCGACGGCGACGCCGTTTTCGCGCAACGCGATTTTCAGCGGCCTGTTTCCGATGGAAATCGCCGCCCGGCATCCGGAGTGGTGGGGCGCGCCGAGCGACGACGAAAGCCTCAACGCGCATGAGGCCGAGCTCCTGACGGAGCAGCTGCGCGAGCTGACGGGCGAGGCCGTACCGGTCCGCTACGAGAAGCTCTTCACCGCCGCGGACGGGCAGGACCTGCTGCGGCGACTGCCGGCGCACCTGGCGCAGCCCGGCGTGACGGCGCTCGTCTTCAACTTCATCGATCAGTTGACGCACGGCCGTTCCGAGAACGCGATTCTCTACGAGGTCGCCCGCGATGCCGATGCGCTGCGGGGACTGACGAAGACGTGGTTCGAACGCTCCCCGGTGCTCGCGGCACTGGAGGAGGCGGAGCGGCGCCATGTGCCGGTGCTGTTGACGACAGATCACGGCTCGATTCATTGCGACACACCGGCGACCGTGTTCGCGAAGCGCGACGCGACCGCCAACCTGCGCTACAAGTTCGGCGAGGACCTGCGCGCGGAGGACCCGGAAGCGGCCATCATGGTCGAGGACTTGAAGGCGTACGGCCTGCCGGCGAAAGGATTGGGGGTTCGGCTGCTGCTCGCCACCGGCGATCGATTCTTCGTGTATCCAACCAAGCTGCGCGAATACCAGGCGCGCTATCGCGGCGCATTCCTGCATGGTGGTGCGACCCCGGAAGAGATGATCCTCCCGGTCGCATTGCTCACCCCCCGCTCCACGCGCTAATGGGCCGCGGCGCTCGGCTGCTGTCGCTGCTCCGCCCGTACTCCCTGCTGTTCGCCGCCACGATCGCGGCAACGGTGATTTCGTCCGTACTCGACGGCTTCACCTTCGTGCTGTTGATCCCCTTCCTCCGCACACTGTTCGGCAACGCTGCCCTGCCGGCCGAAGGTGGATCGCAGGCGGAAGCGGTGCTCAACTGGATCGCGGGCCCATTTCTGGCAGCTGGCAGCCCGCAAATCGCGCTGCGCAACGTGGTGATCGTCCTGCTGGTCGCGCTCCTGCTCAAGAATCTCACGTCCTATCTGGCATCGATCGGCGGCGTAGCGATCCAGGAAGGCATCGTGCGCGATCTCCGCGTCCGCCTGTTCCGCCACCTGCAGACGCTGCCGCTCGGCTACTTCCAGCGGACGCGCGGCGGCCAGATCATCGCGCGCATCATCAGCGACACCGATCAGGTCAAGACCGCGGTGAGCGCGGCGCTCGCGTCGCTGCTGCAAAACGTCGTCGTCATCCTCGTCTACGTGGTCATCCTCTTTGGCCTCTCGCCGCGCCTGGCGCTCCTTTCCTTATTATTGGCGCCCGTGCTGTTGGTCATCATTCGTCCGATGATCAACCGGTTGCGGGGCCGCTCGCGCGAGCTGGCGACCGAGCGTGGCGAGGTGACGAGCCACGTCGGTGAGATGATCGCATCGGCCAAACTGGTGCGCGCGTATGTGGCCGAAGCGTTCGAGCTGGGGCGGTTTCGGGAGCTTGCGGAGCGGTATCGCCGGCGGGTGCTGCGCGCGCAGCGCTACGCGAGCCTCACGAGCCCCGTCAGCGAAGTCTTTGGCGGCGTCATGATTGTGCTGATTCTCGTCGTGGGGACGAGACTCGCGC
>Ga0137376_10002046_pt1 | contig 11798 bp, 9 predicted proteins | sample SagtaG_23_FD_104814 | JGI IMG/M metagenome (GOLD analysis project Ga0137376, IMG submission 104814) | Vadose zone soil microbial communities from Sagehorn Ranch, Mendocino, California, USA - Sage2_L_20_16 metaG | ecosystem: Environmental > Terrestrial > Soil > Vadose zone | place: USA...
GAGGATGGAGACTGAGGCATTGAGGAAGGCGCTTCCTTTTCTCGAGTCTTTCTATCTTCCTCGTCCACATGGCTAACATGTCCAGGCCTCTCTTTCTACTCTCTGTTGTAGGGCTGAGACTTCAACTTGCGGGCGAACATCAAGTGAGGTGGGCGACCGTGAAGAAAATGAAGATCTGAGAGCAAGCAAATAACATGGCTGGCGAAGCTGATGAAAAAAGATACGTGATTCGTCTCTTCTTCGTCACCATAACTCATAGTCCAGATTCTTTCCTTTCTTCGCTTCGAGACCTATCTTTCTTAGACTAACGGCCGCAGGGGGCGCCGTTTATATCTGCTCTCCGGATCTGTTTCCTCTGCGCCGGCTCCTTTATCTCGTTTCTTTGGTATTAGCTGGTCGTCAACTTCAGGCGAACTAAACCAAAAGGAAGGTCAAAAAGAAAACTTAAAAACTCTGGAGCGCTGGCGCACCGTTAACCTCTCTCGTCTATCTGGTTCCATGACTCGCTTCTCGCCAAAACAAAAAAAAGAGTTAAAACAACCAGAAGACCTGTATCTGGCTTGCTCTTCTATCTTTTCTCGATCTTCCGGTTTCCTAGACTCCCAATAGATGGGCGGACGCCAACTGCAGGCGAACTATCCCAATATACCCCATACGCAAAAAACCTTTTAAAAAAAGCGAAAAAGAAAGAAAAGAAAAAAATAAATAAAAACATATAAACGCTTCGAGTCGGTTTCGTACTTTTTCTTCTTTTTCGCCATCGGACATTCTTTTCTTTTCCGTTGATATTGCTGACACCGATAGATTTCCATGGGCGAACGTCAACCCGGGCGGGCGACGACGGGCATCAATCAGAAGAGTCGAGATGGTGAAAGGAGGCGGTAGAAAAACTCCGTTTCTTTTCTTCTTTGATCTCTTTGACTTGTCAGTTGACGTTCCCCTTTGCGCAGGTATTGCTAGTCACTCTTGGGCGAACATCAAGCCGGAGCGGGCGACAGGAGCGGACGTCAATTTTTTTTTCGTTCCGTATTGTCAATCGTTTCCCGTGCATCTGACATTTCGTTCTAGATCACATCAATCTTTTAACATACGATGGTGACTGCAAAGCAAGCGGCGCGTACCCAGCTCGGTGTGTTTCATTTTTATCTTCTTTTCCTCTCTTTTTCGTCAAGAGGGAATGACGGAACCGTGGACGGTGAGGGTTCTGGCCAAACTACTCACTGCTCGCGGTTTCCTGACCCCGAAGTTTTGATTTACGTACAATCTTTTTTCAACCGTCTTTCCCCTCACCCGTTTGTGTCACTCTAAGGTGAGTGTTTCCTTTCTCCTGGGAAAGGTGTCTCGGAGGAGAGCGATCTCCTCCCCTCGTGCTCCCTTGTCGTGGGTCCCAGGCTTAAGACTTTCGAGTCGACCAAAGCACGTTAAAAGATCTTGCGAGATATAGCTGACCATTGAGCGCTTGAGCGTTAGCTGAGTCGCTCATATTTTCTCGTTCCAGGGGCAGACGGAGAGATCCGAGCGGAGTCAAATGTCACCACTTTCAACGCACGTGCCTCGAAACAATTCAAAGGCAACGTACGGGAGATACTAGAACCGACTTGTACGTCAAATATCTGGCAGGCTGAAGAAGATCAGGAAACAATTGCTCGAGTACGCGAAGTTATTCAGCAAACCTTTCGTCGCGTACTGACCATGTGTAGATCTCTACTTCAGCGGATAGTATCCACTTCAGAAACACCTATCGTCATTCTCATCCTATGCGTAGAGCTCCACCAGGCGTCCTCATCAATATTCCATGGTTTAAACGGCGTTCATAATTGGTCAGGTCAGGTTGAAAGTCCAGCCTCGTTGAGAAGTACTACGTGGATCATAAATGCATCAGGTCAAATTGAAAGACCCTACGATTTTGTAAGTGCACCATAAGGTGATGATCACAGTAATAAATTTCCTGCCTCAGGTGTTTTAAATCGGTGTCATTGGAAATTCCGTGGCAATTCAAATCGTTTGACGCGGGCGTTGCTTGTTATACTACCATGAGCGAGGAATGTGCAGGTCGTGTTTCGCTCTCCTCAGATGATTACGCACTTATTTATATATGCTTGCAAAGGATTACCTATCGTTCACGCCGCGCGTTCAAGTTGTTACTAATAAAACTGTACCACAAGATTTAAACTGTTTGTTCTACGTATCCATAGCCCAATTCCCATAAACGCTGGCATCATCCCGCTCAAGCATTTTTGGGAATTCAGTTCTAAACAATTCAATCAACCGGGGCTCGTATTGCTGACGTATCCTCAGCAGGAAAGTCGCGAAGTGAAATGCATCGAGAGGATTTTGGAGGTCAAGGTGCCACACGTTTTCAGCAATCACATATATCTCATTTTAATCAGAAGTCTTCAAATTTTGCAGAACGCAAAACCCTTACGTTATTGGTATCAGGTGATTGGCATGCCACAATCACTCGCGCTTGCCTGCCTGTTGCGATCAATCCATGCACCGGGAAACTCTTAATGCCAAGGGATGCCAAGAAGGAGACGGCAGACATACAGCACATGATGGCTTCGTCTCGTGTCTGTTTTGCTGTTCTCTTCCAGTTCTTGTACCGGAAAACCATCAATGGTAGCAGTGCATCATAAGGTGGTGTTTTCGATGACGTCTGCGGAGGCGACAGGCACGGGGTTGGTTCAAGATTCGCATCCCGCGATGCCATGATGATCGACCATAATGAATTGAGATTATCGCAGAAACTCATGCGCCTTTTCCTCGTATGTTGCTTGGCTGTATAAACAAAGTAGACTCATAAGTTGTATTTGTATACGAATCGATATTAAGTAAACACCAGGAATGTACCATACCAGTGTTGGCTCTCTTATAACCTGTCTGGCGTCCCTTAAGTAAGGTTTTACCAATTCTCAAGTCCACTATTCACAACGGCCCGCGCTGAATTACAATGCCACCAGGTAAATTCTACAGCGTGGCATGATCGCAAAACCCGAGACTCTCGAGTTCAATCGAATGGGTCTAATTTAAGTTTAGCAGCTAAGTTCATTTCGGGATCTACGGTAGAGTCTGGAGCCTGAGCGCCATTTGAAGTAGTTCTAATACATATATAGGTCTGTTGCGTTCTGCTACGTATTGGTCGATGCATGGCGTTTTCCTTCGGTTTTTTCTCGGAGTCTTGCTAGTATGTTATTCGGGTCAGGCCGAGCACGCATCCATGATTCTGCTGAAGCACCTTTGAGATTTGTCTAATGAACTTCGATCGTAACGCTCCACGTTAGATTTGCTGTAAATCATAAAGACCAGAATTACCTTTTTCCTGTCGGAATTTCTCTTCTCCGCCTTTTGATGCATGCAAACTTTAACACCGGCTTCACTTCACTGCCACGTTATAATTATTGCGTAACCACTTTGCAAACTAACCACACTGCAACGGAGACACAACATTCATATCCAACAATGCCTTCACAACATCCTTGCTCGCTTACACTCTTCAGGCGTCGCCAAAATGATGTCTTGCTTTATATAAGCATGAGGTTTGGCTTCTTTGAAACCCCGCGCTAACGCCAGCTGAGTGTCAGTTATGATTTCGGGGTCCTTTCAATTTGACGAAGCGAGAGGAACCGAAATGAGCTTGTGTAAGATAAAGCGGGGATGTGGAGCGCACTAACCACTATAAGCGAACTTCGCACACCAAACACGGCGTCGCTGGTGACATATGGATCACCTTTCCAGTAAAAAGCTGTCGTAAGCGTCTCATATCCGGGCGCCTGTTTGATAGGTATGAAGAGAGGCAGTGCATGACCCAAGTTCGACACTGACCTCTACGATAAAGTGGATATGAGCCGGACGATAGGGGTGTCTGTCCAATAAGTTGAGCAATTTACCCACAGGGCCGTCGTTCGGGATGGGGTATGACAGAGGACTATAGATACGGCTCAGCGCCGTCTGTCATACCAAAATTAGAAGACGTACACCACCCCTCTGAATGCGTATGAACCGTCTTCTGCGGAGCGCAGCTTCCCCCTGCATTCCGGTCCGTCTCTTACTTCATACTGGAACGGGCATCAGAATGATTAAGGCTTCGATATGCAATACGCACTTGGTTGTCATACAAGCCGTGGCCATCTGTCTCCCACGTCTCGATAATGGCCCCAGGTATTGGGTTTCCATGTAGATCAAGGACTTGTCCTTCAACGAAGAGATAGTCTCCTTTGCCTTCGGACGCAATGGATTCTCCTTGTTTGACTTGGGGTCGGACGGATGGTGTCAAAAGATGTGACGTGAATTGAGAAATAGATACATACAGTCAGGTGCATCGTCGGTGTGGAATGGTCCGAGTACCGTCGCTTCAGTTGCGCCAGGCGGTTTCGTGTGATCGATGGCATCAACTAAGGTGGACAAACCAAGTACGTCTGATAAGAGCAAGACCTCTGTGTTTTGCGTTATGAATAGGTTGAAAGGAATGCGCATCTTTATACCTTGTCTCAGATTAGTGCACTTCTGTCCGGTTTCGGTCAAAAATTCAATGGCAGCCCTTCAGATAATCAGCATATGCAATAAACGTAGGTTCGTCTCTTGTCTCACATCCATTCTTCGGTCGTGAGAGAGGTTTCCCGAGCGAAATCGTGAAGGTGGTTGATCTGCGTGGATAATCATACACGGATGATAAGTCATGAAGAGGATAACTCACGAGGCTCTTGAAAACGAATTTCATTCGATCATTTTGACCTACAATGACACATGTGTAGCTTCTCTATCAGAGTGTTATGTCGACTCACAGTTGGCATTGATGGCATGGACGTTACGTGTGACAGTCGAGGCCGTCATATCCATGGTATTTGGAAGCTTCCTTGTGTCAATGCCATGTCGGGTAAAGATGGGACGTTCAGAGTTGCCTTTGGTAGGCTCTTTCTGTTGCCAAGTTGAAGGAGCTATAGAGACCATGAGGAAAATGGGATCAAAGAGGATGTAGAAGTTGTTAAGGAATCAGTGACGTTCCTTTATAGTAACCGGAAGTTCATTTGCGATAATTTCAGAGTTACTAAGTTCGATTATTCAGCTTTGTAAACCTGGATTCTTCGCTTCATCACGTGGTGTCAAACTTTAGCGAATATATAGCATGAAACTGTGGAGGCGCTGCGGGTGTGAACTATCTGTGGTGAATTGAACTGTCGTGGCACTTCATCAATATGAAACACGTTCTCCCGAGCGTTGCAATCGCTTAGTCATCGTCCCACATACGGATCATGTTCTTGGAAGGCGAGATGCTAAAATGAAGCAAGCAAGCTTGCGATGACGGCTACACTTGCCTGTAGCGGATTCCACGGTCCGAAGCCGCGGAATGCCGCGTCGCGGTCACATGATTTGACGCGAAATCCAAATTTGGAAACCGACGAGGAAGTTGAACTTTGTTTACAACCTTGGCAGCTCCTCCAGTTAGCCACCGGCCCCGCTACCACCGTTCGCTATGGCCTCGACACAAAAGGTTAGAATAGCAGCGCGCCTAAGGCCCCGTATTGAAGGAGAAATCGACGACGAATCTGTTCAAGTAATTCGCTCGGAAGACGGAGGCATGAGTTACATGACGGTACCCAATCCACGAGATCCTACGCAAGTGTTCAAATTTCCGTACGTGTTTAGAATGTGGCGGTCGCTTTTGCTGGTTCGCTTACATATGCCACAAGATTTTCAAGTTGTTATGATCAAAGTTCAACGCAGGAAGAGATTTTCGAAAACGATGTCAAACCATTGATGGACATCGTTTATAGCGGAGTCGTATGCATGATCATTGACATTAATGAATTCGCTCATGTTGGTTTGTTTAGACCGTCACTATCTTTGCGTACGGTGTAACGTCGTCCGGAAAGACATTCACTATGCAAGGAACCAAGACTGAGCCAGGTGTCATTCCCCAGGTCGTGCAGGTATGTCTAAGCTAAAATGCTATGCCCACATTTAACGCAGACCATGATTCTAGGCCCTATTTGATAAGGTACCTGACTACCATCAGTACCAAGTATCGCTATCAATGTCATATATGGAAATATATAAAGATGAAGTTTATGATTTACTCGTCAACAGGGAGAACGTATGTCTCGGTTTTGTGACAACTTCGTTCGATAGCTTAATTTTCCTAGGCCCCGAAACTGCCAGTACGCGAGAATGATGTTGGCATGGTATTTGTCGCAAACCTGACAACACTACCAATTGCTTCCGTGGAGGAATTTAATAGCATATACAATCGTGCCTCTAAACATCGGTCTGTCGGAGCAACAAATCTCAACAGAGCGTCGTCTCGGTCACATGCTGTCCTGACGATTGAAGTTACGCTGCTCGATCCGGCGGATAACAAAAGTGACTTTCTAATACTGCATCTTGTATAAAATTATTCAACGCCTGCCAGCTCTGACCGGAAAGATAAATCTTGTTGATTTGGCGGGTTCTGAAAACAATAAAGTATGTTATGCCTAGTGACCTCTTGGTACTCTTCGAGCATTAATACCCAACTAGTTAACTGGGAATGACGCGTCCCGCATGGCGGAATCTGCCGCTATCAACAAATCGCTTTCTGTTCTCGGTCAGGTCGTACATGCTCTCAATCTAGGCGCAGTGCGTCTCTGATATTCAGATTTCTATACATCTCCTTGCTTACGTTGGTTGTAGTCCCGAATTCCTTATAGGAATTCGAAGCTCACGCGAATCCTGCAAGACGCTCTTGGTGGTTCATCCGTTGGTCTTTTGATTTGTAACATTGCACCTGGTGTCAAATTTAGACAAGATACCCTTAATACTCTCAAGTAAGTACCGAAAACTCCGACTTGAAACAGATTTCACTTTTTTTAAGTTTCGCTGTGCGCACCAAGAACGTGGAGAACAAACCCGTCATTAACGAGCGAGGTATGCATACCGCCTTATTCCCGAGGATGTCCACTTACGATGCGGCCAGATAACCGGCCTCAGCCAAAGCCTCACTTCGCAGCTGTCACCGCGCAGCCTCTTCAAGCGAAAGCGGCGACGCATATATTACCGCTCGCCACTGCCGGCAATCCAACTGTGGCTCCGGCTCGTGGTCGACCCTCCCTCGTGCCTGTATCTCGCGTGCCAAGGGCCTCATCTGTTGGCATCGCCAACACTTATCAGCCTTTTACTCTCAATCACGGTGCTGGGGCTCGGAACCGCCGAGGTGTCTCGAGACAACCAAATGACACAATCATGGAGGAATCCGATAATTCTGGCAGTATAGGATTGATGCTAACGGAGAAAGAGATTGACGAGCGGGTACGGCTCTATGTTTAGAACTCCAGAGCGTTGTGGCTAACTTGAGGTTTCGATTAGATATCGAAGATCGTGGAGATGGAAGTCACTCGCAGGCTAGAAGAGCGTTTGAGAGAAAAGGAGCGAGAGGACGAAGAGCGCAGGAAGAAGGAAGAAGAGCAAAGAGCTGAAGCTTCTAACTCCTCGCTATCACGATCACCTTCGAAGAGGGATCGCGATTATTCTTTGCCTTCAGGAGTTCTAACACCTCTTCTCAAGAAGCACAAGGATCTTGATGACGAACTCAGACAGCGGTTGCAAGAGCTTGAGCAGAAACTGTGCGTGCATTACTTCCACCCGCCGACTGATTCTGACCCACCTCAGCGAACGTGGCAACAAGGAGGTCCAATTAGCCGACGTCCTCTCTCCTAAATCAAGAAAGAAGACGGGACGAGCTTACGTCGCCCTGGCCAGAGCTCATTCAGAGAAGTGCGCCTTCTCTTCCGCCAGTAATAAAGACTAACTACTGTAAAGGGGCGATCTGCAAGTTGCGCTTGATCTCTATCGCAAAGCAGAGACCTACGTTCCGGACAACGTTAAACTTAAAGAGAGGTGGATACTTTTCGTTGTCCATGTCTTCCTTCTTGAACTCTCCACTACGAAGCAACATATCTGACTCACCTTTTTCTTTTTTTCTTTTTAAACCATACAACACATCTTGGGATTGCTTGGCAATTTCCGTGATAATTGATCCCCGATAGGATCATCGAGATCGATTGGTCCGTGAAGAACAATACGGTTTTCAAACCATCACCCAGGAAGCCGAGGAAGACGAAGACGAGGAGAAAGACAAACGCGATCATCCCCGACTCCGATGCCGAGGACGAAGGCGCCGATGTGGATGAAGTGGCCCAGCAACTAAGAGAGAACAGAGCAAAGCTTAGGACCATCAGAGAAGCGAAGGAGTTTGGAATGGAGATCACCAATGTCGACAGTCCTGTCAAGAGCAAACGACCCTATTCACCGGTTAAGCACGATGCGGTCCGCGGAGAAGCCGACACTGCCGAGACGCCTCTCAAAAAGCGGAAGACAGGGAGTGGGAAACTGATGATGGTGGAGAACAGTGATGACGAAGATAATGAATACGTTCCACCTGGCCATTCACCGAGGAAGGGCGAGCGAGCGATCCTTGCCTAGTCAACAGATAAGCAGTATTCTCGCCCCCTTATACTGTTATACTCTCTTACTCCTCCGATGTTGTTTTACGTACTTTGGCTACATGATAAGAGAACGAGTGTTCCTGCAGTCCTGGCTGGAATGCCCACGTGGAATGCCCTGCTAAGAATTACCCGTTGTCGAGAACTCAAACTGACACGACATCCGCAGTGTCAAAGAATCCACGCGCAGTAGATGCCTGGTTGTGCCTTGGCTTTCGATCATGACAGCATGAGAAAGAGCTGAGCAAATTTGTGCTGTGGGAATGCCTGAAGGGACATCGTGGCATTGTGAGCACAGCAATCCAAAGCTGTGATTCATAATGTATTGATGATTGACCGCATCTCATATTATTTTGACATGCGCCATTTGCTTAGTTACGAAACGAGCGGAGACATCTAGGCGAGGTGCCCTCAAATAGGCATGCGTGGTATGATCATGGTTCATTCTTTCCCCGCAAGACCACTTACCCATACCCTCGCCATCCCTCCACAGGCACATGTCTTCAACTAACTTGCCATTATTCCCATTCGAAGTGAAAGCGAAGAACCACGCGCTTCTTTGCTCGATCGGGTTCCTCATCATCTTACCCCTGGGAACTCTCGCGGCTAGATACGCTCGAACGTTTACGAACAAGTGAGTTCTAATTGCGTAGGCGATGGCGCAAGCTGGAAGAATTCACTCGCGCCCGCGCGCTAGAGCGTTGGAGCCTTTGGACAAGTGTTAATTGAATAACGGCTAACTGCGGTTTGCGCAGATGGTTCTACATTCATTTTGTCATTCAGTTCCTGATTGCTGGCCCTATCATATATGCAGGGTGGGCCCTTGGATATCAAGAGGCGGCTGAAATTGGTTTCCCCAATTTCGCAGACAAACATCAGAAAATCGGGCTGGCATTATTGATATTGTACCTCGTGCAAGTGATCATAGGGGGCTTGGTCCATTTTTTCAAATTCCCCACCCTCCTCCGTGGTCACCGAGCTCCACATAACTATCTTCACATTTGCCTTGGTTTGGCGACCCTGGCACTTGCCAGTTACCAGGTAAGGAGTTCAGTGGTGACAACCCACATGCGGATTGCTATTCACCATTGGAGTCTGTGAACTTCTCTAACACCATCTGATATGTCAGGTTCACTATGGTTTATACACGGAGTGGGATTTCGCTACGGGTGGTCTCCATCGAGTCCCCAAGTCAGCAAAAAACGCTTGGTTGGCCCTAACTATAGTAAGTCCTTTTTCTTGCATTCCATCGGCGCGAGCATACCATTGTGATGCAGGTCTTCTGGGCCCTTTACGGCATTGGGTGGGCGTTAATACCTCGTCAGCTCCGACAAGAGCGAGAATATAGATCGGAGAAATTCGGAAAGTAACGAATGGAAATTTTCCGGATTGTACCGAGAAATAATTAGATCGGAGAGTACCGTACGTGTATAGCGTAGGCCGACAGGATGAAAAACAAGCCCAAGGATGTCATAAGTTCTAAGTTCGCCTACTCAAGCATGTGGAGCATGTGGCCTCCCGTCCCATACACCCGGCTTTCCAGGGACAACAGTCTCGGATAGGGTAACGCTCACGGTCAGCTACGTAATGACGCTCAACTATCGCCACTGGCTAGGTTCACCTTAAATTTTAAGGCAAAAGGTAAGGGTTCAAGTGTCTCAGTTCGCAGAGTTTGCAAATACAACTGTTGGTATCGGAGTATGTGGGAACATACGGGAACGTATCACAGGATGTCATGCGCGTTTCGTAGCCTGGATGATCGCGATCGATGATCGAGTCTTTCAAACCGTTCAACCCAGTCGCGCAACAGAATGGTTGTTTAGTAATGGTAAGCATTTGCTAATGCTTTACTAATTTGTATTATATATTACCCCAAGCCTTTGTATATTTTTTTGACACTCGCCGACGGCGGTGAATGGTACGGCGCACTGGTATCGCGTCGCTCGCACAATCTCTCCCAAGAGTTTCTTCGCCTCCTTCTTTTGGTCTATTTTTTGTACATTGGAAGCACAGTCGACGCCGTTTCTGCGACTGCACTTGATAAGCTACGTGATACCAATATACATGGATCTATTAGCGAGAATGCCCTTCACGGCATTACCATCCTCGATCCACAGCGGTATTCCGCTCTTTCCGCACGAGAGAATATCGTATGCCTGATAGTTCTCGATTTTTGCTTATGGCTGGGTACGTCGATTTTTTAAGTTCAGGGGGTCTGACCTGGGCCATATACCGGCATTCGTAATGGAGACGCAAAACGTACGGCTTCGCCAAGGGAATGTAGGCCGGTTGTTCCGGACATCCTAAATTCCTCACTTAGTCTTCCGGTACGACTCCGAATTTATCCTTGCATCGAGGGGTTGAATATAATTATCTGGGATGGATGCTGCTTACGCCCAAGGCGATCGGATCGGCGTGAATTCGGTGCCGGATCGATGCCGGATCGGACTTGCGTCCTTTTCGTAGCATGTGTCGTGCCACAGTGGCGTATAACGGGGCACTCTCCGTGCTCCGCATGTCACTCCTTTTTTTACGGACGGCGAACAAGAACAAGAACAAGAACACAGGTCATTTGCTCGTTTTCGCAGGCGATCACGTTAGGGGCTCATGCAGGACCAGAAACACGTTTGTGGAAGAATGAAGTCACCTATCTTGCGTTTGGCTGGGCCCATCGACCTGTCTATCCACAAATTTGGCGGCGCAACGCACACCGGCGATTAAGTAAAACAAAAAAATATGATACATTCTGTCAATAAAACAATATGAACGACATACGCTTATAAAGCATAGGGAATTATTGCTACAGCGTATATGAAGCGGTCAAGATGGCAGAATACAAGGGAGAAGAGCGCGGTGGACACAATAAATAAGTCGCTTTAGAAGGTAAAAGTCTAGATAAATATAGAGAAAACTTCTATGGTGGCCATTTTTCATTTTCATTTTCGTACCAGTCGTCAATCCCCTGAAGAATTTATGAGTAGCGCGCATGGTCCTGAGACCTGCCATATGGATATATGACCCCGTCTTCAGTTTTCAGCGTACCCCAGGCACCTGCCATAGAGGACTGAGTTTGTCCTGGGTACATGTTTGCCATACTTTGCGGTATCATGTATTGGTAGTGGTCAACAGGACTGTTTGTGTTCGAACTCTCTGGAGAAGCCGACTGACGCGGGTGAGAAACAGAGTAGCGAGATCCACTACCCATGGATTGGGTATAGGAAACCTGTTTGTGTGGTGGCATCATGGAAGAGTTCATACGAACACTTTGTGACATTCCGAGAACGAAGTCAGGGAAAGGAGTGTGCAAAAACAGTGCACCGACAA
>Ga0137376_10002047_pt1 | contig 11797 bp, 13 predicted proteins | sample SagtaG_23_FD_104814 | JGI IMG/M metagenome (GOLD analysis project Ga0137376, IMG submission 104814) | Vadose zone soil microbial communities from Sagehorn Ranch, Mendocino, California, USA - Sage2_L_20_16 metaG | ecosystem: Environmental > Terrestrial > Soil > Vadose zone | place: USA...
CGGCATCACCAATGCCCGGGAAGTGGCCGCCGCGCGGCAGTTCGATCTCGACGTGATCATCGTCGATCATCATCAGGTGCCGGAAGAGTTGCCCGCGGCTGTGGCGGTGATCAATCCGCATCGCAAGGATTGTCTGTTTCCCGATAAAGGACTCTGTGCTGCGGGGTTGGCGTTCTATCTCGTCATAGGTTTGCGCGCCAAATTGCGCGACGAGAGTTGGTTTCAAGGCGCGGTGCCTGACCTCCGGCGCTATCTCGATATTGTCACGCTTGGCACGATTGCCGACATGGTGCCGCTCACGGGCGTCAATCGCACGCTGCTGCGCCGCGGTCTTGTCGAGCTGAGCGCGTCTACCCGACCGGGAGTCGTCGCGCTCAAACAGGTCGCGGGCATTCCCGACGGCGCTGTTAGCGCCGGGCAAGTGGGCTTTCGTTTGGGCCCGCGCATCAACGCCGCGGGCCGCGTCGATTACGGCATCAAAGTTGTCGAGTTGCTGACGACTCAGTCGAGTGAAGTCGCGCTGCGCATCGCCCAAGAACTGGACGCCCACAACAGCGAACGGCGGGCAGTCGAGGCCGCGGTGCTCGAGCAAGCGCTGGCGCGAGCGAGCGCCGTAATGGACGGCGGCAGTCGCTATTCGCTGGTCGTAGCGGGCGAAGGATGGCATCCCGGCGTGCTCGGTATCGTCGCTTCGCGCATCGTCGAGAAGTACTATCGGCCGACGGTCGTCATCGGTTTCAACGGCCGCGAAGGCAAAGGCTCGGCGCGCAGCATTCGCGGCTTTCACTTAGTCGATGGATTTCGCCGCTGCGCCGAGCATCTGGAGAAATTCGGCGGTCATGAATTTGCCGGCGGCTTGTCGATCGCGCCGGACAAGCTCGACTGTTTTGCCGAAGCCTTCGAAGCCGTCGCGAGTCAGTGGCTTACAGCCGAAAACCTCCTGCCCCTGTTGGAGGTGGACGGGTCCTTGGATTTTGCCCAAATCGGCCATCCACTGTTGCGCGAGCTGGATATTCTTAAACCTTTTGGGGTTGGCAATCCCGAGCCGCTGTTCATGACTTCCGCCGCTCAGGTTTGCGAGCGCAAAGTTTTTTCCGCCGGGGTGCGCTACCGGCTGCGTCAGGCTGGCCGCGTTATCAGCGGCGTTATCTTCGGCGTTGGCGACGATTATCCAGGCATGCCGGGCGAAAGCATCGATATCGCCTATCGGCTCGGCGAGAATGAGTGGAACGGCAACTCGACCGTGGAGCTAAAGATCGTCGATGTGCGGCCCGCGGAGCCAGTTTCGAGTCTTGAGTCTCGGGTTTCGAGTTGAAGAATTCTTCGAACCCATACAGAGGATTACAATCGTGGAGGAAACGGGGATGGCTAGATCGAAATTAACTTCGGTCGTGATGCGGGTGATTGCAACCATTTGTTTGGTCACGCCGGCTTTCGCTGCGGAGGTCGGTGGCAAGCCTGAGAAACCGGATGTGATTGTCACTTACGCGCAACCGAGCGGCGCGTTTACGCCGATCTGGGTCGCCTATGAAGCCGGCTTGTTCAAGAAATACGGCTTGAATGCGACCTTGCAACTGCTCACGCCGCAAGTTTCCGCTCAGGCCGTCGTGTCGGAAGAGGCGGATTTTTACACCGACGGGCCCGATCTGATCAATGCGCGGCTGCGCGGCGGGCAGGTGAAGTATTTCGGCGGGACGATGCAGCAGCTGGTTTTCGAGATTTGGGCGGCGAAAGAGATCAAAACGATTCAAGAACTAAGAGGCAAGACGGTCGCAGCGAGCACGCCGCGGGCGGCGCTCGACACGGCGACTCGAGAGGCGCTGAAAAAAAATGGTCTGGCGCCGGACAAGGACGTGCAAATTCTTTACGTCCAGACCGTGCCGGCGATTCTCAGCGCCATCATCGGCGGCAAGACCGCTGCCGGGACACTCTCGGCGCCGAACACACTCAAGGCGAAAGAGTCGGGCCTGAACCTTTTGGTCGATATCGGAAAGCTCAATATTCCCGCCTTTCAAGTCGCCTACGGCACAACGGAAAAGTATCTCAAGAACAACCCGAACAATGTTTACGCGTTTCTTAAAGCGATCGCCGAAGGCGTTGTACTGTCGCGCAAGGATAGCGCCGTTGCCAAGAAGGCGATCGCCAAATACGCCAAAATCGAGGACGGCCCGACCATCGACGGCACCTACGAGGCGTTTGCGCCGTACTGGGCGATGAGCCTGGGTGTACGCCCTGAGGCAATCAAAGGGCAGTTCGAATATCTCGATGAGAGAGAATTTCCCAACGCCAAGAACGCCGATCCGAGGGATTTCTACGACAATACTTTTGTCCTGGCGTTAGCCAAGTCTGGCTTTCTGAAAAATCTCGGCATGCGCTAAGTGCTTGAGGTCGCCATGTCAAACGCTCTCAACGACCCACCGTCACGCCGCTGCGTTACGCCGGCCATTCTGCGATCGATCGCTTTCTCGGTCTGGAGGAAGCGCGGCAGACTGTTGCGTCATCCGCACAGCTCGCGCTAGATGCCGCCGAGATTGCGTGGGTCAATCGAGGAAGCCTAATTAAAATTGTTCCGATCCCGTGTGCCGGGCTCAGTTGGAAATCAGCAAGTGGCAATCCCGCGGCAGCTTCTTCGTCAGGCCTTTAAGCACGTGGCCGCGCAGCATGTGATAAAACGCCGAACGCCGCGAGGCGCCGATAATAACGGTATCGACGTCGAGCACCTTAGCCGCGTTAGCGAGGGCTTCGGCGGCGTTGTGCGAGACCGTCCAGATCGGAATAATCTCGATATTCTTTTCGCGCGTAGCCTGGAGGGCGGCGCGCAGCGTGCGGATGCCTTCCTCATTGGGAACATGCGGCGTATCGCCGGCAAATAGCCCCGGCCACTCTTCCACATAGATGCAATAGAGCGCCGACTCGTTGCGTCCTTTGACGCGGGTAATGCCTTCCTGGATCAAGCGTGGCGATTCGTCGCGCAAGGCAAGCAGCGTCGATGAGGAGTAAAATGGCTTTAGCTCGACCGCTTCGGCGAGCGTCACCAAGCCCTTGAGCTCGTCTTCAACCAGATCTTCGGAGGCGCGGTAGGCGCGCGCCTGGAGGCGCTGCAGAAACGGAATTTGCACGAGCAAATCGACGAACCAGGCGCGCCGCACGCCAACCGCGGTGAGCATACCGATCGCCGTGACCGCGCCGCCAAAATAGGTGGCCAGCTGCTTTTCGACCAGGTTGATGCCCCAAGCGATCATGACCATCGCTGTCGTGAAAACACCGAGCCAAAAGCCGAAGTCACGGCGCCCAAGTCGCCAGCGAATCGCATCCAAGCTTAGAGAGGAAAATACGAAGGCGCCCAATAAGCCGAACGCATACATGTCGCCGAGTACCTTCATTTCACCGCGGCTCAAAAAGATGACCAAAACAGGAATCATCGTTGCGATGACGACGGCAATGTGCGGCGTATTGAATGTTCCATTACGCACGGCGACGATTTTCGGAAGAAATCCGCCTTTCACGAGCGCGAGGAAAACATGATAGGAGCCGATGATCGCGGTATTAGAAGCAAACAAAAGTAAGCTCGACGCCGTCAGAACGACCGCCAGTTTCACGCCCAAACCGCCGACCAACATACCCAGCTCGGAGATGAATCGTTCACTCTCGGTGGCTTTGAGTTGCTCGGGGAGCAAGCCGATCGATAGCGCGGTCAAAATCGGCGAGGTGACGACCATTGTTAGGATCACCGCGATCATGGCCCGCCGCGTCGTTTGACGGAGCGGAAATCGCATCGCCGGACTAAGCTGGCTGATGCTTTCCAATCCGGAAAAGGCCAGCCAAGCCGAAGCGAAGCCGACTAAGAGCTCATAAGTCGAAATGCCGTGTCCAGTTCCCAAGCGGCTGAGCACGGCATTCCACTGAACGCTATTCATCGTCGCGGTCGCGGCACCTATCACGATCAGGTTCACGATGAATGATGCGCAGGCCATCACCAAAGACACCGCGGCGCTCTCACGGATGCCGATGATGTTGAGCGCCGCCAACACTCCTACACCGGCACAGGAAAGCAGCACGACGTGGGCATCTAGGGAGGTAAAAACACTGCCTACATATTGAAATCCGGCTACCGCCGAGATCGCCGTGGTAAGAAAGTAATCTACGGTAATCAGCATGCCGCCGAGGCAGCCCCACATGGGACCGAAAGCCTTGGTCGTGATCGTAACGACCCCGCCGCCTTCCGGATTGCGCCACGAAATTTCTATGTACTTGAGCGACAGTAAGATAAAACCGCCGGTGGTGAGCAATACGAAGAACGGCGTGGCATCCTTGACGTGGCCGTAGAGGATGCCGGGCACGTAATAGACGGACGTGCCGATATCGCAAAAAACCACCGCCCAGGCCAAGAACCAATTGAGTTGCCTGGTGTCTTTAGTGGGTCCCATTAATTTACGACGAGTCGTTACGTCAATCGGATGGTGGACGCGTATGCAAGCTGCATTCTTCCGGCTCTTGCATTGATATCGTCGTTCGACTTATCATACAAGATACGCCTGAGCCCCTATGGCCCTCCCCGGACAATACTTCCAAAAACTCGTCGAGAGTTGCCCCGATATTATCATTTCGGTCGATAAGCAAGGGACGATAATTTTTTACAACGACGGCGCGCGGCAAAACCTCGGTTTTAGCTACGAAGAGGTCTTGGGGAAAAACGTGCTGGAGATTTATCCGAGTCTTGACGAGGCGCGGAGAGTCATGGCAGCTATGCGCGCAGCCGATGCCGCAGGCAAAGGGCGATTGCACAACTTCGAGACCGTTTTCAAAACCAAAAAAGGGGAGAAGATCCCGGTCGCGATTTCGGCGTCACTTACCTACGACGACCAAGGCAACGAGATTGGGTCAATCGGCTTTGCCAAAGATATTCGGGAAATCAGGCGGCGTGATCAACTTGTCACTTTGGGCGAAATCGCCATAGGGCTGTCGCACGAAGTTAACAATTCACTCGAAGTGCTAGTCAACCAAATCGAGATGCTGCGCCAGTACGTGGGACGAGTCGCCAATGACGAGGACTTTCTCGTCGAATCGGATCGGCTGGAATCTCTGGCGTCGCAAGTGAAAAAAATTCAAGACATTACCAACCGCATCAGTCAGATGGCTGACGAGGGCGAGTACGGCACGAAAGAATATTTGCACGGGAAGATGATGACGGATCTGCGCGCTGCCGATGGCGCGAAACCCTGCGAACGGCCAAAACCCGATGAGTGCCATCCGCTGAATGGTCTGAGGGTTTTGATCGTCGACGACGATGCCGGCGTCTGCCAGTCTCTTAGGGATCTGCTCATCGCGGAAGGTTGTTGCATTCAAACCGCCGAATCCGGTGTCTATGCGTTGGACTGGCTGCGGCGAGAACAGTTCGATCTTGTGTTAAGCGACGTTGTTATGCCCGATATGGACGGCTATGAGCTCTATCAGGCGGTCAAAAAAAAGACGCCGAAGCTCCCCGTGGTCTTAATGACCGCCTTCAATTACGATAAGGATCATATTATCAAGCGGAGCTGCCTTGAGGGGTTGCAAGGCGTGATTTTCAAGAAACCGGTCAATCCAGCGATGCTGAAGAAAATTCTGCAGCAGCAATGTCGACCGGAACTGACGAGTCAAACGAGCACGTCCCTCGCGTCCTCGGCATCCCCGTCAACCACAGGGTCCAAATCCAGTTAGCGGTATCGTGAACAAAGAAGATCATTACAACGAAGGAATGGAGCTCTTCGCCCAAGATAAGTTGGAAGAAGCAGTAGCGGCTTATTTGCGGGCGCTCGAAGAGGATCCTAACCATGCTGATGCTCTTCACGCGTTGGCCATGACCTACGCGCACCAGGAAAAATTTGATCAGGCGATCGAAGTGGGCAAACGGCTCATCGAAGTCGCGCCTGATGATGAATTAGCGTACACCAGCCTGTCGATTTTCTACCAGAAGCAAGGGCTGATCGCGGAGGCCGAGCAGATCGCGGCCAAAGCGAGAACCCTCAGCTGGAAGCGCGAGTTGCGCGAGCACAAGGACCCCGACAAAAGTTAATCGAACGACACCTGTTTTTGTCCGCAACCTACGGTTTCGCTCCGGCCAGTTTTCGGTAATCTCCGAGCCGGGCCGCCTGTATAATCCCGCCAAGAATTACCTCTTTTTGCCTATTCTGTGCCGAAATTCATAGGTTCTTGCAGTTTGAAGTCGGAGTCGATAAGTAAGAATACGTAGATTAATCCGGGGAGAACGATGGAGCCTCGGATTCTTAGCGGGGAGAACCGTGAGCCTTGCAGGAAATCCATTAGTCAAGTTAGTCAAGTTGATCACTGATGAGTCGCGGATTGACGATAAAATACGCGAAACTCAGGCAGCCTTGACGCTGGTCAAGAAACGGGTGTCGGAGTCTCTCACGCAACACTACATTTCGATGCGAGAACCGAGAATTCAACTGCCGGAGGATCTTATGCGAGAAGAACAATCTTACGAGCGATTATTGCAGGCGCTCCAAGACATGAAGAGCGAGATCGCCAAACAGATACGGCCTGTGGAGGAACAAATCATCCAGGCCAACGTGGACCATCTGCGTCAAACTTTCCAGCAAGAAAGCCGAAAACTTTCCAAATGTTTAGAAGAAATCGACGATAACATTCTGGCGTGCCGGCAGTACTTGCAAGACTACGAACAGATCCGGTCCAGCCTCTATGGGTTGAATGAAAAATTGATCCAGCTGGGCGCTGAAGCGATTCAAATCCCGGATGGTTTGCCGACGACTGATTTAGGTGAGATCGTCCGACTACGAATCGAGTCTCTGCGATTTCAAGGCAAGATTTGAAGCCGCAGCGGACGCGCATACGGTTGACTTAAGGTGATCCTGCCAAAGTCTAAATCCGCCTTCGATTCTGCGGAGAAGATATTCGGCGTTGAGCAGATATTCTGGCGCCAAGTTTCGGTGGCTTAAAGTCCCAAGTTCGCTGCGGATAATCTCGTCACCTTAGTATATCGACTTCGCTCCGTTCCATTCAATTACGACTCCCCGATAGGCTTGGCGTCGCCCAGATGCGATTGGAACACGACGACGTAACCAACCAACGCGACGGTTAACATCCCACAAACCGCGACCGTTGCCGACGCGCCGATCGCCGTGGCGATCAGGCCGAAGGGGAAAACTGCCCATTGGGCCGAGCCCGCGATTGATCAATCCGAACAGCGACATCATCCGGCCGCGATTGGATTCATCGGAGTGAATTTGCAACAACGTTGCGATGGCGGAGAGGAAAGTGGTTTGAAAGCCACCGGCGATGAAGAGGACCGTTAGCGATAGCGGAAAACTGCGCGACATGGCGAAGCAGAAAAGCCGGTGAGTGCTGAGACGGTCAACAGGTGCCAAACTCGGATCGTCCCCAAATAATTCATTACACCGAGAAAGAGCGTCATGAGCAAAAACGCGATTTGGGTAACGACAAAGATGATCTTGCGGTCGGCGCGATCGACGATGGCGCCGCCGAGAGCGGAAAAAAGCACGCGCGGTAGACCCAGACAAAGCCCTTCGAGCCCCAGGTAAAACGGTGAATTGGTGAGTTGAAAAAGCAACCAGCTCTGCGCGGTGGTTTGAATCAAGGTGCCGGTGTGGCCGAGAAGGAGTCCGCACCAGAATATAAGATAGTCGCGATGGCGAAAGGCGCGGAAAGTATTCGCAGCAGTATGGTCAGGTCGAGCCCGGAAGAGCGATGCGAAACGGTTACGCGCCGGGATCTTTGTCAAACTATGGACGAATACCTGCTTTCTTGTACAAAGCCTGATACGTTAGGCCGTCGAGTTCTTCACCCGCTCCAAGACCGGCGGCGATCCGAAAGTTCTTGATCGCCGCGCGCGTGCGCGGGCCGATGACGCCATCGATTTTTCCCGAAGCGTAGCCCAAGAAAAGCAAAGCGACCTGCGCAGTGCGCATTTCTAAATTCGGCAGCGAGCCGCTGGCAAAACGCTGATACTGTTCGGCAAGTTTAACATCATAGCGGTTTTGCCAGTAGCTCGAGCCATTGTAACCCTTCGCAAGGCCGTCCAATCTTTCTTGATTAGCTTGTCGGCTACACCATTGGCTCTGAGATATCCGGCCATGGCAGCGAGTTGGGCATCTTCGTTTCGCACCATCGCCTGGATCATATTCGCCGCTGATTTATATCTGGCGACGTCCTAATTAAATCCCATGACCTACCCCATGCCCCAGCAGGAGGCGGACTGGAGCGCTGGCTCGACGCTGAGCTTCGCCTTGGCGCAGAGTGCGAGTGCCTTCGTCCGTTTGTCATATTGTTCCGAGAGTAATCCGTAGGCACCGGGAGCTCCTGAAATCTCCGGCGCATCGCTATCATTGGTGTATTTTCTGAAAATATGGCGCTCGAAGAGGATTTGCGGGCGGCCTTGGGTTAATCCTGCGGTCTCGATTTCGGCGACGGTCCAAATGTATGCGGCATCGGTGGGGCCTAGCCCGAGGGCTGCCAGCACCTTATTTAGACCCGCGCGCGTGAGAGGCTGGCCTTTGCCGACAAAATTCATCGTGAACCTCCTAAGGAAAAAACCCTAGCGCAACATCGCGGCGTAATGGGTTTTCACTACTGACATGATTTGTGGCAAGCAATCGGGATCAATATGATCGATTTCCGTGAAAGTGAGCGAAAAAATATTGCGTAGCGTGGTTGTGGTGGTCCCAACGGGAATCGAACCCGTGTTCCCAACGTGAGAGGCCGGAACAAACCTTTCACCACCTACCACAATCTACCTAAGTCTTTAATGTCCCTACATTCCGCTGCAGCGAAGTTTAACAAACTTTCACGTTTTTTCTCAATTGACCGGACAAAAACCGGACAGTCGATCCGAATCTCTCGTGGACGGCTCCCCATCGATTTCAACTTAATCCGAAACCGCGACTAGGCATGGATAACAAACAGGTGGTTGCTTGATGCACTCGCTGGCGAAGTGGTTTATCCAGCTTCGCTGCAACGGGACTCTGTTACAGCAACAATAGATAGACCGATTTTGGTGCTGAAGGTTCCCATTTCAAGGCGACCATTCAATCGTGAATAGAATTTGATACACCAGCGCAGCTAAGTTGAGACGCTGTGCCGAGCATTTCATCAAAACCCAGTAGTGGTTCAGTTTGGAAATTTAGGCGCGATCCCAAAAGGCAAATAAGACCGCCGCAAAATTGCAAATGAAAGAAAGCGGATAGTTCCACCGCAGTGGCTCCCCCAGATAGAAGTATGCAACGTTAGGATTAGCGGCCAGTTGCTTTAAGAAAGTCGAGGATTTTATAGGCGAGTGCGACATGATCGTGAACAATGTCCTCTTGGTGTTTTCCAAAGGGCAACTGTTTTGCTTTGACGGCGCGTTCGATCTCCTTGCGAAGTTCTGATTCATTAATGCTAAAACCGTGATCCTGCTGATATTGACTTAGAAACTCATAAAAACGTCGTTCGTCTCGTTGGTGTCCGGTATCCCAGGTTGGCACTAACCAGTGATCCAAGGCTTTTTGAGTATTGGGCTTTAATGACATATTTACTCTTCTAACCTAGAGTTGAATTGTCTCAATCGCTTCTAATGCCGAGTTTCGACGCTTTTGCGCGTCAACAGCGGATGGTCGCGGAACTGCATGATGACCGTTGGGTAACACAGATATTCAAAGACTAAATAGCAGCTTTCTGACAATCAAGTGGGATTAGGAAATTCGCCACGAGCCAAGCTTTCTGGGCTTGTTACAACTGAAATTCTAGGGCACATCTAGCTCCCCAAGTTCTGTTAGGGGCCGACCACGGTGAGCCTTTAATAATTCACAGAACTGCTGACAAAACCCTTGATGATCAAAATGGAGACGACCGACATAGCTGGCTCCAGCGTGCCTCATCGTCAGAAAACATACATTTGGGTCTACACTGGATTGTTGGACGTCTTCGAGCACTCCGATCTCGCCTACCGGATGAGTATTATCCTCTCCGAATAACCATTTCCATTCCGGCGGCCAAAGGGAAACCCATCCATGCGACATAAAATGATGTTTACGTAGTTCCATAGTGCCGATAGCACTACCATATCGCTTAGATTAAGACAGCGGAATCGTATTTGTCTGATTTCTGACACTCTCGTTTATAAAAATTTGGTATGAATAAACAGGTTGCACTTACGGCTTGAAGAGTTGCCCACACTTGGTCCGACCCCACGCTCCGCGACGGGCGAAGTCGGCGTACTCGCTGCAGTTTTTTTATCCAGAGTAACCCGCCCGTTAAAGTTTATTTGGTAATCTCAATGGACGAAGGCAACTCTTACCTCGTTAGTCTAATGTTTGAAAATCCTACCATTGCCAAAGTGATCTTTGACCGCTTAGTTACACGCATTAAGAAACGCATCAGCACAATCGCGACAATAGATCTTTCCGTAGATCAATAACCGGTTAAACATTCCTGCGCGACAGCTGCGCTGTGAGGCTTGAAAAAATCAAAAGTACGGGCAGCAGTATGCTGGCGGGATTAGTAATCACAAGAGATGTGACACGTCCAAATCGCCGATTTCCTTTATGGACCAGCGGAGAAAATCGAGACAAAGACCAATCGGAGAAAGTAGATTTTAGATGGGAAGGAACGCGGTCATCACGCACGCGCTACCTGCTAGAGACCTGCGACGCCTACGCCGCTTCCTTGCATGCCTCGGACTCTTCGTGCGCCCTCAGCCGCCAGGCCGGCACGTAACCGCAGTTGCGGCAGTAGAACTGCTCGGGTATGTGGTCGTGACATCGTGGGCAGCCACACCCATCGTCCTTTTCGGCTTTCATTGTCTCGCCCTCACTTTCAAATTTGTTTGTTTACGTTATCCGCAGTCATCATTGCGAAGTGGGCAACCTCGGCAACCCCATGACGGTTCTTATAGGCCTCGATATCCTTCCGCGCGGCGCTATCTATGAGCAACTTGCTCCGCACATCCGCTGACCTGAGATTCTCTTCGAGCTTGCGCTTCTTTTCGCTCAATTCGAGGCTCTCTCTTACAAGCCCCGCTTGGAGTTTTGTGTCGACAATGTTAGCCATACGCTCGCTCATCTCAAATATTAAACACACCGATGGTCAGGTTGGTGCCGTGAATTGCCGCCAGTGCTTCCTTCGTCTCTGACCGCATTGATTACGATATAGCGATCACGATTTCTGTCTAATATTAGACCAAATTCAAAAGAAACTATCGTCGTTGAACGGGATCAACGCCATTACGGATAGAGCGCATTCGGTTTTCCATAAGGGATTGGTCGGACAAACTGCAACACGCCATCCGATTTTACGGCGTATCGAAAGAGCAATATTATGGAATCTCAATTCTATCAAGCCCCAAACCTGAGACACGTTCTAAGGTGCGTCTGGAAGTCGCCGAATCCGGCATACGAATCAGAAATTCTGAAACTGCAGCAATAATCGCCCGCGGGATTTATAATCGGCTCGATGCGACAAAGAACATTTCGTGGTGATGGGGACGAATAACAAGAACCAGATCAATGGCTACAAAGAAGTTTCAACCGGCACCTTAACATCTTCGCTAGTCAGTCCAGGGGAGGTTTTTCTAGCAGCACTTCGTTTGCGCGCGGCCGCCATAGTCTGTGTCCACAATCATCCGTCCGGCGACCCCATGCCGAGCCTAGAGGATCAAGAAATTACGCGACGCCTCAAAGAGTGCGGTGAGATGCTCGCAATCCGCGTGCTCGATCATGTCATTTTAGGCGCTGATCGCTATTACAGCTTTTCGGATAAGGGGCTCCTATGAGGGACTACG
>Ga0137376_10002051_pt1 | contig 11790 bp, 14 predicted proteins | sample SagtaG_23_FD_104814 | JGI IMG/M metagenome (GOLD analysis project Ga0137376, IMG submission 104814) | Vadose zone soil microbial communities from Sagehorn Ranch, Mendocino, California, USA - Sage2_L_20_16 metaG | ecosystem: Environmental > Terrestrial > Soil > Vadose zone | place: USA...
CAGTTGGGCCGCATCAATAGGCGCGGAGCTCGTAGCACCTCCGCGTGCTCTTAGTGCATGCAAATGAAAAAAGTTCATTTGAAATGTTTAACCAACAGCGCTTAGGCGTGAGAGTGGGACTCCTGCTTTTGATTTGGTGCCAATAGGTGCCAATATATTTATATTGATCTAAAATGTGATGTGGTGTGCTAATCTCGATCAATGGGACAGCTCTGGAACGCGTATCGGTCGCCGATACGAGGGCGAAGATAGCGCGACATCCGTCGCAAGGAGAGGTCAAGTATCTGGAAAGGTTAGTTGACAAGTATGGAGAGGATGTGGAACGAATGGCTCGAGACAGAAAGCTGAACGCGGAGCAACGGACCGCCGGACAGCTGCGGCGAGCATTGAAGAGGGCAGGACTGGAGGCAGCAGGGAAGTAGGGTGAGGTGCCGAAAGCGGAGTAATAATCACGTCACGCAATGGGAGAAAGAAAAAGTTGGGTGCAAGTTGAGATTAGGTTTGATTTAATGATTGAGTGCAGGACTTAGTCCGGGCTTCATGAGAAAACGCGGAGGGTTGACGTCAAGAATGCAGGAAGATCGTGATGGGATAGCGGCGGGATACTCCGTCCACTGCCACCGGATCTGGCTCCGGCGACTAATCCTCGAAGGCATTATTCCATGTCACCGAACCAGTGCACTATGTACGCCGCAGATCGACATCGTCCAGATCTTCTTATGTTCATCTTATAAAAACATTACTTCACCTCCCTTCCCCTTCCACCCCATGTCTCCCCGCTCTACCCTCTCCCACTCTCGCAATGTTCCTTCTCCTTATTCGCGGTGCACCAGCTCACAGCCAAAGTCTTCACGCCAACAATTCTCTGCTTGCGGCGCATGTCGCATGAGGCGGTTGGTTATCCCTCTTTTTCTCCCTCCCTCTCTTCTAATCCTTTTACAGAGTGCGTTGTGACCTCAAGGACTTGCCTTCTTCCTCAGGACCTCATCCGTGCTCCAATTGCAAGGAACGAGGCCTCAACTGCGTGTTTGTATTTTTCCCATGCATGTCCCCCATTTACTAATCACCCACGTTGTAGCGATGAATACGCCGACATAAAGGCTGTCAAACTCCTTCGGCGTGGTCGCCGATTGCAACAGGTCGAGCAAGTGGAACTTTCTCGACGCTCCATTTTCGGGGAGCTTACTTTCGACCTCACAGAGCTATCTACGGGAAAGCCAAGAACACCAATAACGGCATTCTTGCGGCTCGGGCGTCGAGCCAAATACCTACACTCAGCCCTGATTTCTTTTCTTCGCCCTTCTGGACATGGTTTTGCATCCAACGTGAGTTTTCTTGATGCTGTGGTACTTGAGTCCACCTATAACTGTGTCAGGCCCAATCCTTGATCCCAACGAGTTCTGCAGGAGGTACGTCGCCCATGTTGAGGGAACCCGGCCCCTTGGACATGAAGGCGGAATACTAGCCATGCTGCTGGTTCTCTGGGCCGCCACATTCGGAGTCAACGAGTTTGGCTCTGAGATCAAAGATGATCGCGATGACAGCGCAACATTCCATAATCCCGCATCATCAAGCTCGGGACGCCCTTCAAGGAAAGCAAACTTCTCTTTGTCCCCCGATTCAAAATGTACAGAAGAAACTTTCAAATATGTTGGCAAGAGATTTTCAGAGAAGACGAGTTGTATGTTACGGGAAATATTGGAACTCATCGACTTCCACGGCATAATGCGTATACCGACATATGATGGCGTGCGCATTTTGCTTCTAACATTGCCGCTGATGGAGGGTATGACCTTTTTTTCACGCTATTTCGGTCATAAGATTGATCAACAACAGATGCTCCTCATCTCGAAAAGACGGCTATGTACGAAGTAGCCCTCTCCCAAGCGCGAGCTCTATGTGCTCCTATTGCAAGGTCTAGTATGCCATCCCCTTCCTTACCACCTTTTGCGGCGGAGGAGAGCCTCCTGCGCGCTCGCATTTACCTCTACTCTCACATTCAAGAAGGAGTGTTGACATCAATAAAAGGTGGTCACCTTGTGTAGTAAGTCTTCCGAGTAATCGACACATTCCTACGATGACGCTAAATATTGATTAGCCATCACGATGATGTGAACATTCTGCGTCGGACACTTTATCCGCCCACGGAACGGCCAGATTCATCCCCGGTTTCCCAATGCCTCGTGCAAAATTCTCTGAATGGGGACTATCTAAATAACGAACGAATGCCTGATATAAAAGATGTTCAACTCGGATACCTATCTGCTATGCCGTTTCGACTGAGCTGCGTCTGCCGCAGAGTGCATAATGTCTTATCTGGCTTGAAGGCAGCACGGCGAGTCGAGGAACATGGCCTGATAGATGCAAACGGGATGAGCGAGATTTGGTACGAATTAGACCAATGTTGGCAAGGGTTCTCTGCCATGAAAAACAACCTTACTATTAATTTGGGGAAAGTTAGTACAGAAAACTTTGTCGACGCTTGGCTGGTGAGTTTTCTGTCCGTTCACATCGAGCCTTTGTTCACCGTGTATGATAGATCTTTATCTTCGAGTGTCGTAAGTGACATAAGTTGGACTGCTTCTCCAGCGACTGACTCCCGGAAGATAACATCATTTTAGAATCTCTGAAGCACATCGCGCTTGCTTCAAGGTCCTCGGACAATTTGGATGACACGCTCTCGCCACACACAACATCACGACCTTCGTCAAGCTCATCACCTTATCTACCGCCCCATCGGCTTTATCTGGAAGCTAGAGCGCGATGCACCCGGCTTCTGCCTAGTGTCATACGAATTATTCGTTATCATCTCTTGAAGAAAACGAGCGGCGATGACCTGAACCCTCTCCAATGGGATACAGGCCTAGTGCGCGATGGCTGCTTCTCCGCTGCAATGTTATGCGTCAGCTTGTGCGAGGATAACCACTGCCTTGATGCTCATGAAATCAAGTTGGAAGAGAACGACGATTGTATCACTCCTGAGGAGGGCATCAATCTCTGTGTCTCGGCCTTAACAGAAATGCGCTGGGTCTTCTCCAAGTCGGAAGAGCGGATTGAAACGATTCGCTCAGCACTGCAAAACACAAAGGAAAGACACGAAAACAGGCATCTGAAATCCCCACCTCAATCGCCAAGTGCGTTTCAAGGAACGAACTCAACCATAGACCACAACTCGCCTTACGCCGACGAATCTATACACTATTTTGACGTCGAAATCATGGCAACTACTCATGACCGACGACCAAGTTTACCTCTCAGTATAGTAACCACCGCCACTCACCGACAGGTGGAATCAGCGCCCAATACAGCTCACACGTCTGGCGGACCGGGTTCTAACGAATGGCCTACGTACACGCCGCCCATAACGGCCAGTACCCTCAACAATAACAGATCTCCTATCCACACGGTGGCGAGCCCTGGCTCATACAAAAGCAGTCCTGATGACTCTATCTTTTATTATGTTCCGGAACCACTGGATCACTTTGGCTACTCAGTGGTTATGCCAACCAACATTCCAGCCGTTGCACAAGCCATATATCATCCATCTAATACATTTTTCGATCCGCACGACCTGCATGCTGTAGTCCAGGATACCCCAGAGGGTCTAGACCCCTGCCTATTCACGCGTACAGAGGCATCGCTACAGGCAGTGTCTGAAATTGGGAGCTATGTGGATAATTTTCATTCCTAGCTACCCGCCGCGACTACTGCCTCTGCGCAGCCTTCATGAAGCGCCGCCGTGTAATTGCTACCAAGTACTGTAATATTACGACCGTGCATGTATTCCTTGCTTTAACTAGAATTGTGTTGTTATCTGGAAAAGCTGGAACGTTGCACAGCACTCTGGGGGCCGACAAATCGGTTCGCTCCTCTGGTTGGAACAGCGGTGGCAATCCGCCTAAAAGCGTCAAGGGCAAATATAGTGAAGCCTGGCACATGCTCATGGGCCAGGGCTAATCGTACTGAATATCAACGTTATCATGGATCTTTCTGTGCCACCTGTGAGAATGCGCGGTTTCTCCCATCACCGTATCAATTCAGGGTTCCGTGATGAACCGTAAAGGGATTCATCGCCGAAACAGCTCACCTCCATATGTATTTTCAATGTAAGTATCTCGACGCACCTCACCTCTTCCTGCGCCGGCAAAGGCGGCGCTCCAACAATCCAGAAGCCCTAGCGTGGAACGTGGTCATTCAATCTATGTGAGAGCCACAGCACAACAAGTCTAACCTGTTAAGGTTCTTCGTTAATCATTCGCGGACTAAGTAAGTGTGAATATTTGAATCCCGGACCGTTGGATGGCCGGCGTGACGAAACCTTGCACCGGTATCAGGAACGAAGGACCCGGGTCGATGGATGTGTGTGCTTTATTAACATATCATTTATGCGAGTGTGACACGTGAGAGTAAGAACGCCTTCAAACAAAGTATGGTATAATGGTACTAAACTGAAGCAAGGTACATGCCCTCACGGAACTAAAATCGGAGTTCTGAATGATTATGAGAGGAATTCACGGCGTTCTGGCCCTCCGGAAAATAGGGGGACATTGCACAGAGGACATAGAGTTGACCCTGTCCCACGGGGCTATTCACAGTGGGATAGAATATAGTGTTGACGGGATTTTACCTCGCCTTAAGGGGTTAGTAAGTACAAAAGGTGTTCCGCTGCCAAAGGAGCCCTGCGTTAGGCTATTCAATCTGCAATTCGGCAGGTACGGCGAGTTAAAGTGGAGGGAATCAAAGCTGTAGAGTGGTGGGAAAGATAATGGCAACATAAGAAGAAAGCGAAAACCGGTGGAAGTTATTTCGTGGGCGTGGATCTTGCGTGGATTGAACGAGGACTTGTCGCGCCACAGGCGTGGAAGATAAGATAAGAGACCGATCACCCAATGTAAAAGTGTGAGAAAATGGACCTGTGGCTGCGGCAGCCTATAATCTTGTCTTGCGCAGCGACCATCACCCATGTTCTGTCAGTTCACCTTTTCTACCCGCCTTTTGACGCTAATTTGATTTGCATCAGTGTGCATTCCTATCATTGGTCGGTTTCATGCTCGCAGGTGGCATACGGACTGAAACTGTAAATGATAGTTGGTTGTCCAACGAAAATCAAGCCCACCAGTAATCAGCAGCTCCCACGAGTGTGCCCCCATTGCCACAATGGTTGGTAGAGTCGCTTGTGCAACGCAGCGTTCGGCCACTAACGACAACAGGTTCATTGATTTCTGCAAAAAAGACGACCTGGTTTGAGTTTTTCTTCATTCCACTCGTGCCTATTTCGAAACAGAGCGTGTGGATTTGCCACATTTGCCGCTGGACTGCGCCTTTCGTTACAGGGTAGGTCGATCTGTCTTCACCCTGATTCCATTGATCCTTATGTTTCACATTAATGCAGCGAGGAACACCCGCTAGCTGCGTATACTGGGCACCATGGCTACGCTCAAGAACCTGCAGCGCCCAGCTATCAACCGTCACCTTCATACACACACAATGCATCTAAGCGCAACTAGTTTGAGTATATATATGGACAGCTCCTTCACTTCTTCTCTGTCTCGCTATCCTATCTTGCTATGTATCGTTATCGTAGGTCTCAAGTATGTACATGTACAATAAAAGGCTTTCAAGCAATGTGGCGCTGGCCGGGCTCAGCCGAGCACGTGGCTTTCAGCACGGCCACCGTTGACGCAGCCCTCGCCCTCCTTCACTTCAACCGCGCTTGCTGTAGAACACCCTTCCTCATACTTCCTCAGTTGCTTCCAACATGCACACCAGCGAATACGACTACCTTTTCAAGCTCCTCCTTATCGGTGATTCGGGAGTTGGCAAGGTTTGTTTTTTTCCGCTGCTTTGCTTTTGTTGTCAGTAACATGTGCCATTTCCATAGTCTTGTCTACTTCTCCGGTTTGCCGACGACACATACACTGAGAGCTACATCAGCACTATCGGAGTCGACTTTAAGATCCGTACAATTGAGCTGGAAGGCAAGACGGTAAAGCTACAAATCGTGGGTACATGTTCTTCTTTTGCGGCACAAAGCTAGTACGCGGACGGCGATTCTGTTATTTTACGCTGGGCGAAACTGCCGTGCGCTGCCACTGCAATGTTCTCTTTCGCGTCTTAATCCAGACACTAATATGATTATTTGTAGTGGGACACTGCAGGTAACTACATTTGGCTTCTCTGTTCAGGAAGTGACCGAGATGATTGGGAAAGGCCAGGAACGGTTCAGGACTATAACTTCATCGTATTATCGTGGAGCTCACGGTATCATCGTTGTATATGATGTCACAGACAATGGTGGGTTTCGAGTTTGGTTCAAATCATTCAGCTAATGTTTATTGTCACAGACACATTTACAAATGTCAAACAATGGCTGCAAGAGATTGATAGATATGCATCAGAAGGCGTTAATAAGTTGCTCGTAGGAAATAAGTCTGATTTGACGAACAAGAAAGTGGTAGAATATAGTGTTGCCAAGGTGCATTTTTCGAACCGGTTATGGTCGTATCAGGTCTAATGTGCGGGCAGGAATTCGCAGATCAGCTTGGCATTCCGTTCCTCGAGACATCTGCAAAGAATGCCACGAATGTTGAACAGGCCTTCCTGACTATGGCTAAACAAATCAAAGACAGGTAGGTGTCAAGCCTCCTCCAAGTGGCGGCTGATATATGGTCTTAAAATTCAGGATGGGCACTACAGCATCCTCGGGGGCCGCAAAGTCCTCCACCGTCACGCCTGGGCAATCGGTCCAATCACAGCAGTCAGGAAGCTGCTGTTGAAGCGCCTGTGGCGCTTGTCTTTTGCTATGTTTACTATGCTACTTGTGTGCTCGGTAGCTAGTCTGGTGTTTCTCTTTACACGTATTCTCTCCTTATTCAATTCTTGCTACGCAACGGACCTGACTAGGCTTACTGTCAGAATATCGTAGTGACTTTTTCTTTTACATTCATCACAGTTACTACTCTACTTAAGAATTCCCTTTTCTGTCGGGCATTACACGATTTAGTTTCTGTGAATGTAACACATTCCTTTGCCTAAGTCCTTGAATCAATCGGCATCAAATCAACCGAGGTTATTCTGAGTCTAGTAAAACGTAGGCTAGCTCATTCCGCGGAACAAGAATTCTCCCATTACTATCTTGGAAGATAATTTTCTTTCACTTTGGCACGTCCATATATTGCTTCTAGAATGTCCAAAACGCAGAGACGATGCTAAGTTGGGAAATTAGTTCATCTTATCGTGAGACGAAAAGTATGGCGCTACCTGTGAATTAGGTTGATAGGGCCGGGTCATGAGAACAATGTAGCATTGTAAGCGACCGTAAGCGGTTTCGTAATCGGAGACAATTGTAGCGGCTGATATTGAGCATGCCTCATCTTGGGTTGACCTAAGAGGTGCTTCTAGCGAGTGTGATCAATATCACCGATCGTCACACGTGTTTATCCGACGGTCCCGAGTTCTCCGCAGAGGCGTCGCTGGCGGGAACGTTGTGATTTAGCATTAGGAAAGCGACGTTTGGGCGCTGTCGAGTCGTCATTGGATTCGTCCATGCCACGTTTTCGTTTAGGAGCTCGGCAAGGATCTTTTTTGACATCGGAAGGGTCGGAGCGCAGGAACGATGGATAATGATATGGTAGGGGAGTGGGTGCGACCAGAGGGACATTACAAATGACATGGACCGACTGCGGACTGTTGTGAGGTGGCGTCAGAGAAGGATCTGGTGACGTCGAAGAACAGGCTTCTGAGGAAGATGGCGGTATGGCTGAGGATGTAGATGCGCAAAGCTCATCCTGCTCTGCCAATAAGTCCCAGAGCGTATAGTCCGGCATGGTCAACTGCGCGACTGAAGGACTGTCAGGAATGCGGTCGATTTTTAGGGCTGGAAACGCACTTGTTCACAGGCGAGACGGTTGAGCTGGCAGACCCGTTAAAAGGAGGCGAAAAGTCAAGTGGACAGGCGACGCAGGCCATATTGATATAGCGGGGAGAATTTTATATTGGGTGGCCATCAATTCAAAATTGCGGCGGCGTTTCACTTCGCCTCATCCATGTTCAGATCATTGCCTCGGCTGTCTGCTCTCCTTGCAAATAATACCCCTGCTCAACAGTCAGTGTCGTATCCATACTCCGTTGCACGTAGTACCCGAGGTAATCTTCCCGTTTACTCGGACGTCCGGAACGCTGGCTCGCGCTACCTCATTCTCGTTCGAAATGTCGATGGCAACGCAAAAGTGCGTCGTAACTCTTGTTCAGCATCTCCCGGTCCTGTCTAATATCGCGCCAGGGACTCTCAAAGGATCTGAAAGATTCTTTGTTCGAAAAAAATTCGCCCGATTCTCAGCGAATGGAAATCGAAGTTAGAAGGGGAAAGACGCTCGTGATCACGGGAGGCCAGATGCATTGGAAAAACCTCATTATTGAATGGCTCAAAGCGAAGGGATTCTAAGCACGGACTGGACTATGGTTATTCTATCTCTAAAAGCCAGTAGATTATTGCCAGCAGTCTGTTGCAAACATGTGTACACCGGATGATCGGTATATCATGCGCATTGCGGAATATTACTGATTGACAATTTCTTCAACCAAGATTATGTCTGCCGTCGCCACCACCCCCTCCGTCCAGACTCCCCCTGTTCCTCAGGGTGCTGGTACCGCATCCGTACCTACTACCGCCCCCGCGCGCACCCAGCGGGATGGCAGCAACACTCTAGGGACCTTTGGGGCATGTTTATTATGTTATCTCTTCACATCCGCTCATCTTTTTCTAGGTTAAATCCGGCCTAGCCCAGATGCTAAAAGTATGATGTTATCTGACTCTGACTTGTTTGATTGACCTTCTGTGCCAAATTTCAGGGAGGTGTCATCATGGACGTAACCAATGCAGAACAGGTTCGTGCTTCTCTCCTGTCAGAGATCTCTACGAATCAGCGCATCCTATCAAGGCCCGAATTGCCGAGGAAGCTGGAGCATGTGCAGTGATGGCACTTGAACGAGTTCCCGCCGACATCAGAGTCCAAGGTGAGTATTTTCATCAACTCACCTAATCCAAAACTCATCAGATATGGTAGGCGGTGTCGCTCGAATGGTCTGTCCCATCTCACGCGCTCCACTACGGTTACTAAGTATATGCGCAGAGTGACCCTCGGTTGATCAAAGAAATCATCGAAGCCGTGACCATCCCTGTCATGGCGAAAGTGCGGATCGGTCATTTCGTCGAGGCTCAGGTTGGCTATATTTCGATAATCACATCTAACTTACCCATCAGGAGTGCCGTAACAGATTCTGCAGTCGATCGGAGTGGATTACATCGACGAATCAGAAGTTCTTACACCAGCTGATGAAGAACACCACATCAATAAACATAACTTTAAAGTTCCTTTTGTTTGCGGCGCTCGCAACCTGGGCGAGGCATTACGCCGTATATCAGAGGGCGCGGCCTTCATTCGCACAAAGGGAGAGGCGGGTACAGGGAATGTAGTAGAAGCCGTTCGTCACGCGCGTGCAGTGACGAGCGAAATTAGAAAAGTTGGTTCTATGACCGAAGAGGAACTCTATGCCTATTCCAAGGAGATTCAAGCGCCGTTCCACTTGCTGAAGGAGACGGCAAGGCTTAAAAAATTACCCGTCGTTAACTTTGCCGCTGGCGGCCTTGCCACCCCTGGTATGTCGAAACCGACTAATTTTATCTCACATCTCACGCTGTCCAGCCGACGCTGCGCTCATGATGCAATTAGGTTGTGACGGAGGTAAGAACCTATTTCGTGTGTTTCGTGACGGATTTAACCAGTGATCCTAGTTTTTGTTGGGTCCGGTATTTTTAACGTAAGACCTCGGCTTTTATCGTCTTTCAGTTCTGACAGGAGTCGTAGTCCGGGGATCCTGCGAAAAGAGCGCGTGCTATCGTGCAAGCGGTATGTCCCTATCCTAAGTTTAACTGGCAGCTAATGAATTTTCCTTCAGGTAACTCATTACAACAACCCCAAAATTCTAGCGGAGGTAATGTTCACGGTGAACGGCATGCATATATCACTAACTGATCGTAGATATCTGAGGATCTGGGACCCGCCATGGTCGGCCTTACCATGTGAGTGGTTCGTGATTGTCAAATTAGTTATTGACAGCGACTTCTTCAGTGACAGCAACCTCAAGGGCGGACATTTGGCGAAGAGGGGGTGGTGATAGAATGGTTGTTTTATCATTATTGGCATAGTCGCCGCTAGTTATTTTAGTTTAGAACAATTACTGGGTTCCGCCGATGACGTCATTTTGCCGCCACCTTCAACCGTTACCCATGCAGCCCTGTCGCGCCATGTCTGATCAAAACACCCAGGAAAAAAAACTCGGCGACTTTATCAACGTGCGTCTTCCGTACCATTATTAGTTGCGAGCGGATTGCATGTCATATATTGCAGCAGGACCCTCAAGCAACCTACACATTTGACAGCGAGCGCGGCAGTTCTAAATCAGAACTTTGTAGAGAGACGGGTCCGGGCGCGAGAGATTGCATAACGGTAAGAATTCCGGTCAATTCGCAATGCATCCTTCTTCTCAAGAAAAGAGAACCGTTAGCTTCAGATGCAATCAACTAGATTATTTCAGGCCATGCAAGTACGTCTAGAACCGTCCGCTGCCAGTGTAATACTACTGATGGCTCGTGACGTCGCCGTCCCAAAGGCTCAGGGTTTTTTCTGTGCCCTGCCGATGGACCCGGCCCGGACTTACATAGAATGCAAGCGTTTGATGTTGCCCAAAGAATAAGCCACGGTCATTTCATAAAACTTGTTACACGCTAGTTTTTACTACCAAAAAAAACCAAAAGTTGATCAAGTTGCGAGAGGTGACTCGACCGGGACTGCATCGATACCAAACATTCCAACGCGCGCTCTCTCGAGATGACTGTCGGCAACCTTGCGGCGCGCTTCCGCAGCACGTAAATCGATTGTCGCCATATCCAACTCGTGAAGGGCTCGCTTCGTATTTTTTGACAATTCAACACATTCTGCTCGCAGACTTGCGCGGTGGCTCTCTAGTCGAGCAATCTTTACAAGAAAGAGTTTTTAGTTGGTAATGCCTATTTGATAAATCATCACGTCACCTCTGCATCCAACGACGCTGTTACGGGTGCTCGGTCAAGTCTGTTACTTCTTTTTGTATGAGGCTCGGTCAAATTGGGCGCGTCGTGAGGACCCTGTGCAGGCCTTCCTGGCGGTGGGGGTCGACGTCCGCCATGTACACCAGTGGTATGGGATGGTGGCGTCGCTCCAGGCGCTGAGAAAATTTTTGCGGCGTTGCGGGGACCCCTTGGAGGTGATCGAGATGTGCGTCTTGAATATTGTCCATCTCGTGTAGGTTGGTTACCCATATGGCGAGGTTGTCGAGGGGGAGAAGGACTCCTTTCTCGCGTTTTTACATTCGTATCTTGTTGCGTTTGTGGTTCTCGTCTTGGAGATCGAGTTTCATTCTTATTGAACTCTATGTGTCGTGGAGATCGCGGAGCCACTGTAGGTGGGGGAAGCGAAGGTCTCTGTTCTAGCCTTTCACTCAAAGGAGTGTCTTTCGGGCGATGAACGCGATCGGGAGCTGGTTGACTTGGTCCATTTTGAGTAGAGGGCGCTTCTGCCCTTTGTTCTGTCGTTCTCGAGTTTTGCGCAACGGGCGGTCTATCATCGAGGGGCCTGTGGATGGGTTGGGCATGACTTGGGCTTCTTGACGCCCTCCTCTTGGAAGGAGAAGTTGGGGCATCCAAGGGTCTGGGACGGTTCAAGGACTCTCTGGAGTAATCGCGTCTTCTTC
>Ga0137376_10002052_pt1 | contig 11789 bp, 6 predicted proteins | sample SagtaG_23_FD_104814 | JGI IMG/M metagenome (GOLD analysis project Ga0137376, IMG submission 104814) | Vadose zone soil microbial communities from Sagehorn Ranch, Mendocino, California, USA - Sage2_L_20_16 metaG | ecosystem: Environmental > Terrestrial > Soil > Vadose zone | place: USA...
AATAAAAACGCCATTGACCTGTGTCCCGTTTGTTGAATCCAAATCTTTCAGCCGATAGGAGTCGGCGGATCTCCCGATTATCGCGTGCTGCGCTGATACCGCCGGATTGTCAATGACTATGTGGTTCAACGGAGCACGGCCAATCGTGGTAAGGTTGCCTAACTTATGCGTTACGAGATCATCCCCGTCGCAAATCAGAACCAGGCGAGCCATCCTGTGTAACCGTTTTCTTGTCTTTGATTCTGGGTGACGGTTATCACCATCGCAATCATTTGATTCTCCAAACTCTAATCCGTCCGTCTTCTTGGACACGTGTAGCGATTTTGATCTTCGCTAGTCTGGCATAGCCGTATATATTTGAACGTTCCATCTGTCTCGGAGCTACAAAAGAATCGCCGATCTTCATTTCAGTAAAAATCCTAGTCAATGAACCTAGAGCACCTTTGGTGCTTTTTAAGGGAATGCCTTTTTCGATTGTGATTTTCTCTTCTAACGATACTGCCATAGTCTATGCTTCCGGTTGTAATGCCAAACACCGATGAGGCCGAGTGCCAATAAGAACGAGACCAGCGTGTTCACTTTCTCTGGCACTAAGGTTGGTTCCGTAAAATGCGAATCCTGAAATCGAGGCCAATCCATCGATTATGACAAACTCGCTATCTGTCAAACATTGGTAGCTTACCATATGCCAATGCCCGATTCTTGGGAGTGGGAGTATCTAATGGGCTCATAGTAAGTATCTTGTACTAGAAACTTTTTTTCAATGCCACGTAATCGCATTTTCATGGGATGTGTTAAAGCGTAAGTTACTTCGACAACCGCGCATGGTATATCGTCGGGATCATCTGTAAAGAAGTGTCATCTCGAGGCTTATAGTGGCCGGTTGGACTGTAAGAAAATCCGACATGCTACGCCAGCACCGCGGTCGGCTACCTAGGCGACTTCGTGGTGTAGTAGGGAAAATGGACAATTGCCAGTGCCGAACCGAAGGGTACGCAGCAGAATCTCCGCAGATGTTTGGGAGCAAATCAAAACGGCCTACGCCAGGGAGGTCGGTTTGCGCGAGATCACGCTGTGAAATGTGTCACTCCAGAATCGATCTTCACATGGCCGCGCGGACAAGTCGATGCGCGGTCATGGGACGCTGCGCTTGACGTGGTTCAGCAGAGCCTTCTCGGAATGGCCGTTGCCAACGACGTAAACGATGAGGAGGATCGCGTGCTCACTGCGGTTTTTATGGAGTGCGAAGAACTGCGAGCAAAAAAGTATTTAGAGGTTGTTACGACAAACCACGAACTTGCAAAGAAATACGCAATCAGCCCGCGCGCCGTCACTAATTGGCGAAAAGAGAGCTGCCCATTTGAGGACGGACAATGGGCTGTTCTTGATTGGATGGCAGAGCGGCGATATGCACCGGCCGGCGCTACAGCAAAGTTTGGCAAGCAACTTAGCGAGCGGAAACACAAGGCGGTGTGGGCGCAGATTAGCGCGGAAGGTCACGCGGCCATAAGTGAGGCGAGACGATTAAAAGCCGCTTATCAATCGCACGGATTAAACCCACCGGAGTGGCTGCGCGGTTTTCGGGCGAGTCGGTAGCAACGTTCCAGTGTCCACGACTGTCGCCAAAACCGGCACGTCGCTAGGGTGAGAGCTTGTTTACAACGCGTCACCAGCACTCCGAAAAGCCGGTCTAGCGAAAACACTTTTAGACCCGAATCCGTGCAAAGTAATTCGCGGTCGTTTTCTACGGCCTGAAAGACTTTTGTTGTAAAACTGCGCAATTCTGCGCGACGTGGTGCGACACTGAATCCCCGGAATACCTAGCTTGTGCGATGCGGTGCAACGCGATGAAAACACGCACCTGATTCGGGATACTTCCCGCCCATGTTAAATGTTGCTTGGTGGACGGGACCGAGACATAAACTGCGGCCATAAGGCATCGCCTGAGCGTCGGAATCCCTCACAAAAAGTGCGATTACTGTTATGAGACTGATGATCAACGTCTTGCGACTGTCGCTTCTTCGTGACTCGCGCAGATCTCTGTCGGAAGGTCTTACACTTATGATTAGCGCATGGAGCACCGTTCTCACGTTGAATTGAAAAACTTTATCATCGTAAACGCACTGCTTAGGAACAACTTCTGTTGGATAATCAAGTCGGGCCCGTACCTGTTGGTATATGGTAAGCTTACCGTTTAGGGTAGGAGGTTGCTTCCCGGCAGCTTTCCTTCCCCTTTTTTCAGACTTGGCGATCGTAAGGGGCAACCCAACGGGAGAAAAAGGAGTTTCAATATATGAATCAGTTAATTCAATCCAAAAGCTTCACAACGTTCGTTATCCTGGCCATGACGCTGGTCTGTTCTGCGTTTCCACAACAAGCGCAAGCGCAAACCAATACAGCCTATGGCAGCGGGGCGCTGGTCAATCTGACCAGCGGCACCTGGAACAGCGCCTTTGGCTTTGAAGCGCTCAATCACGATACGAACGGCAACCAAAATACGGCAACGGGTGTTCGGGCCCTGTTTAGCGATACTAGCGGCAGCTCCAACACTGCCACTGGCGTGTATGCGCTCTATGGCAATATCAACGGGCTTTTCAATAATGCCGTTGGCGCTTATTCGCTCGCGAACAACACCGTAGGCAACGAGAACACTGCTAACGGTTATAAAGCGCTCTATTACAATACCCAAGGCGATAACAACACGGCCACTGGTTTTGCCGCGCTCTATCACAACACCACCGGCACCTACAACACGGCCAACGGTTTGCAGGCGCTCTACAGCAATACCACCGGCAACTTCAACATCGCCAATGGCATTCAAGCGCTCTTGCTCAACACAACCGGCAGCCACAACGCGGCCATTGGTATTCAGGCGCTCGATAGCAACACCACGGGCAGCAACAACATCGCATTGGGCCATTTGGCCGGTGAAAATCTCACCACGGGCATTAACAATATTGATATCGGCAGCGGAGGTGTTGCTGGCGAGTCCGGCAGGATCCGCATCGGCACAACAGGATTTCAGCTGGCCACCTTTATCGCTGGCATTCGTGGGGTTACAACGGCAAATCCCGCCATACCGGTCCTGATAGACTCCGCCGGCCAGCTTGGGACGGCCAGCTCTTCGCGCCGATTTAAGAAAGAAATTAAATCAATGGACAGAACCAGCGAAGCCATCCTGGCGCTTAAACCGGTAACGTTTCACTATAAGAGCGACGCTACAGGCACGCCGCAGTTTGGTTTAATCGCCGAAGAAGTGGCCGAGGTAAACCCGGACCTGGTGGTGCGCGACGAGACTGGCGAGATCTACACCGTGCGCTACGACGCGGTGAACGCGATGTTGCTCAACGAATTTCTTAAAGAACACCGGAGGGTCGAAGAACAGCAAACTACGATTGGACGACTCGAAACGACGACAGCAAAGCAGGGATCGACGATCACGGAATTGATATCCACGGTAGCGCAGCAGCAGAGGGACTTTCAGTCAACCATCGCGCAGCAACGAAACGACGTTAAGGCGACTACCGCGCAGCAGCAAAACGAAATACAAGCCCTCACTGCGCGTCTTGAAGAGCAGGCAGCGCAAATTCAAAAGGTGAGCACGCAGATCGAAGTGAGTAAACGCGCGGCACAAGTGGTTGTGAGTACGCCGTAAGGCCATCCCTGCATCATGGGTTGCGCGTGGCCGAGGTCATCCGCCCTCGCCTGCGGCTATAGCGTGACAAGCCAACCCCGGCTACACCTGCAATCAGCCGTCATGCTTTCACGCGTGGTGCTTTTTGTTTCGTGATCTTCTTATCCCTGACATCCGAGTAATCCGCGATTCTAAAAAATCAGGTTGCAGAGTAGATATTGACGGATCGGCGAGTTGTTGATAAACGCTGGAGCGCGAACCGCCACCGCCCGCACTATGGCGAAGAAAACTTCATCGGCCGACCCATCGCTGCCATTGCATGAAGTACTGGAGGCCGAGTTCGTCCCTTTGCATGGAGAACTACCCGCAGATTATCCGAATTCAACTGAATCTGAAAGACGGCTGAAAGCATTTTGCGCTGCCGTTCATGGGCTCAAAGAAAAGCGCTCTGCGCTTTGCATCTCGGGTGGCGGCATTCGCAGCGCAACGTTTGGACTCGGCATTTTGCAAGGATTGGCGCGCTGTGGTCTGCTCAACAAATTCCATTACCTGTCCACCGTCTCCGGCGGCGGCTACATCGGCAGTTGGCTGAGCGCGTGGATCAAGAACCACCCACAAGGGGTGGAAGGCGTGGTCGCGGAATTGAAAGGTCGGCCCGATCTCACTCTCGATCCCGAACCGCGACCGATCCGCCATCTTAGGGAATTCAGCAATTATCTGTCGCCGAGAGTTGGTCTTACCTCCGCAGATTTTTGGACGCTGATAGCCACTTTCATTCGCAACATATTCTTGAACTGGCTGGTGCTGATTTCGCTGCTGGCAGCCGCGATGATGATTCCCAGGCTGTATCTGGCAGCGATTAACTCGCAGCCGGACTGGTCAGGTCTGGCAACGTCGTATTCGTGGCAGCTGTTGGCCAACAACTTATCGCCGGACTGGAATGCCTGGGAGGATTCTGTTAAGCGGCCGTGGGACATAGGCCTGACAATCTTGCTCGCGGTCGGATTCGCATTGATCGCCATCGCGATGGCCTACGCGATCATCGATGTCCCATCCACTGGCAACGCGCGATTATCGCAACGCCGTTTTCTAATATACCGCCAGCTTCCATTGTTCCTCGCGTCCCTCATTCTTGCGGCATGGTGGGCTGTGTTTTGCAACGTTCATGGCGATGAACCGTTTCGAGCCGCCGATTGGTGGCCCAAATTTGTCGCTTTCTCCGTTTTGACCTACGCATGCGGCGGTTTGCTTGGGAAGGTCGCTCTTTCATTTCGTAAGCGCGAGCAAAAGGCGCGGCCCGGTGAGTTCTGGCGGTTCGTTGCGATCATGGTCATAAGCGCGTTCGCCGGGTTTTGCTTGTGGGCAATGGCAACCCGAATTTTCTTGGACCCCAAAGAAGTTGAATTCACACGCGACTACGAGGCGATTCAGATTCCCAGCGGGCAGAAAACGACAATCCCGCACGGAAAAAAGGGCGTGGTTAAGCAAAAGCAAATCGTTGAGGGGAGTGCCACCATTGGCACTGGTCAAGTCTTGGCACGTATTGCGGAGAAGGATCTTGATGCCTTAGAACTAAGACAACCGGGATTCACATTAAAACGCGATTGCGAGGCGACTGAGATTTCCAGTGGGCGGGAAACGACGATCTGGCAGGGGACCAAGGGCCGGATTATGGAAGGTGTCGAGGGGAGTTACACTGTTGAATACGACAAAGGCCTGGCAGCACGTATTGCGAAGAAAGACCTTGATGCCTTCGAACTGAACCCGGTGCCCGACCCCAAAACTAACTGGACACAATTTACATTAAAACGCGATTGCGGGGCGACCGAGGTTTCCACTGGACAGAAAACGATAATCCCGAAGGAGACCAAGGGCTCGATGCAAATCGTCGAGGGGAATACCACTGTTGAAACCGATCAAGGCCTGGAACGTATTGCGGAGAAAGACCTTGATGCCTTGGAACTAAGACAACCGGAATTCAAATTAAAACGCGATTGCGAGGCGACCCAGATTCTCAGTGGTCAGAAAGCGAAGATCCCGGCTGGGACCGAGGGCTCGGTTATGGAAACCGTCGAGGGCAGTTACACCGTTGAAACCGATCAAGGCCTGGCACGTCTTGCGAAGAAAGACCTTGACGCCTTGAAACTGAGACAAGCGAAATTCACATTAGTACGCGATTGCGAGGCGACCCAGATTCCTAGCCGGCAGAAAACGATAATCCCCCAGGGGACTAAGGGCGTGATTAAGCAAACCGACGGGGGAAGTTACACCGTTAAAACCGATCAAGGCCTGGCGCGCATTGGGAAGAAAGACCTTGATGCCTCCGACATGAACCCGGTGCCCGACCCCATAACTAGCTTGGCAAAATTCACGGTAAATCGCGATTGCGAGGCGACCGAAGTTCCCAGTGGACAGAAAACGGTGATCCCGCACGGGGCCACGGGCTGGATTATGGAAACCATCGAGGGGAGTGATATCGTTGAAACCGATCAAGGCCCGGCGCGTATTGCTAAGAGAGATTTTGATGCCTTTGACATGAACCCCGTTCCCGCGCCCGCGAAAGACGCTGTCAACTACGTCTGCTTCGCGCCCGCACTTATCATGGCGGTGGTGATGCTGCTAGTAAATTTCCTCTTTACCGGCCTCACCAGCTGGGTGACGGAAGATGAAGACCGCGAGTGGTGGGCACGATCGGCGGCTTGGATTCTCATCACGATTTTCGGCTGGATCGTGGTCAATGTAATCGTTCTTTGGGGCGCCCAAGCGATTTCCGCGACGACGACAGGAAACCAGCTCCAAGTTTTTCTCGGAGATGTGAAAGCAAATCCGATCGCGAAGGCCATCCTCGGTGCCTTCGGGAGCGTAACCGGCATTATCGGTGCTTTGCTGGCTCTTCGATCGAAACTGAGCAAGAAGCTTGGTATTAAACTCGGCTCCCAGTGGCCTCTGATCATTGCGGCGGTTGTTTTCTTTGTTCTCCTAGCGGTCGTAATTTCGTGGATTCTGTTGCTGATTGGCTCTCAGCCTTGGGTGCATCAGTTAGTCGTTTTTCTTGGACAGCTGAAGGCGAACCCAGAGGCAAAGGCTGTCCTCGGTGCCCTCGGGGGCGTGGCTGTCATTGTCGGTGCTTTGCTGGCTCTTCGATCGAAACTGAGCAAGAAGCTTGGTATTAAACTCGGCTCCCGGTGGCCTCTGATCATTGCGGCGGCTGTTTTCGTAGTGGTCGTAATTTCGTGGCTTCTGCTGTTGCTTGGCTCGCAGCTTGGGCTGGAAAAGCCAAATGAGTGGCAAGCTCAACTCTTCGTTGTCTTCCTCCTCACAAGTATCACACTGGTTGTGGGAATCGCGATGGGTTTCTTCATCAACGCGAACAAGTTTTCTCTGCACGCGACCTATCGCGATCGGTTGATCCGTGCTTACCTCGCCGCTTCGCGCACCGCGGAGACGCGTAGGCCGAGTTTATTTACCGGGTTTGATCCCGACGATAATTTTGAGTTGTACAAGTTGCCGTCTGAAAAGCCTCTTCATGTGATCAACGGCACGCTCAATCTCGTCAAGGGTGAGCAGTTGGCATGGCAGGAGCGGAAGGCTGAATCATTTACAATGAGCCGTCTGCACTGCGGCTCTTGGAACGAACAAGTTAACTACCGGTCCTCGGCCGAATATGGTGACGGGATCACACTCGGTACCGCGATGGCCATTTCTGGCGCTGCCGCGAATCCCAACATGGGGTATCATTCTTCGCCGGTGGTCGGTTTCCTCATGGCGCTCTTCAACGTGCGGTTAGGCTGGTGGTTGGGGAATCCGGGATCTCCGGGCGCTGAAACGTGGCGCCGCGCAGGCCCTAGATATTCCGTCGGACCGTTGTTTTCTGAGGCGGCTGGGAATACCACCAATCACGCTAAATACGTGAATCTCTCCGATGGCGGCCATTTCGAAAATCTTGGCCTTTACGAGATGGTGCTGCGTCGCTGTCATTACATCGTGGTCAGCGATGGCGGTGAGGACCCGGAATGTTCCTTTGCCGATCTCGGCGAAGCGGTGCGCAAAATCCGGATCGATTTTGGAATCCCGATCGAGTTCGGTCCCATGAGCATTTATCCGCGCAGCGCAATCGACGCGCTGAAAGCTCCTGGCCACAACTGCGCCATCGGTCGCATTCGCTATTCAACGGTGGACGGCGACGCTGCGCCGGATGGCGTGATCGTTTACATCAAACCGGCTTGTTATGGCGACGAGCCCCGCGACATCTACGAATATTTCAAGACAAATCCAACGTTTCCGCACGAGACCACAGCCAACCAATTTTTTTCCGAATCGCAATTTGAAAGCTACCGGATGCTCGGTGCGTACACCATGGAGAAACTTTGCACGGATTGCCGCGGCGATTTCCACTGTTTTATTCGCGACATCCTCAAGCGACACCTGAAGATGAAAGCGCCCGATTGGCTAGCGGAGTTGCTGGGCACAAGACGAGAATGGCTCACACGCTTAAAATTCTCTTGCCGCAAGCTTCAGAAATAAGATAGCAATAGTGACTCGGTGAAGGAAGCGTTGCCAACCAGGCGCGGTATTCTCCGTCTCGCCGGAGTCGGAAGCGGCTTGGTTGCATGCGCGTTTTTGGCTGTTGCCAGCTGCAAGAAAAACGAGCTTGTGGATGAAGCGAAAGCGGCTGGTAAAACGACTGCTGATTTTCCGGCAGACGAATACGATTACTTCCGAGACATGGATATGCGCCCGGACGGAATAGCGGACGCGAACGGCAACAGCAGACTGAAACCGCTGGAGTTAACCACGGACGAAATCAAGGGCCGCAATACATGGGTGTTGTGGTGCGCCGGAGATGAGGTGTTTTGGGATTACCTTGCCGGGCACAGTTACGGGTTCATGGATCCGCTGAAGCTGTGCGACTTCGCGCCGGAAGATAAACTCGGCGGAAAACGATGGGGCCCTGCCGGGCTCACGATCGAACCGGGCACCAAGGTGCCAGACAAACCAGACGAGTTTGGCTTGTACATTCGACAACCAGAAGATGCAACGGTCCGTCAACCGGACCCAAACGTATATGGGCGTTCCTCAGGCATCGTTGGCTTGCGTCTGTTTCCAAACCCAAAATTCGATGAAAAAGCCCGAAGGCAGTGGGACGCCGTCAAATATCGAAAGGATGAAAATTACTACAACGATCCCGATTTGGTTCGTCCGTTCCGGGTGGGAATGTCGTGCGTTTTCTGTCATGTTGCGCCGCATCCCTTGAATCCGCCAGCTGACCCGGAAGCGCCGAAGTGGGAAAATCTTTCGACAACGATCGGTGCGCAATATTTTCGCATGCGTGCCGTGTTCGGAAATCTGCTGAATGACGACAATTTTATCTACCATCTTCTCGACAGCCAGCCGCCTGGAACCATCGACACATCGTTGATCGCGACCGATCAGATCAACAATACAAGCACGATGAACGCGCTGTGGGACTTTGGCGCGCGGCTTGATCGTTCGGGCATCCTGGCCCATCGCAGTCCCGAGTATGCAAGGGATTACGCGGCGCGCTACGGCCACAACGATTTCGAGCAGGTCTCAAGCGCCTCCGCGCAGCTGCCGGTTTTGCTTTACGATGTTCGAGACGTTTATGCCAATCCGCGCCCGGCACCGCGCATCTTACTGGAAGGAGCGGACTCCATTGGCGCATGGGGCGCGCTCGCGCGCGTGTACCTGAACATCGGCATGTTCTCGGAGCGCTGGATCACTCTTTCCAACATTTTTATCGGTTTCCGAAAACAGCAGCCGTTCACGGTCGACGACGTCGAAAAGAACTCGGTCTATTGGCAGGTAAACAAGCGTAACGTCGATTACCTCGCGAAGTTTTTTCTCAAGTCGACCGAACCGATGCGGCTAAAGGACGCGCCGGGAGGGAAGCAGCTTGGCAAATTGAAAGGCGAAGGAGTGCCATGGGACCCGCAGCTGGCAGCCGGCCGCAAAGTCTTTGCCGAACGCTGCATCATCTGCCATTCAAGCAAACAGCCGAATGGCATGAACGCTGCGCCAAGAGGGCCGGAGAAAGTTAACCCGAATGAATTGGTCGATTATTTGAAGGACCCCGCTTATCGAAGTTGGGCGCTGGCCGAGGTAGAAAAGCGCGACTTTTGGGAAAACAATTTTCTTTCGACGGACCTTCGCATTCCGGTAACTCTGATTAAGACGAATACAGCGCGTTCGTTAGGCAGCAATGCGATCTCGGGACACATGTGGGAGGATTATTCCTCCAATACCTATAAGAACCTACCTGCGGTCGGCAAAATAACCTACTGGAATCCCTTTGCACAGCAAAACGTTGAATGGCAGCCGCCGGGGAACGGTCGCGGCTATTACCGGCCGCCGCCTCTGGTAGGCATATGGGCAACGGCGCCTTTTCTGCACAACAACACATGCGGCTTGTTCAACAACGACCCGTCGGTTAAGGGACGCTTAGAAGCGTTCGATGATGGAATCTATCGTCTGCTTACGCCGGGTAAAACAGACGAGGAAGCCGAAGCGAACCGTTATCTCTGGCCAACCGGACCCTCCACAGATTTGGGAATGCCTCTCAATCACGCAAGCTCCGAACGATTCAAGCAGGACCATGGTCTGATCTGGCGCACACCGGTTGAAACGCACTTGCACGTCCCAACTCGCAGCATTCAGGAATTCGTTGCTGGCGTGAGTCCCGAATGGATCCGGTGGCTGGTGAATTACCCCTGGATCTCCTTCGCAGCATTACTGCTGATCGGCATTCTCATTTTGATGGCAAGCCGCAAGCGCGCGCTCGGATACATCGTCCTTGTGCTGGCCCTGCTTCTAGGATTCTTTGCCGCGTTCATTCGCGGCTGGTTCGGTGGTCTCAACCTTATGCACACGCCGGCAGGCACACCGGTAGATATGCTCGCCAACCTCGATCCCGCAGAGATCACAATCACGAAACCTGAGAATCTCATCGCGCTATCTTGCGGAATGAGGAACTTAAGAAATCCAGGCACTGATGCCGAACGCAAGCAGGCAGCCAAGCTTCTTGGGATGAGTACCTCGCCTGATTTGGTGCTGGATCGCGGCCACTACTTTGCCAAAGACCTGAGCAAACAGGAGCTCGATGACCTGGTCGATTTACTCAAGACGTTCTAGCGCATAGCTCTGCTGGGCTGCGGCGTCTCCTCGTTCAAATGAGAAACACCGCCCTTAACTCAAAACAGCAAACGGCAGAGTACGACTTCATCGTTGTCGGCTCCGGCGCGGGCGGTGGACCGCTCGCCTGTAACCTCGCCAAGAATGGGTATCGAGTTCTTGTCTTAGAGGCGGGCGGATGGGACGCGCCGGAAGTGGCACAAGTTCCCGCGTTTCATCCGCACGCCAGCGAACACCCAGACCTCAGCTGGGAGTTTTTTGTTAAACATTACGCCGACCCAGAGCAGCCGGACTCCAAGTGGGATAACGAAAGAAACGGGATCTTTTATCCGCGAGCGGCTACGGTAGGCGGCTGCACAGTTCACAACGCGATGATCACCATTTGCGGGCCAAGCGGTGATTGGGATGAGATCGCGAGGATCACTAATGATAGCTCGTGGAGGGGTGAGCACATGCGCGCCTATTTCGAACGCCTCGAGCATTGTGACTATCTACGCGATTCTTTCTTAGAGAAGCTCTGGAACAAGATCAGAAGCATTTTCGGAATTGCGATCCGAGCTAAATCCGGTCGGCACGGCTTCCATGGCTGGCTGCATACGACTGTTGCTGATCCTACTCTTGGCATGCAGGACGACCAATTGGTCGAAGAAATTCTTTCCGCCCTCGCTGCTACTCTTATCGACCGGGGCGTGGGCGCCATTGCTACGATCGAGTCGTTCCTTATGGATCTTTTCGGGGACAAGATTAAGGCACGCTTTGATCCAAATAATTGGGAGACAATGAAACGTCGTCCGGAGGGAGTGATGCTGGTTCCCATCGCGGTTCGCCACGGCCAGCGCAGCAGTCCGCGTGATTATTTGAGCCAGGTGCAAAAGGAACACCCGGAGCGTCTGATTATCTGGCCGGAAACACTGGTTACCGAAATCATCTTCGATCGCGAATCTAGTCAGGCAGGAGAGCCGAGCGCAATCGGCGTGCGATTCCTTCAAGGCAAACATCTTTACAA
>Ga0137376_10002066_pt1 | contig 11777 bp, 8 predicted proteins | sample SagtaG_23_FD_104814 | JGI IMG/M metagenome (GOLD analysis project Ga0137376, IMG submission 104814) | Vadose zone soil microbial communities from Sagehorn Ranch, Mendocino, California, USA - Sage2_L_20_16 metaG | ecosystem: Environmental > Terrestrial > Soil > Vadose zone | place: USA...
GCCCGGCAATGACCTCGGTGCGCAGCGAGGTTCCGTGGCCTCTGAGGTCGAAGAGGCGTTCGAGCATGCCGCCTTCAGAACTTCATGCTCAGCTGCCCGCCGATGATGCGCGGGTCGTTGATCATCCCCGTAGTGTTCTCGAAGTTGATGCCGCCGATGGCGCGGATCTGGTCGGTGCAGTTGCGGCAGAATGCCGCGATCTCGTACTTCTTGTCCGCCCAGGTGTAGCCAAGCCGCGCGCCCAGCTGAAACAGCGACGGGCCGACGAACTCCCGCTCCAGATCGAGGAAGAAATTCATCTCGGTGCGGTAGGACATGTCGGTGAAGAAGTACAGCTCGCTCCGCGCGCCCATCGGAACTCCGTAGCGCAGCGACAGATCGCCGACCCATTTCGGGGCCTGCGGCAGTGGATTGCCGTTGATCAGCGCGAAGCCGTTGGCGTTCAGGGGGTTCAGCTCGGTGCAGGCGGCGCCGCCCGGCAGGAAGCTCCAGTTGAAGCAGGGTCCCACCGCGAGCGTCGGATCCTGGATCTCGGTGTAGTTGTAGCTGCCGCTCACGTTCAGCAGCAGGTTGGGCAGCAGGTGCGCCTCGAAGTCGAGCTCCGCGCCCCTGCCGATCGTATCCTTGGCGTTGATCAGCGTCACGATATTCGCCGTGCCACCCACCGCGGTCAACTGCTGGTGGCTGACGTCGAAGTAGTACACGTCGAAGGCCACGCGTGCGCGATGCTCGAACACATCGGCCTTGATGCCCACTTCATAGGAGATGTTGTCTTCGGAGCGGGCAGTCTGCGGCGGCACTCCGGGGTTGCCGTTGGCGGGCGCGGAAGGCTCGCCGAAGCTCGGTGCGCGGAAACCCGTGGCAACGCGCGCGTAGAGGTTGACGTCGGGAGCGAGTTGGTACGTCGGGCTCAGGTCCCAGCTCAGCTTGGTGGCGCTTGCGGTCGCGTTCGTAAATGGCGGCGGATTGGCGACGTTCGTGAATGGCACCGAGAAGGTCTTGTGATCGCGCGTATAACGCAGCCCGCCGCGCAATTTGAACGCGGGCGTGAAGGCATATTCGAGCGAGCCGAAGATCGCCTCGGCATCGTTCTTCTGTCGCGAAATCGTCGTATCCACCAGGGTCAGGTTGTTGATCTGGTAGTCGTAGCCGATCGCCTCGACATTCTCGTCGAACAGGAAGATGCCCGCCTGTCCCTGCAGCGGACCGCTCTGGTGCGAGATCGCCCGGAACTCCTGGGTCAGCTGGTAGTGGCTCTTGATCCCGCCGCCGGTTTCGACGCCGAACGGAATGAAACCCGGACCCCAGAACGCCGCGCAGGAGCCGGGAGGGATATTGACGCAGAACTGGCCGAAAAAGCCCGGGCCGTAGCCGCCGTCGATGTCGCCGATCGTCAGATAGTGCCGGACCGATTCGTAGCCCGTGATCGACTGGTAGGTGAAGTCCGGCGTGTTCCACGCCAGGTGCACGTTGGCGCCGAGGCTGCTGAAGGACTGGCCGTTGTAGCCGTCGGTGAAGATCGTCGCCGGATCGAACCCGGGCACGATACTGTTGCTGCCGAGGGTGATCATGTTGCCGCGGAACATGCGCGCCGAGCCGTCGAGCGCGCGGCCATGGACGTTGAAGAGGGCGCTGAAGGTGTCGCTCGGCTTGTAGAGCAGCTGCAGCCGTGCCGCCCAGTCGTCGTAGCCCTCCAGATGCCGGTCATTGGCCGGGTTGTTCGGGGCGAACACCCAGTTGTCGCGGTGCTGAAACTGCGTGGAGGCGCGAAACGCCATCTGATCGTTGATGGGAAGATTGACCACGCCCTCGAAGTTGGCGGTGTTGTAGGTACCGTCGGACAGGCTGGCATAGCCGGAGAACTGACCGATGACAGGCTTGGCGGATTCGAACTTGACGACCCCAGCGGGCGAATTGCGCCCGAAGAGGGTCCCCTGCGGCCCGCGCAGGACTTCGACGTCCGCCTGGTCGAACACCGGGAAGCCCTTGAGTGCCGGGATTTCCTGGACGATGTCGTCGTAGTAGAGGCCGACGGGCTGCGAGGCGAAATTGGTGAAGTCGGTGTTGCCATAGCCGCGGATGTAGAAGCGCGGAAAGGTGCGGCCGTTGGAGGATTCGATATTCAGGCTCGGCACCGCGAAGGCGAGTTGGCGGATGTCCTGGCCGGCGGTACCGAGCACCTCGAGCGGTGCACCGCTCAGGACGGACGTGGACACGGGCACATCGATCAGGCGCTCCTCGCGCCGCGTGGCGGTGACGATCACCTCTTGGATGGTCTCGGAGCTGGTCGCTCCTGCGCTCGCCTGCTCGGCGGCCCGCGTGACGCCCGGAAGCATCAGCAGCGCGGTCGCGCAGGCGATCGCAGCGGCGGCCAGGAGCGCGCCGTGCGTGCGCCGGTGACGCAGCAGATGAGTAATAGCGCAACGCAGCATTCCCGATGACCACGACTTGGTGACTTCCATCGCGACCTCCCCATCTGTTGCTTGCGCGAAACAGACCCGCGCACGCACGCTGGCTGTTGTGATACGGATCCGCGTCGAACCGTTGTTTCTCGTTAGTAAAACGTTACACTATGTTTGGTGAAACGTTACACCACGCACGCCGTCGCTGTAAAGGGATCGGCGCGCTGCCAAGGTCCTGTGCAAGCGCGCCGCGCGGCACCTTATCAGCGGCGCAGGCAGTCGCGCGCATTCTGAACCTCCGGAGCAGGCGCGGTATATGGCGACGGTAAAGGACATTGCCGCAACCGTTGGCGTGTCGGTTGCCACGGTCTCCAACGTCCTCAACGGCAGACCCAACGTCGGTCGCGTCAACCGGCAGAGGGTGCTGCGGGTCGCCAAGCAGTTGGGATACCGCCCAAACCGGGCGGCCCAGGCCATGCGCACCGGACGCACGCGCGCGATCGGTCTCGTTCTGCCGGATCTCACCAACCCTTTTTTCCCCGAGCTCGCCCAGGCGGTGGAGAACACGGCGCGCAGTCTCGGCTTGCTGGTGTGCCTCATCGACAGCCAAGGCAGAGTCGACGGTGAGGCGGACGGGTTCGCGCTGCTGATGCAGCATGCCGTCGACGGAGTCATCTGGTGTCCGGTGGGACCGCGCCTGCCGGCCCACCTCAAGACCCTCGCTCGCCCGGTCGTGTTGATCGACCGTCCGCGGCCGGGATTCGCGGTCGTGCATTCGAACTATGTAATGGGCGGCCGGCTGCTGGCGCAGTATGCCTTGCGGATGGGCCACACGCGGGTCGGCCTGCTGTCCGGCCCGCAGAACCTCGAAAGTGCCCGCCAGCGGCGCGACGGTTTCGTCAATGCCTTTCCGCCCGGTGAGATCGCGTGGGCAGTCAACGTCGGATTCGATGGTCTGTTGACGCCGGGGGCCCGCGACGCGCTCATACGGCGTCGCAACGCCACGCTGATTGTCGCGGGAAACGACCTGATCGCCATCAGCGCCATCCGTTTCCTGGCGGAACAGGGCGTAAGCGTGCCCGATGAGGTATCCATCACGGGCTTCGACAACATCAGCTGGGCGGATGTGGTCAGGCCGCGTCTGACGACGATCGCCCAGCCGGTCGGCGCCATTGGCGCCAAGGCGGTTGAATTGATGCAGGAACGAATGTCAGGTGCGAAGATCGCCACCCGGCGCACGATCTTCGATGTCGCGCTCGTCGAGCGCGACTCCGTGAAGCATCTTGGCCACCGATGATGACTGGAGAAATCAGCATGGCGAGCACACCACGGATAGCCGTCGTCGGCAGCGCCAACACCGATCTCATCACATTCAGCGACGCGTTCCCGCGGGCCGGTGAGACCCTGTTCGGCAAGAGCTTCGATCTGGGCTTCGGCGGCAAGGGCGCCAACCAGGCGATCGCCGCGCGGCTGTGCGGCGCGGAAGTCGTGATGATCGCCAAGGTCGGCAGCGATCTGTTCGGTGAGGCGACGATTAAGAACTTTGCGTCGTTTGGAATTGATACGACCCACGTGCAGGTTGTGCAGGGCGCGTCTACCGGCGTCGCACCGATCTTTGTCGAGCCCAATGGGCAGAACCGCATCATCGTCGTCAAGGGCGCCAATGACCGCCTGCTGCCGGCGGACGTCGACGCGGCCGCCGCGCTGCTGCGCGGGGTGGATACCATCATCCTGCAGTTCGAGATTCCGCTCGCTACGATCTACCACGCCGTGCGCTTCGCCCGCGCTCACGGGATCCGCTGCATCGTCAACCCGGCGCCGGCCCTGCCGGCGAATCTCGCCGAGCTGACCGGTGCGGACTACTTCATACCGAACGAGACGGAAGCCGAGCTCATAACCGGCCACCCGGTGCACACGGTCGAGGAGGCAGGGGCATGTGCCGCGGCACTGCTGCAGAAGGGTTTCCGCCGCGTGGTGCTCACGCTCGGCGCGCGTGGCTCGCTGGTCGCCGACGCGGCCGGCAGCGTCCATGTGCCGCCGTTCGCGGTCGCCACCGTGGATACTACCGGCGCCGGCGACGCCTTTATCGGCAGTCTGGCCGTGTTTCTCGCCGAAGGCGCGCAGGAGAAGGACGCCGTGGCGCGCGCGAATCTCTACGCGGCCCTGTCCACGACCCGCGTCGGAACCCAGAAGTCGTTTCCGAAGCGAGCCGATTTCGAAGCAGAATGGACCCGGCGCGCCCAGCAGGCCAGGTAGAAGAAACTCGCGCGAGTAATGAATTCCCATTTCGCAGCAACATCACCAGGATTTATCCAATGTTTGTTGTGCATAGCTATCCACTCGCGGTCGTATTTTGTGTACTCACAATGCTTTGCTGGGGTTCGTGGGCCAACAGCCGCAAGCTCGCCAGCAAGGACTGGCGGTTCGAACTTTTCTACTGGGATTACACGCTTGGCGTGCTGCTGTTGACGCTGGTCCTGGGGCTTACTCTGGGCAGCACCGGAACCGAAGGACGTTCCTTCGTCACCGACCTGTCACAAGCCTCCGGCGGCAGCATCGGATCCGCGTTGCTGGGGGGTGCGATTTTCAATCTCGCCAATATCCTCCTGGTCGCGGCGATCGAGGTCGCCGGTATGGCGGTGGCTTTCCCTGTCGGCATCGGGCTTGCGCTCGTTATCGGGGTGATCGTGAACTACGTTGCAGCCCCGGTGGGCAACGGCGCGCTGCTCGCGATGGGTGTGGTCCTCGTTACCCTGGCGATCGTCCTTGATGCGCTCGCCTACCGGCGGTTATCCGGAGGGGCGGCCGGGGTCAGCACCAAGGGGCTGCTCCTGTCGGTTGCCTGCGGGGTGTTCATGGGTATGTTCTACCGGTTCGTCGCGGCCGCGATGTACGCGGACCCCGCTCACGCCGATGCCGGCAAGATGGGCTGTTATGCGGCGGTCTTTGTCTTTGCGGTCGGCGTGTTCCTGAGCAGCTTCATATGGAATACGCTGGCCATGAGGAAGCCCTTCGTCGGCACCCCAGTGGGCTTTGCCGACTACTTTCAGGGCAGTTTCAACACCCATCTGACCGGCATCCTGGGCGGGGTGATCTGGGGAGTCGGCATGTCGTTCAACCTTATTGCATCGGGCCGGGCCGGGTTCGCGATTTCGTATGGCCTGGGCCAGGGTGCAACCATGATTGCGGCGTTCTGGGGGGTGTTCATCTGGAAGGAGTTCCGCAATGCGCCAGCGGGTACTTCCAGGCTCCTTGCGGCGATGTTCGCCTCCTTCCTGAGCGGGTTGGCGCTCATTGTGCTCGCGCGCACGCTGTAGCAAACAAGACCGGATGATGAGCGGTACGCACCAGCGCCTCGATGTCACCGACCGCACGCGAGAGTTGCCGGCGGTGGCCGACGTCGGGCGGCGCGTGGTCGCTCGCCGTTCGCAGGGAGGGTCGCTGGTGGCGAACGTCGGAGTGCCGCTCAGCCTGGATTGGGTGGACAGCGTCCGTGTGAACACGAGCGCGGTGGAGCGCCGTGCGACGACGCTCGTTGCCCGGCGAACAGTCAAGAAGGACTGGCAGATCGCCTGGCTGCTGCGGGCGATTACCTGCATGGACCTGACCACCCTCTCCGGCGATGACACCGAGGAGCGGGTGCGGCGGCTGTGCGCCAAGGCGATGCATCCGGTTTCTGACAGTGTAAAAGGAGCTCTTGCTATCCGGGACCTGCCGCTGCAGGTGGCCGCAGTGTGCGTCTATCACCTGTTCGTGCAGACCGCCCGGCGCGCCCTGGAAGGGACCAACATCCGCGTCGCGGCCGTGTCGACCGGGTTTCCGGCGGGTATGACTGCGCTTGCGGAACGGCTAGCGGAAATCCGCAGCTCGGTCGAGGCGGGTGCGGACGAGATCGACGTGGTGATCACGCGCGCCCATGTGTTCGCGGCGCAGTGGCAACGCCTGTACGACGAAATCGCGGCATTCAAGGAGGCGTGCGGCGACGCCCGCTGCAAGGTGATTCTCGGTACCGGAGACCTGGCAACGTTGCGCAACGTGGCGCGAGCGAGCCTGGTGGCCATGATGGCGGGCGCCGATTTCATCAAGACCTCCACCGGCAAGGAAAGCGTGAATGCCACGCTGCCGGTCGGGCTGGTGATGACACGCGCGATTCGCGAGTATTCCGAGCGCACCGGGATGGCCGTTGGGTTCAAGCCGGCCGGAGGGATCCGCACCGCAAGGCAGTCTCTCGAGTGGCTGGCACTCATGAAAGAGGAGTTGGGCCCGAGTTGGCTGGAACCGCACCTGTTCAGGCTCGGCGCGAGCAGCATGCTGGGAGATATCGAGCGACAATTGGCGTTCCACGGCAGCGGGCGCTATTCCGCCTCTTACCATCACCCGCTGGTCTGACGAGCAATCTATGGCGCACACCACCCTGGCTGAAAAGTTTCGCACCATGGACTACGGTGCGGCCCCCGAAGACCCGGCCCAGGCACTCGCGTGGCTGGATCAGTTCAAAGGCCGCTTCGGGCACTTCATCGGCGGCGCCTGGACCGCGCCCGCGGAAGGCCGGTACTTCGAAACCTGCGACCCGTCGACCGGTGAAAAGATCGCCGATATCGCTCAGGGGAGCGGCTCCGATGTGGACGCAGCCGTCAAGGCGGCGCGCGCCGCGCTGCCGCGTTGGCAGTCGCTGACACCGCACGCGCGGGCCCGTTTCCTGTATGCGCTCGCGCGCCAGGTACAGAAGCACTCGCGGCGGCTGTCGGTGCTGGAGACGATCGACAACGGCAAGCCGATTCGCGAGAGCCGCGATATCGACATACCGCTGGTGGCGCGGCATTTCTATTACCACGCCGGCTGGCCGCAGTTGCTGGAGCAGGAATTCCCCGGCTACCAGGCGTGCGGCGTCGTTGGCCAGATCATTCCGTGGAACTTTCCGCTGCTGATGCTCGCGTGGAAGATCGCGCCCGCGCTCGCGGCCGCAAACACGGTGGTGTTGAAACCGGCGGAATTTACGCCGCTGACGGCCCTGGCGTTCGCGGAGCTGTGCAACGAGGTCGGACTGCCCCCGGGCGTGGTGAACATCGTCACCGGAGATGGCTCGACCGGCGAGGCATTGGTCGTGCACCCGGACGTGGACAAGATCGCCTTCACGGGTTCGACGGAAGTCGGTCGGGCGATCCGCCGGGCGACTGCGGATTCGCACAAGAAGCTGTCGCTGGAGCTGGGAGGCAAGTCACCCTTCGTCGTGTTCGAGGACGCTGATCTCGACAGTGCCGTCGAAGGTCTCGTCGACGGCATCTGGCTGAACCAGGGTCAGGTTTGCTGCGCCGGTTCGCGGCTGCTCATGCAGGAGAGCATCGCGGTCCCGATCACAAAGAAGCTGCAGGCGCGCATGGCGGCGCTGCGGGTCGGCTCCCCCCTCGATAAGACGACTGACATCGGTGCGATCGTCGCACGCGTGCAGCTGGAACGCATCGAAGCTCTGGTCGCGCAGGGGGTCGCGGAGGGGGCCTCGTGCTGGCAACCGGACATGCCGATTCCATCGCGCGGCCTGTACTACCGGCCGACGTTGTTCACCAACGTCCACCCGACCTCGGTCGTGGCGCAACAGGAAATCTTCGGTCCGGTGCTGGCGGCCATGACCTTCAGGACCCCGGCGGAGGCCGTGGAGCTCGCCAACAACACCGCGTATGGACTGGCCGCCAGCGTGTGGAGTGAGAGCGTGAACGTAGCGCTTCAGGTTAGCGCGCGGATCAAGGCGGGCGTGGTGTGGGTGAACAGCACCAACATGTTCGATGCCGCATGCGGCTTCGGTGGGTACCGGGAGAGCGGTTTTGGAAGGGAGGGGGGCCGCGAAGGGATGCGGGAGTATCTGCAGCCAACCTGGTTCCGGAAAGCACCGCTGCTGCGCCGGGGCGCTGCGCAGGGCCGGGACCCGACGCGGGTCTCGGCGCCGGCGATCGACCGGACGGTCAAGCTCTATATCGGCGGGAAGCAGGTGCGGCCGGATTCAGGCTACAGCATCGAATGCCGCAGCAGGAAAGGCGTGCTGCTCGGTGAGGTGCCGCTCGGCAACCGAAAGGACATCCGTAACGCCGTCGAGGCCGCGCGGCGCGCGGAGCAGTGGAGCAGCGCCGGCGCCCACAGCCGCGCGCAGGTTCTCTACTACCTCGCCGAGAACCTGTCGCAGCGCGGCAAGGAGATCGTCGCTCGCCTGGCGGCTGTGGTTGGCAAGAGGCAAGCGTCGGAGGAGCTGCGCCTCAGCGTGGAGCGACTGTTCACCTATGCTGGGTGGGCCGACAAGTACGAAGGCGTGGTCCACTCGCCCCCGTTCAGGAACATAGCCGTGGCCATGAACGAGGCTCTTGGGACTGCGGGAGTGATCTGCCCGGAGGAGGCGCCGCTCTTGGGATTTCTGTCGATGGTGCTGCCACTGGTGGTGGCGGGAAACTGCGTGATAGCCGTGCCTTCAGCCGCCTATCCGCTCATCGCGGGTGACCTATACCAGGTGTTCGAGACCAGCGACGTCCCTGGCGGCGTGATCAACATGGTGACCGGGCGGCCCGCCGAACTGATGAAGGTCCTGGCTGATCACGATGACGTGGACACGCTCTGGTGCTATGGCGACGAGGGGCTGTGCGCGGCGGCCAAGCGCTTGTCGGCTGGCAACCTGAAGCAGGTGTGGACCAACGAGGGGCGCCGGATCGACTTTTTCCACGAGCGTTACGGCGCAGGCCGCTGGTACCTGGACCACGCCTGTCAGGCCAAGAATATCTGGGTGCCGTACGGGGAGTGAGCGCTCAGCTTCAGTGTGCCGGCGTGGGCGCCTTCAGCAGTGCAATCGCCATGCGCTCCAGCCTCGGAACGTCGACGTCGAACACCACGCTCACGGCGCGCTCGCCCAGCCCCGGACCCTCATCCGGCGCCCAGCTGAGCGTACTGCCGTACCCGGCGGTGAAGCTGGTGTCGACGTCCACGAGCAGCGTCTTGGAACGGGTGACGATCGAGGGGTCGAGCCACACGGCGACCGTGAGCTCGTCCCACATCGGGTACGACTGGCCGAACTGGCCGAGATAGGCATCGAACGGCGCCTGACCCTTCGCGACCTCGCGGATGAATTCCGGCTTGAAGAAGGTCCGGGTAGTCGGATCGATCGGAATCTCGGTGATTTTCTTCCACGGCTCGTGCAGCACCATCGAGGCGGCTTCCGGATCAAAGCGCATGTTGAACTCGCGCCGCGTGGCGTTCACGTACTCGGCGGCAAAGGGGTTGTCGGCCGGCGTCGGGTTGAAACTGCCGCCCATGAAGACGAGCTCTTTCGCCAGCGAAGAGAACTGCGGATCAAGCCGCGACGTCAGCGCGATGTTGGTGAGCGGGCCGGCGGTGATGACGGTGACCTGGCCGGGGAACTCGTGCACGACGCGCGACAGGAAGCTGGCGGCGCTCTCGTGCGCGGGCTGGATCGTGGGCTGACCCGCCGGTGAGGGTGGCACCAGGTAAGGATCGGCGTGATACGGTGTACGGCGCACCGCGCCCTCGGCGGGCCAGGTTTCCGTCCACGCCCCCTTGTAGAAGAGCTTGCCGTAGAGCTCTTCCCAGCGCTTCGTGCGGCTCTGCGTGTTGACCAGCGGAAACACCGCCCCGGGATAGACCGGGATTTCGGTGCGCTTGGCGATCTCCAGCAGCCGCAGCGTGTGACTCACTTCCTCGTCGCGCCAGCCGTCGCCGCTCGAGATCGTGATGCCGAGCACTTCGACGTCCTTCGCCTGCAGCAGCATCAGGATCGCCTGCAGATTCGAGCCCGCCGGTCCGAAGGCGTCCTGATCGATGACGACCTTACGTCGTGCGGTCGCATCCGCAGCGCGGCAGTCGTTCGCGGGGCTGAAGCTCAGCAGCGCGGCGAGAACGAGCATCGAAGCAGCCAACGCGCTCGGTCGCCGGCGGGAGTCGAATTTCATGCAAGAACCTCCGCGACCACGCCGTGTTCCGCAACAGGTACACCGGCAGGTAGTTGTTGAGCGGACGCGGGCCGTGAGTGCCGTCGTGCTGCCGCCCCGAGGGAAGCGTCAATTGCGTATGCTGCTATCCTACCTTCTTTGCCCGCATGGACGCTGCGATGATGTTCAAGATCGGTCGTCGCGCGGCCATTCTCGCTGCTTGTCTGATGATTCCCCTCGCGACGTAGAGCACCAGACTGTCAGAGTCGGTACGCGTCCGCGGCAGTTGGCAGAATGCTATTCGGGCACGGTCGGCACTGGCGCGTCCGGCTGGGATGCCCGGGCGGAGTGGAGCATGGCGATGGCCGCATAGCCGATGACGCCCGTGACGACCCAGCGCATCAGCGTGAGGTGATCGCCGAGCATCTTCACGAGCGGGAAAGCGGCGATCGTGCCGACGATTCCGCCGAGCGTGAGCCCGACCGCGACCGCGGGTGCAAAGCGGCCGGAGCGCAGGAATCCGAGACTCGCCACCGGGATCAACACGCCGTCGCTCGCCATCATGATCGGGTAGGCGGCGATCGGGTGCATTCCCAGGAACGCGAGCAGCGCCATCGAGGGCGCATAGTTGCCGATGCCGACGCACATGAGCGCGCCGAGGACGAAATTTGCCACCGCCGCCAGGGCGAACCGCCAGCCCGCGAGCCCCATCGTCGAACCGGTCGGCGGGATGACGCCGAGGTTGGTCATCGTAAAGAACCCGGCGGCGAGTAGCAGAGCCACGCCCATGAACACTTGGATCATGCGGCGACGCATTCGGCTAACAATGCCGGCGCCGATCCAGGCGCCCGTCCCGGCACTGATGACCATCGCCATCAGGAGCGTGGGTTCGACCTGGACCGCCGTGATGAAGAGCGCCGCGCTGAAGAGGATCCCCACGGCATTACCGACGTTCAGCGTCCCCGGGATCAGCTCGTCCGGCGGGTACCCGCGCAGCTTAAACAACGCCGTGATCTGCGCGTAGTTCCCGATGCCAAGCGTGTCGAGGAAGCTCGTCACGCCGCCGATCACGACGTCGCCGGTCAAGGGGCGGACTGGCCAGCGGTGCTTGCGCGTCGCGACCACCCAGGCGACGATGACGGCGACCTCGACGGCCGCGAGGCACGCATAGACGATCACCAGCGCCGCCGACATGGCTCCCCCCGGCGGCCGATGTCCCACCTTGGCAAAACACCGGCAGCGCCTGTTAGCTTAGCCGATTCCTGCTGGTCGCTCTCGGGAGCCCTGTCCTCGTACGCGGGTGCGGGCGGCGCGCACAACGGGCGCCCGGCGGTGATCGGCAAGCCGATCGTCCCCCCTGAGCAAGCCAACCGCGACGTCGATGAAGCCCTCGAGGACTACCTCAAGGAGGCCAGTGCCAAGGTCGCGCTCGGCTTCATTGACGCGCTCGAGA
>Ga0137376_10002070_pt1 | contig 11767 bp, 9 predicted proteins | sample SagtaG_23_FD_104814 | JGI IMG/M metagenome (GOLD analysis project Ga0137376, IMG submission 104814) | Vadose zone soil microbial communities from Sagehorn Ranch, Mendocino, California, USA - Sage2_L_20_16 metaG | ecosystem: Environmental > Terrestrial > Soil > Vadose zone | place: USA...
ACTGGTCACCTCGCTCCACGGCTGCCACTGTGCGGTCTCGCCGAAGCTCGAGCGCGGTGTGATGTCCCTCGTGTCGCTCCACGTCGACCCACCGTCGGTCGAGAACGCGTAGAAGATGTCGTGGTCGCACGGCCCCGAGCCACCGCCGACCGCGCCGAGCTCGCAGTTCGGGTTCGTGTTGTTGCGGTGATCCGCCCACGTGACGTACACGTTCCCGCCTGCGTCGACCGAGTTCGTCACCGTCGTTTCGTCGGGAGCGCGGTACCCGTTCGGCGGCAGGCACTGCCTGAACGGGCAGCCGTTCTGGCTCGGCGGGCCCACCGGATGGGTGGAGATCATGTCGCCCACCTTGGTGGGAGCCGTCCAGTTCGCCTGGTTGCTGCAGTCTGCGCTGGCCGGACAGGTCACGTTCAGCACCTGCTCGATGCCCGCGCCCGGCACGTTGCCGTTGGCAAACGACACGTAGATCGTGCCGTCCGGACCGACGACCGGGTTCGAGCCCTGGTCGTCGTTGCAGGGCCCCACAGCCGGGACCGTGCAGATGGCCGGGTTCGAGCCACTGATCTCGATGGGTGCGGACCAGGTCGCACCGCCATTCGTCGACTGGCTGAAGTAGATCGGGCTGTGTCCTGCCGCATTGAACCGCGTCCACGTCATGTAGACGTTGTCGGCCTTTGGGCTCGACGGATTCGAGTCAGCCGTCATCAGCTCCTTGTCGTTCGCGAACTGGTTGCCGTCGTCGTTCGCAACCACGCCGACAGGAGTGTCGCGGTACTCCTGGAAGCCGCCTGCCGGATTCGGCGAGTGGTAGAAGCTCCCGCCGTTCGGCGCATTCGACTTCATCACGAGCACGGCGTTGGCGCCGCTGTTGATGTCGAACAACACGCCGCCCGAATAGGCGTTGCCCTGCGAATCCCAGGCCACCGTGGGATCGCTGCAGGCGTCCGCCGTGTGCCCGTCGAGCAGCACGAACTGCCAGAACGGCGGAACCTGGTCGCCCCAACGCTTGCCGCCGTCGAAGCTCCAGTCGTACCCGCAGTGGTTGAAGCCGATCCTGGAGTCGTTCTGCCCGGCGATGATGTTCTGCTCGTTCGTCGGGTTGAGCAGGATCGTCTCCTCGGCCTGCCGACGGAACGAGCAGTCCTGGTTCACACGGGTGTTCGTCATGCCATTCCCGGTGAACACGTTCTGACAGCCCTCGGTCTGCGGGCGCGAAATGGTCTCGAGCGCCTGCATCGCGGACGGGTTCTGGGCGGCCCGCTGACGCAGCACCCCGGCCGCGTCGTAGAGCGTGTACATGATGCCCGAAGAGACGGGCATCTCCTTGCCTCGCGGCTGCTCTTTGCCGAGTTCGACGGCGAGCTTGTGCGCGAGGATCTTGTTGCCAATCGGTGAGCTACTGCTGGCGCTCTGCGGCGAGAGCGCGGAGCCTGCAACCGCAAAGGCGACGAGGGCCGCCACCGGCAGCAGGCTAAGTAGTGCCCTCTTCATGGATTCTCTCCTCCCAACGGGCCGACCCCCCAGCCGGCCCAGAGTTGACGGGCGAAACGATAGGCAAAGTCGGCGCGCGCCGAAAGGTTCCCACCACCTTCGCTTTTCTTAGGGAACCTTCAGACAAGGGTCATAGAGTGGGCGCCCGTCCAATGGAAAGGAGATGGTTTGCGTTCGATTCGATGCTGGGCGCTGCTCACGCTCGGCTGCCTCTTCCTCACAGCTTGCGGTGGGGGCGGCGACAACGAGAGCGAGGGCGACTTGGGTGAGCAGGCGCAGGCGGCCTGCACGGGATCCGAGCTGAGCGAGGCTCCTGAGCTGCCCAAGGGCTGGCCCGAGATGGGGGAGGTCACGTACACGCAGCAGTCAGATCAGGGCCCGACGAAGGTGGTCGAGGGCTATTTCGACGGCGACATCAAGGCTGCGCACGACGACTTCAAGCGCGAGCTCCAGGACGCGGGGTTCACGATCCTCTTCGACGAACTCGAGGGGCACGACTCAGAAGTCTCGTGGAAGGGTCAGGGACGATCCGGTCAGGTCGCGCTCCGTGAGGAGTGCAGCAGCACGGACAAGATCTACGTGCACGTCACGAACCGTCCCGCTTAGGAGTTCCCGGACCAGAAGCGAAGAGCGCCGGCGATGCCGGCGCTCTTCGGTTGGATCGAGTTGCGTCTACGGCGAGACGTGCTCGACGACGACCTCGTTCGAGCCGACCTTCACGCCGCCGTCGGTCATTACGTTGACCGCCCCGAGCAAGACTCGCCCGGTCTCTGGGATGGCGCCTGCCGTCACGGAGCCGGACGCCGTCCACGACGAGCCGCTCGGACGCGGCGCGTTCGCGTCGGTCACCGACACCGAGCCGAGCCCCGCGTTGGCGAAGATGTCGACGTAGTTGTACGTCGTCGACCCCGAGGGAACCGCGAAACCGTCGATCAGCACGAGCCACGTGCCGGCCGCCGGGTTCGCGATCGTGACCGACTCCTCCGAGTCTCCGTCCGCGCTCTGACCCCTGAGCGTGCGGGTCACGCACGTCGAGTCGGAGCACTGGTAGACGAAGAGGTCGAGGTCCGCGGCCGGGTCGGACGGTCCGCCGATCGTCGCGCGGAACGAGGTCGAGCCGGCCGGGATGTTGGTCGTGTACTCCTGCTGCGCATGGTTGGCGATCGTGAACACACCTCTCCGCGCGCTGCCGAGCGGTGAGCCGACCGCCTGCCCGGTGAACGACGCGAAGTTGTTCTGGAACGAGTACGACCGCGGCAGCGGCACGCCGACCTGTGCCTCGGCGATGACGTCCGGGTTGGGCGTGACCGCGACGCCGAAGAGCGACGCCGTGAGCGTGTACGGCGCCCAGTCCGTGTCGGACGTCCGCCGGGCCTCGACCGTCACCTCCCAGACGCCCTCGTCTGCGCCGTCGACCGTGCGACTGAGCGGGTCACCAGTCGCGCAGCCGGCGACAGGAGGCGCGTAGCAGCTCGTGCTCGCGTTGCTGTCGACACCGAGGCCCCACGGGTGGAAGCGCAGGAAGCGCACCTGTCCTGTTCCCGGGTTGCCGTCGGGGCCGGTGAGGTCGTCCTTGAGCACCGGGTCGCCGGCCGGGACGCGGAAGAAGTAGCGATCCACGTGGTTCCGGCCCGCCATGCCGGTCTTCGTGACGGTATAGCCGTTCGCCGCCGTGAAGACGTCGGGTGCGACGACCGTGTTCATCGTCTCGTAGTCGATCCCGTCAGTCGACGAGTTGTCGAGCTGCAGGATTGCGGCGTGGATGCCGCTCGTCCGCGGGTTCACGGTCACGTCGACGTCCGTCGGCACGCCCGGCCTCAGCTGCACGTTGTTCTGCGTGCTGAAGGTGCCGTCGTTGCCGACCCAGCGGAGGTGGTAGAGCACGGGCCGGTTCGGGCCCGAGGTCCGCGTGAACGTGTACGTGCGCGCGTAGCTCTGGCCCGCGGTGACGCCCTCGCGGTCGTAGATGCCCGGGCCGTGGCCCGGATCTGCGAGGAAGTCGCTGAGCAGCGTGTGCACCTCGACCCGGGACGTGATGTTCACCGGCTCGAGATTGTTCCTGAGCAGGCCCCACGCCTTGCCGACGTCGATCAGGCCGTTGCCCTGCTCGTTCGCCGTGTAGCCGGGGATGAACCGCGCGGTCGAGTTCATCGCCATCCGGAGCTGGGAGGGACGCCAGAACATCCCGTGGTGCTGCGCCTTGCCGGCGCTGATCAGCAGCGCCGCGGCGCCGGTGCCCTGCGGCGAGGCCATCGACGTGCCGTTCATCATCGCGTACCCCGGCGGGAGGGTGTACGTGCCTCCGACCGGCGCGCCGTTCTGCCAGAGCGGCGTCGAGGAGATCGCCGCTCCCGGCGCGACGAGGTTCGGCTTGAACGCGCCGTCCTCGGCCGGGCCCCTCGAGCTGAACGGATGGAGGTTGTCCACGAAGTTGGCATCGGAGCCGTAGTTCCGCTGCCAGGTCTCCTTTGTGATGTACGCGCCGACCGCCATCGCCTTCGACGTGACGGCCGGATCGCCGATCGTGTTCACACCGGGGCCGTCGTTGCCCGCGGAGAAGAACATCTGGACGTCGTTGTCTTCAATCAGGCGGTTGTAGAGGACCGCCCGCGTGTTGTTGCCGTCGTTGAGCGCCGGCAGGCCGCCGATGCTCATGTTCACGACGTCGACGTGATCGGTCTCGACGACGTAGATCATGCCCTCGATCAGCGCGTGCGACGTGCAGCCCGCAGTGAAGAGGCAGACGCGCACGACGGCGACCTTCGCCCCGGGGGCAGCGCCGCTCATCTGGCCGCCGAAGAGGCTGTTGCCGGACATGATCCCGGTCACGTGGGTGCCGTGGGCGCCCGAGACGATGCCGATGCCAACGTACGCGTGCGCCGCTGGATCGGTCTGGACAACGAACGGGACGGACTCGCTCACCGGCGTCGCCGGGTTGTCGTGCCCGAAGTGGCCGATGTCGTGGTTGACCTTGTAGTCGGTCATCGACGACTCGTCGGCGAAGCTGTGGTCGTTGTCGGAGTCGACCATGACGTTGTTGTTCGAGTCCTGCCAGAGGATGACGAAGAAGTTGCCGCACGCGCCGTTTCGGTCGAGGTCGGCGCCGCAGCCGATGCCGTACTCGCTCCCCGCGCCGAGTAGGTCCTCCCGCATGCGAGCGAACTTGTACGTCCCGTCCACGGGAACACCTGTGTACGCAGTGGCGAACGCGGTGAATGCGCCGCCGACGACGTTCACCGTGCCGGCCGACTGCCGCCACGTCGGGTCGCCGTCCGTAACCGGATCCGTGTAGGTGACCCAGTCGACGATCTTGCGCTGGCCCGTGCTCGTGACGTTGACGACCGGGTTGTCGAGGTCGACTCCGGTGTCGAGGATGCCGATCGTCGTGTCGCGCCCGTCCCAGGTCGGGTGGGCGTTGACGAACTGGGCTGCTCCCGTGTCCTTCGTGGGCATGTACGGGTTGACCCGAGGGGTGTCGGCACCCGGAGGAGGCTGAGGCGTCGGGTTCTGCGAGCCCGCCGGCACCGGATCCGGAAGCGGAACGACGGTGTCGACGTTGATCGTCTGGATCCCGCCCAGCCTCGAAGTCTGGTCAGCCTTGCGGATCGGCACGCGCACCCGCATGTAGCCGAGCTTGTCGTTTCGGTACGCGACGGTTCCACCGAGCGCGTGGACGCTCTTCGCGACGTTCTTCGTCCCCTCGCGCGGAGTCGCGATCAGCAGCGAGACGACGCGTACGCCTCGCGCCTCCTGCCGGACGAGCGCGGCCCGGTCCTGTTTCGTGAACTTGCTCTTCGCGCGTTGCGGCGACGACGCCGCGCTCGCGCCGATCACCACGAAGCACGCGATCGTGAGGGCGCCAACCGATGCGAGGACGCCTCCTCTCAGACGTGACATGGTTCTCCCTTCCCCTGTTGTTCTTGCCACAGCAACGCCAATCCACCGGTGTTCCGGCCGTCCTGCCGACCCTCCCCTCGAAGCGATAGATAATCCTCTATCTAGCCGGACATGTCAAGGCTCGCGGCCTTGTCGTGCGGCTTCGCCATCGCCCGATAGTCGAGCGCTTTGTCGAGCGTTTCCTCGTCGACGCCGGCCTCACGGGCGACCTCCCGCAGCGAGCGGCCCGAGGCGGCGGCTTGCTTGACGATCTCGGTCGCCTTGTCGTAGCCGATGTACGGGTTGAGCGCGGTCGCGGCGGAGAGCGTGAGCTCGGCGTAGCGCTCGCACGTCTCGCGGTTGGCCTCGATGCCATCGACGCACTTCTCGGCGAAGAGGCGCGAGGCGGCGGAGAGCAGGCGGATCGAGCCGAAGAGGTTGCGCGCGATCACCGGCACGAAGACATTCAGCTCGAAATGGCCCTGCAGGCCGCCGACCGTGATCGCCGCGTCGTTTCCGATCACCTGCGCGGCGACCTGCGTGACGACCTCGGGGATGACCGGGTTGACCTTGCCGGGCATGATCGAGCTGCCTTTCTGGAGCTCGGGCAGGGAAATCTCGGCGAGGCCGGCTCTCGGGCCCGATCCCATCAGCCGGATGTCGTTCGCGATCTTTGTCAATGAGACGGCGACGACCTTCATCTGCGCCGAGGCCTCCACGAGCCCGTCGCGGGCCGCCTGGGCCTCGAACGGATCGGCTGCGGGGAGAATGGTCAGACCAGTTTCCTCGGTCAGCCTGGCACGGACGCGTTCGGCGAACTCGGGGTGCGTGTTCAGGCCCGTGCCGACCGCGGTGCCGCCCAGTGGGATCTGACCGACTCGCTCGAGGGTGGACTCGACGCGGGCGATGCCCTGGCGGACCTGCGCCGCATAGCCGCCGAACTCCTGGCCGAGCGTGACCGGGACCGCGTCCATGAGGTGGGTGCGGCCCGACTTGACGACGTCGTCGAACTCGGACGCCTTCGTCTCGAGCGACTGCGCGAGCCGGTCGAGGGCCGGGACGAGGTCGTGCGTCAGCTGCTCGAGCGCGGCGAGGTGCACGGCCGACGGGAAGACGTCGTTCGACGACTGGCCCATGTTCACGTCGTCGTTCGCATGGACGTCCTCGCCGGCGAGCGCCGCGATGACCTCGTTCGCGTTCATGTTCGACGACGTGCCCGAGCCGGTCTGGAAGACGTCGATCGGGAACTGGTCGTCGAGCTCACCGTTTGCGATGCGGTCGCCGGCGGCCGCGATGCGCTCGGCCTTCTCCGGGTCGAGCAGCCCGAGATCGGCGTTCACGCGGGCCGCGGCGGCCTTGATGCGCCCGAGCCAGCGCGCTACGTGCCGGGGAATCGGCTCGCCTGAAACCTGGAAGTTCTCGACCGCTTTCGTCGTCTCGCCACCCCAGAGCTCGTCCATTGAGCCGAGTCTATCTCGGCGCATATTCGCCACAGATACGTGCGCTTTTCCCCACTACGATCGCAGTGGGGAGGAGGCTGGGTGCGCCTTAATTAGCAGTTGCGCTCGGCGCCGTCGAACCGACAGCTACTAGACGGTGCGCAGGCGACGGACGTGCAGACTGCGGAGCTCGAGCGGTCGGTCGCGAAGCGCGCGGCGCGACTGCTCGCTCAGATCGCCAGGCTGCGCCCAGCCGACGTACCCACAGCGGGGGCACTCGCCGGTCGCAAGATGCGTGTGTGCACCGGCCACGAGCGAGCGACGCTCGCCACAGGACAGGCACTCGACAGAGCTCGGGGCCATCGCTTGCTGCGATCGGCACGCACTGCGGCCCCTGCGACCCCCGATCGAGGGTTCAGCGGCTCAGTCGGTCGAGTACTTCGGCTGAACCTTCTCGCCGCGGATCTGCGCGATCGCGTTGTTCGCGGCGATCGCAGCCTCGCCCATGCCGATCGTGATCAGCGTGATCTTCCCGGGGTAGCCGGCCACGTCGCCGGCCGCGAACACGAGGGGCACGTTCGTCTCCATCGTCATCGGATTGACCTTCAGCTGCCGCTTGCCCTCGAGGTCGATGCCCCAGTCGGCGATCGAGCCGAGGTGCGACACGAACCCGAGCAGGGTGATCAGCGCCTCGCAGTCGTAGCGCTCGATGTCTCCGGTCTTCGTGTTCTCGATCGTGACCGCCTCGATGTCGCCGTCCCCGTGCACTTCGCGAACCTCGTGCGGTGTCAGGATCCGGACCGCGCCCTCATCCTCGAGGCGCTTCGCCTCGTTGACCGACGTCTCGAGTGCGCGGAACCGGTCGCGCCGGTGCACGAGCGTGATCGGGAGATCGGCCGTGTCCTGGAGCCCGAGCGTCCAGTCGAGCGCCGAGTCGCCGCCACCGACGATCACGCACCGCTTGCCGGAGAACTGCGCCTTCTCCCGGACGACGTAGTGCAGTCCGCGCCCGAGCCACTCGTCGATCCCCTCGACGCCGAGCCTGCGCGGCTCGAACGCGCCGTGGCCCGCGGTCACGATCATCGCGCGCGAGAGGTACGGCCCGCCCGTCTCGGTCGTCAGGGCGTAGATGTCCTCGCCGTTCTGGCTCAACCGCTCGAGGGACTTCGCCTCCTCGCCGAGGATCACCTCGGCGCCGTACTGCAGCCCCTGCTCCACGCAGAGGTCGACGAGCTTCTGGCCGAGGATCTTCGGGTGCCCGGCGACGTCGTAGACGTGCTTCTCCGGGTAGGTCGCGGCGACCTGGCCGCCAAGCTGCTCGAGGCTCTCGACGATCCGGACGGTCGCGTCGCGATGCCCGGCGTAGTACGCGGCGGAGAGCCCGACGGGCCCTGCGCCGAGAATCGTGATGTCGACGACGTCGCTAGTGCTCACGGGATTGGAATGCTAGATGCGTCCTCACCCGCGGACGCGCGGAATGGCAAGTTGCGAGAAGAGTGAAGCTTCGCGCCCTCATGTTGTCTCGATTGGCCATCGGCGAGACGGCGGGCTTCGCCCGTCGTCGTTCACTTCTGAAGGGCTCGAGAACCTATTCGGGCGAAGTCGTCATGGCCTTCGCGCAGCGGAGGCCGGACTTCGTCCGACTAACAGCCGGAGCCGCACGGCGGGCCGTCGGCGGGCACCTCGCCCTCGGCGCCTTCCTCGACCTGGAAGGAGTGGCCGCAGCCGCAGGCCGACGTCACGTTCGGGTTGTTGATCGCGAACCCGCCCTGAAGCCCTTCGACGAAATCGATCTGCGTGCCCTGCAGGTACGGCGCGCTGAGCGGATCGACGACCACCGGAACGCCGAGCGCGTCCATCTCGTGGTCGCCCTCCTGGGCGCCGGTGTCGAAGCCGAGCGCATACTCGAAGCCCGAGCAGCCTCCGCCTTGAACCGCGATGCGCAGCACCTCGGCCTCGCCGGCCGGCTCCTGCGCCATCAACTCTCGGATCTTGGTCGCGGCCCCTGCGCTGAGGCTGACCAGCGCTTCCTGTTCGATCGTCGCCATCGGTCTCATCGTAGCAACGTGCTGGGTCGGCTCAACGCGGCTCTCGCCTGAAGACTTTGTAACAGCCGATACCCCCATCGTTGAGCGGAATCCTCGACCGATCGTGCCGTGGTACGTTACGCCCGATTTGGCCCGGAACGGTCGGTGCGCGGATGCTCGATAGCTGGCTCCCGTTCCTCATGTACGGGGTGCTCGCCTTCGTGATTCCGGCGTCCATGATCCTGATGTCCTTCGTGTTCGCGACGCGGCCCGCCCGCAGGACCCGAACGAGGCGGCTGCCCTTCGAGTCCGGCGTCTCCGAGGGGCCGCCGCACCAGAACCGCTTCACGGTCAGCTTCTACCTGACGGCGATGCTCTTCATCGTCTTCGACATCGAGATCGTCTACCTCTACCCGCTCGGCGTCGTGCTGAAGAAGCTCGGCTGGTTCGGGTTCGCGGAGCTCGGGTTCTTCATCGCGATCCTCGCGCTGGCCTACGTCTACATCTGGCGGAAGGGAGCACTCAAGTGGCGGTGAGGAAGAAGCAGCGGCTCGCCGACTACGGGCTCAACTCGGAGCGCCTGCTCTGGCCCGGCAAGGGTCCCGGCGTCTTCGAGCAGGAGCTCGGGGAGCTCGAAGACAAGCTGATGCTGACCACCGTCGCCAAGGCGGTGCACTGGGCGCAGGGCAACTCGATCTGGCCGGACACGTTCGGCCTCGCCTGCTGCGCGATCGAGATGATGTCGATCGTCTCGTCGCGGTACGACATCGCGCGCTTCGGCGCCGAGGTCTTCCGCTCGTCGCCGCGCCAGGCCGACCTGCTGATCGTCTCCGGCCGCGTCGCGCACAAGATGGCCGCGCCGCTTCGCCAGATCTACGACCAGATGCTCGAGCCGAAGTGGGTGATCGCGATGGGCGCCTGCGCGAGCTCGGGTGGGATGTTCAACAACTACGCCATCCTCCAGGGCGTCGACAAGATCGTCGCCGTCGACATCCACGTGCCGGGCTGCCCGCCGCGTCCGGAGGCACTCGTCGAGGGCATCGTGCGCCTCCAGGAGAAGATCAAGGCCGGCGTCCCTCCCGCGTACGAGATCCGCGGGGTCGCGAGCTGACTTACGAAGGCGTCCCGGGGCTGATCGAGCGCAAGGAGGCGTACGGCGAGACGACGCTCGTCGTCGACCCGGCCCGCCTCGTCGAAGCGTGCATCCACCTCCGCGACGAAGAGGGCTTCAACTTCCTGTCCGACATCACGGCCGTCGACTACCTCGGCTGGGGCGAGCGGCACGTGGCCGGCTACTACGGGACCGCCTCCGGGCGCGACCTCGGCTCTGAGAGCTCACAGGGCTTCGCACGCAGGCCGGACCCGAAGCCCACCCGCTTCGCGCTCAACTACCACCTGCAGGCGATCCCGGGTGCGAACGTCGTCCGCGTCCAGGTCTGGCTCGAGGACGCTCAGAGCGTGGCCAGCGTGATCGAGGTCTGGCCGACCGCCGACTGGCACGAGCGCGAGGCCTACGACCTGATGGGCATCGCCTTCGACGGCCACCCGAACCTCAGCCGGATCCTGATGGAAGACGACTGGGAGGGCCACCCGCTCCGCAAGGACTATCCGATCGGCGGCGAGCCGGTCCGGTTCTCGGGAGACGAGTGATGGCGGTCACCGAGCCTCGGAAGATCTACAGCGGGACGCGCATCCCAGCCCCGATCCCGACCACGCTCCAGGTTCCGGTCGACCTCGTGGACCCGGAGGACGTTCTGCAGGTCAACTTCGGGCCGAACCACCCGTCGACGCACGGCGTGCTGCGGCTCGTCGTCGACCTCTCGGGTGAGCGCGTCGTCGGGCTGCGTGCGGTGATCGGGTACCTGCACACCGGCTTCGAGAAGAACATGGAGCACAAGACGTGGTGGAAGGCGATCACGTACCCCGAGCGCATCGACTACGTCTCCTTCCAGAACAACGAGCTCGCGTTCGTGCTCGCGATCGAGAAGCTGCTCCGCCTCGAGGTCCCGCCCAAGGCGACCTGGATGCGGACGCTGCTGTGCGAGCTGAACCGCATCCACTCGCACCTCGTCTTCCTCGGCACCGCCGCCCTCGAGCTGGGGGCGATCTCGATGTTCTGGTACTGCTTTCGCGAGCGCGACATGGTGCTCGACCTGTCCGAGCTCGTGGCGGGGATGCGGATGCACACGCGCTACTTCCAGGCCGGCGGGCTGGCCGAGGATGTGCCGCGCGGGTTCGAGGCCGAGTGCCGCAAGTTCGTCGAGTGGATGCCGAAGGCGCTCGACGAGTACGAGGCGATCCTCTCGCGCAACGAGATCTGGCTCGAGCGCACGCGGGGCATCGGCCTGCTCTCCGCCGAGGACGCGATCGCGCTCGCGCAGTCGGGACCGGTGCTGCGCGCGTCGGGCGTCGACTGGGACCTGCGCCGCGACCAGCCGTACCTCGCGTATCCCGCGCTCGACTTCGGCGTGCCCGTCTATCCGAACGGCGACGTGTACGACCGCTACCTCGTACGCATGGACGAGATGCGCGAGTCGGTTCGGATCATCGAGCAGTGCCTCGACGGGATGCCCGCGGGGGCGTGGATCGCGGACGACCGCAAGGTCGTGCTCCCGCCCCGGCACGAGCTGCACACCTCGATGGAGTCGCTGATCCACCACTTCAAGATCGTGACCGAGGGCTACCGCGTGCCCGAGGGCGAGGTCTACGTGACCGTCGAGTCGGCGCGCGGTGAAATGGGGTGCTACGTCGTGTCCGACGGCGGCCCGAAGCCGTGGCGCGTCAAGTTCCGCGCTCCGTCGTTCGTCGCGTTGGAAGCCACGGCGACCTGCATGCGCGATTCGCTCGTGGCGGACATGATCGCGATCGTCGGCTCGCTGGACAGCGTCATGGGAGAGGTCGACCGGTGAGCTCCTTGCAGGACGAGATCCGCGC
>Ga0137376_10002071_pt1 | contig 11767 bp, 9 predicted proteins | sample SagtaG_23_FD_104814 | JGI IMG/M metagenome (GOLD analysis project Ga0137376, IMG submission 104814) | Vadose zone soil microbial communities from Sagehorn Ranch, Mendocino, California, USA - Sage2_L_20_16 metaG | ecosystem: Environmental > Terrestrial > Soil > Vadose zone | place: USA...
CGGATCCGCCGCGAAGATCGACCACGCGTTGGCGGCGCCAGTGCGACGCGCGTTGGGCCCGATCCAGGTCTGCGATGCAGGATCCGCAGGGTCCTGTGGCACCGGATCGAACGTCCAGCGCAGAGCCCCCGTTCGCGCATCGTAGCCGCGAACCTCTCCGCTTGCCGCGTCGATGCGGTTGTTGTCGGCGACTCCCGAACCAACCACTACGACGCCATCCACCACCGTCGGCGGAGAGGTTTCCTCGTACTCCGAGGCGAACGCCGGGGGATTCCTCAACCCGTCGCGGAGATTCACGGTTCCACTGGTTCCGAATTGCGTGCACGGGGATCCGGTGGCGGCGTCGAGCGCGATGAGGCGAGTGTCGATCGTTGCGACGAAAATCCGTAACGCGCAAGGCGAGCCAGCGATCGCAGCACTGTCGAGCCAGAGCGCTACACCGCGATTGGCGAAGTCGCCAAACTGGATAGTGCGATTGATTTGCGGATCATAAACCCAGCGCTGCACCCCGGTAACCGGATCAAGCGCGAACACCCTGCCGAGCGGAGTGCTCAGGTACATGGTTCCTCGGAACACGAGCGGCGTGACCTCGAGGGCCGTGGGCGAACGAGTCGAAAACATCGGCGCGCCCTCGCCCGTGTGAAAGTGCCACGCGACCTCCAGCTGCGAGACATTGCTCCTATTGATCTGGCGAAGCGGCGAGTGCCGTTCGCCCCCCGGAGTCCGCCCGTAGAATGGCCAGTCCGACTCGGAAGCAACGACCGTCGCGGCTGTGTCAGCTACGACCTGAACATCCGTGCAATACCCGGCACTGCTGCAATCCTGAAAAACTCGCACGGTTCCCTTGTGGGGCGTGCACGCGATACCCACAAACACCAAGCCGATCCCCAAAGACCTCGAAATCATTCGGGGAAGATACGGCTCGGCGCCGGTGAAACAGAACTTGACTTCCCAGCCTAAGCGTTATAACCTTAAATCCGGATGAACGGATGGAACATTTGACCCCGCCGGCCCTTTTTGGCCAGATGACGGCTCTCGCCGACCCGACGAGGAGCAGGCTTCTGCTCGCCGTCGAGCGAAACGAGCTCACAGTCAACGAGCTCCGCTCCATCCTTCAGCTCCCGCAGTCCACGATTAGCCGGCACCTGAAAATGCTGGGTGCCGAAGGGTGGGTGGAGGCTCGGGCGGAAGGCACGAGCCGTCACTACAGAATCGCGACCGATTCGCTGGACCCAGCGAGCCGCAGGCTATGGCACCTGGTGCGGGATGAAGTCATGCACTCGACCACCGCAGACCAGGACGCACGTCGTACCCAGGCAGTGCTGGCCGAGCGGAGTACCAAGTCGCAGCAATTCTTTTCGACTTCCGCCGGCCAGTGGGACAGGATGCGGCTGGAATTATTCGGTCGTCGCGCCGATGTCGCGCTTCTCGGGCTCCTGGACGAAAGCTGGAAAGTCGCCGATCTCGGCTGCGGCACCGGCGCAGTTTCGCAGGCGCTGGCCCCCTTCGTTGAGCAGGTGATCGGTGTGGACGAATCGAATGCGATGCTGTCAGCAGCGCGAAAGCGCCTGCACGGTGTCGAGAACGTGGACATCCGGAATGGGCGGCTCGAAACGCTGCCTCTCTCTGACGGCGAGGTCGACGTCGCACTGCTTTTCCTGGTTCTGCACTACGTCGCCGAGCCGGCGAGAGTGATTGCCGAAGCGGTTCGTGTAGTCAAGCCCGGCGGTCGCCTACTCGTGCTCGACATGATGCCGCACGACAGGCAGGATTTACGTCAGACGATGGGGCATATCTGGCAGGGATTCGACCGTGCAACACTTGGCGGTTGGATGCACGAAGCCGGACTGGAAAACTTTCGCTACACTGAGCTTCCGGCTGATCCCGATGCGAGGGGTCCGACGCTTTTCACCGCGACCGGCAAGCGAACCGCGGTGGCCAGAAGCAGCACACGGAAGAAAGCGGACGCACCGCCGCTCGTGAAAACCGCGTAATCACGTTTCGAATCGACTTTTCAATGGAGCGCAAAGTGGGCACGATTGCAGAACCGATGAACTCGTTTACGGCAGCAGCTGAAGCAGGGCGCGAGCCTTACAAGGTGAAGGATCTTTCCCTCGCCGAATACGGCCGCAACGAGATTCGCCTCGCCGAGCACGAGATGCCCGGACTCATGGCGCTCCGCGCCGAATACAAGGGCAAGCAGCCACTCGCGGGCGCGAAGATCATGGGATCGCTGCACATGACAGTGCAGACCGCGGTGCTCATCGAGACGTTGACTCAGCTTGGGGCCGACGTCCGCTGGGTGTCGTGCAATATTTTCTCGACGCAGGATCACGCCGCCGCGGCGGTAGTGGTCGGCAAGAACGGAACGATCAACGATCCCCAGGGCACGCCCGTTTTCGCATGGAAGGGTGAGACGCTCGAGGAGTACTGGTGGTGCACCGACCAGGCGTTGGTCTGGCCGGATGGATCGGGACCTAACTTGCTTCTGGACGATGGAGGAGATGCCACCCTGCTCGTCCACAAGGGCGTCGAGTTTGAGAAGGCTGGTCGCGTACCGGAGTTCGATCCCGGCAAGGATCCGGAGGAGTACGGAGTCATTCTGAACTTGCTGCGACGCGAATTCAAGAAAGATCCGCAGCGGTGGACGCGAATGTCGAAAGATCTTCACGGCGTCTCGGAGGAGACTACGACCGGCGTGCACCGCCTCTATCAGATGATGGAAGCGGGAACGCTTCTCTTCCCCGCCATCAACGTCAACGATTCGGTAACGAAATCCAAGTTCGACAATCTCTACGGGTGCCGTCACTCGCTGACTGACGGAATTCTCCGCGCGTCGGACGTGATGCTTGCGGGCAAGGTCGCCGTCGTTTGCGGCTATGGTGATGTGGGCAAGGGATGCGCGCAGGCTCTCAAGGGACAGGGCGCTCGCGTCGTGATCACCGAGATCGATCCGATTTGCGCACTCCAGGCAGCCATGGAAGGCTACCAGGTAACGACTCTCGAGGATATCGTGAAAACCGGCGACATCTTCATAACGGCGACTGGCAACAAGAACATCGTTACCGCCGATCACATGGCGCAAATGAAGGACAAAGTGATCGTGGGCAACATCGGCCATTTCGACAACGAGATCGACATGGCGGGCCTGAAGAAGGTGAAGGGGATCAAGCGCATCCAGATCAAGCCGCAGTACGACGAGTACGTCTTCCCCGATGGGCACAGCGTGATGATTCTGGCCGAAGGGCGCCTGCTCAATCTGGGCTGCGCAACCGGACATCCGAGCTTCGTGATGTCAGCGAGTTTCACGAACCAGGTGATGGCTCAGATCGAGCTGCACACCAACTGCGACGCCTACGAGTGCAGAGTTTACACGCTTCCCAAAAAGCTCGATGAAAAGGTCGCCAGGTTGCACCTCGACAAGCTGGGCGTCAAGCTGACCAAGCTTACGTCTGATCAGGCGGAGTATCTGTCTGTGCCAGTCGAAGGACCCTACAAGCCGGAACACTATCGTTACTAGATCGAAGCCGCACGGAACGATCACCGGCCAGAAGAGTGAGATTAGCCCATTTTTCTGGCCGTTAGCGTGGTCTGCGCTTGACGCCGACTGCGCGTCACCGATATTGGCGGGGATGAAGATCTCGCGAATTGCTTTCTCCGCCGCGTTGCTCGTTGGACTCGCGTTTCTACAAACCTCGTGCGGCGACTCCTCAGGACCGGGCACTGTTGCGACGACGATCGTTGCGAACTCCTCCACGACTTTGACGGCAGCACCGGGGGCTCCGGTAGCCGTGCCACCCTCGGTCATAGTCACTGATCAGAACAACAAGCCGATGGCCGGCGTTCACGTGATATTCGCGGTCACCAGCGGCGGTGGATCGATTACCGGCGGCAATGTCACGACCGACGTAAACGGTGTAGCGACGGTTGGCAGCTGGACCCTTGGTGCGTCTGAAGGATCCAACACGCTTACGGCAACTGCCGGCAATCTTCCACCGGTGACCTTCACCGCCAGCGGGACCGATCCCTGCGTCCCCGCAACGACACATACGATCGGTGCGACGACGAATGGCGAGCTGACCAAGGCGGACTGCAGTTACTCGGACGGCAGCTTCGTTGATTTTTACGCCGTGACTCTGAGCACGGCCGGCACCGTCGTGTTCAACCAGACGTCCTCCACATTCGACACGTTCCTGATCCTGTACGACATCAATGCGAACCTGATCGGAATCAACGACGATCTTAGCACGACTAGCTCAGATTCGAGGATCAAGGCGATTCTGCCGGCTGGGACCTATGTCGTTGGCGCCAACTCGTTTGACGTCAACATCACTGGTTCATACAAGCTGATTTCATCGGCAGACGGCGGCGGAAATGTGACTAACTGCGAAGTTGTGTTCCTGGTGAAAGGATCAGCGAGCACCGAAAGCCTCCAGACAACCGATTGTCCGCGCAACACCAACTTTTATGAGGACCGCTACATCATTTACCTGAAGGCCGGCCAGAGCATTACCGCGTCGATGAACTCTTCAACAATCGATTCCTTCCTCTCGATTTACGCCTCGGGAAACGCAACGGCGCTTGCTCAGAACGACGACAGAGACGGAACGACGAAAGACGCCCAGCTTCCCTTCACTGCACAGGCTGACGGTTTTTATTTTGTTGTCACCGGTTCGACAAGCGCCGGAGTTACGGGCGCGTATTCTTTCTCGGTTCAGTAGCGGCGCGCCCAGAGGGACCATTCGCTGAGCGGCTTCGCCCCTTCTAGCGGCGCGAAGTGTCAGCGCCAAAAAACGGCGATCGAGTCACCGGCCGGTTCTGGTCATACGAACGCCTGGTGAGAACAGCGACGGTGCTATCTCGCCCGAGCCACCTCTCAACTGCCGACGAGTCGAGCAGCTTATATCGACGCGCAAGTTCGGCGCGATACCATTTCGCCGCTAGCAGAGGCAACGTGACGACCGTCACATCCCTTCGCGTTCCTTCAGCCTGCTGGAGATACCAGATTGGATAAGTGTCGTTGTCACCGAGTGCCAATAGGACGCCCGACGGCGGAACCTTCGACAGCATATCCGCTTCGTCGAGCCGCGCACGCTCCTCGACAGGATCGGTGCGACGATCGACAGCGGACCAGTTGAGAAGAGCCGGAGCAAATGGCATCGCCATCGCCAGAACACTGAATGGCGCCTTGAGTTGACGCGAAAGCCTGATAGCACCGAATCCCGCCCAGAGTCCCCAGCAGACAAACGCCCAGAAAAAGAAGTAGTCTCTTTCCCGTGCTTCGTGGAGCGCATTGGCCGGGAGTATTCCCACTCCAAACGATGGTCCGGCCTTGAGGTTGAGATAAGTCACGACGCCCAGCGTCGACACTACGAGGAGAACCGCGAGGGCCCTCCAGCTACGCCGATCGGCGTTGCGGTGCGCGAAAAATCCGTAAGAGCCAACGAGGGCGTAGAGGACCGTGACCGGAGTTCTCCACCAGTCGGGAGGTGCATTAAGGGCCAGACCCTTCGCGAACTGCCAATCGGCGTATTCCACGACGTTGCCGAGCTGCAGGTAAAACGGAGCCTGGCGCGGCCACAGCGCAGGGACGTTGTACTGGCGCCGAAAAATCACGTCGACGAGGGAGCCGAAGGTCGATGGATTCCCTTGGTTGACGGCTGGATCATGTCGCGCCCGGATCAGCAGGAACGCGATGCACGTCATGCCGACGAGAACAACGAGGATCGAGCCGCGCAGCAGCTTGGCGAAAGAGTGCGCTTCCCGCCGACCGTCCGCATAGCGTCTTCCGACTGGGACCGCGAAGTATCCATCGCCCGTGCTGAAGACGAGCAGAATTGCGCTGGGAACGACGAGCAGCGCGGTTAGATGGAGCGTCCAACCCAGCCCGGCGAGATACGCCGCCAGCAGGGCCCAGCGAGCGTCGGAGTTTTCCCCAGCGCGGTCGGCCGCCCAAAGCATCATGCAGCCGAACAGAAACGCAATTGCGTAAACCTCGGTCTCGGTCGCGTTGAGCCACACCGTCGACATCAGTCCCGCCGTAATTCCTGCCGCGGTCGCGGCGAAGCCATCGTTCGTCCATTTGGCGAACAGGCTGGTGAGAATGCCGCAGCCGAAAGCGGTGCAGACAGCCGAGAGCAGGTTGATGGCGCGCGCGAATCCAAATACTGAAGCCAGCATCATGCTCCAGACTCTTCCAATCAGGATGTAGAGCGGAGTGCCGGGCGGGTGCGGGATGCCCAGCGAGTGCATAGCAGCGAGAAACTCACCCGAATCCCAAAGCGTGACGCTCGGGGCCAGTGTGAGCATATACACGAATAACAGCAGTACGGCGGTCGTCCAACCCGGCGAAGGAAACCGTCTTATCGGGAGCGCCTCGGTGAAGAGTAACGAGTCAAAACTAATTCAGCGGCTCGTGAGTTGCCCGACGATTGGACAGTCGAGACCTTTGACCGATTGTTTTCGGGTGCCGAAAGGAGGAATTACGTACGCGATAAGTCATGCCTCAGCCGCGCTGGCGCTAAAGAAAAAATTTCCCCGAGTCGGGATCTGGCCGCTTCTTATTTCAGTTCAGCTGGTAGAGCTGCTCTGGATCGTCTTCATCTACCTCGGCATTGAGCACTTTCGCGCAACTCCCGATGCGATCCATCTGGATTTCCTCCCCTACTCTCACTCAGTCGGAACCGGGCTTCTGCTCGCCGGCCTGGTCTGGGCGATGGCAAAGTCGGTTCACCGTTCGAATATCGGCGCAGCGATAGCCCTGGGTATTCTCTCGCACATAGTGTTGGACATCATCCACCACGAGCCGAACATCACGCTTCTCCCGATAATGTGGGGACCCCGGCTCGGATTGAACCTTCAAGGCTATCCGCTGTTTGATTTCGTCGTTGAGCTGGCATTCTGCATCGTCTGCTGGAAGATCTTCGGTGGTTCGAGGGGACTGCTGATCGGAATCATCATCTTCAACGTGATCGACATTCCTCTGATGTTTCCGTGGCCCGGCTCACTAACACCAATCGTCGAGCATCCCATGCTTCTGCCGACGCTGATCCTCATTCAGGTCGTATCTTCCTGGATCCTGGTGTGGTGGCTCAGCCAGCACACGGTTCATTTCAACGGCCCGTCGTCGACAGAACGCGCTTGACTAATCCGCGAGAAGCTCCGACTCCTCCGGAGTAAGCGCCCACGCAGCGTCCAGAGCCAATCGGTTCGGCCTAACTCGATGCACCCGAAAAATCCTGGCGCCCGCAAAAAACGCCACGACGTTCACGCCGACCGTGGTCATGTCGCGGTCGTCGTTTGAGACAGATTGCGGCGCAAGCGTAGTCCCCGCCGACGCGCTCCCGGCACTCGACGTGTAACGAATCAGCTCGGCGATTACCCGTTTGCGCGACGCACCGACGAAAACCGGATACCCCAGCGCAACGATGCGCGGCAGCTCGACCAGCACAGCGAGCGAATGTTCCGTTCGCTTGGAGAAACCGATGCCGGGATCCACCGCTATGCGAGCGGGATGGATCCCCGCCCGTTGTGCCGTCTGGATGCTTTCCTCGAGCTCGGCGATGACTTCACCGACCGGGTCTCTCCCGTAGACGGCCTTTTCATAGCTTGCCATTTCGGCCACCGTCCCGCGTGAGTGCATCAGCACCACGCTGCAGCCCGCTTCGGCGCAGACTCGCGGCATCTCGGGATCGAGCGACATTCCTGACACATCATTGACGATCGACGCTCCCTCTGACAGCGCCGCCTGAGCAACCTCGGCTTTCACCGTATCGATGGAGATCGCAATGTCGCTCCAGCGTGAGCGGATGCCACGGATGACCGGAAGCACGCGCTTCAGCTCCTCTCGCGCGGCGACGGGCTTAGCGCCGGGCCGCGTCGATTCTCCGCCGACGTCGATCGCGTCGGCGCCTTCGGAGATCATTCGATCCGCCTGAGCGATCGCAGCTTCGCTCGAAAAAAAGTTACCCCCGTCGCTGAAGCTGTCGGGGGTAACGTTCAGAATTCCGAAGATGGTTGGCCGCTGTGATTTTGACGGCCAGGCGAAGGTCACGCCGGCGCTACCTCCGGTCCTCCGAAGAGAGGCGGCTTGGACGGCTTGGGATGCATGACAGGTTGCGCAAGAGCGGGCGCTGACGGCGGCGGACTGATTGGACGCGGCGGAAGTGTCTCACCGCGCGCCAGGGCAGCGACTTCGTCGCCGGTCAGAGTCTCGCGATCGAGCAGTGCAGCGGCAACCATGTGAAGAAGCTCCATGTGTTCCTGGAGAACCTGAGTCGCACGCATGTACGCTTCCTTGATCACGCGCGATACTTCTGAATCCACTAGTTGCGCCGTGCGCTCGGAAACCTCGCGACGCGTCTGCAGCTCGCGTCCCAGGAAAAGCTCCTGCTCGTTGTCGCCGACGAGGACCGGACCGATTTCGTCCGACAGTCCCCACTGTGACACATATCTGCGAGCGAGACCCGTTGCTTGCTGGATGTCACTCGCCGCACCGGTCGTGACACGATCCCGTCCGAATACCAACTCCTCAGCCACGCGGCCACCGTAAGCCTTCACGAGATTTGCCTCGAGCTGTTCGCGCGTGACGGAAACACGGTCATCCTCGGGTAGAGTCCACGCGACCCCCAGGGTGCGTCCACGCGGGACGATCGTGACTTTGTGGAGCGGATCGTTGCCCTTCACCTTGATCGCGCAGATGGCGTGACCACCCTCGTGATAGGCGGTGAGCTTCCGCTCTTCGTCTTTCATCACCATTGATTTGCGCTCGGCGCCCATCATCACTTTGTCCTTCGCATCCTCGAGGTCGGCCATGTAGACCTTATCGTGGTTGCGGCGCGCAGCAAGCAGTGCGCCTTCGTTAACGAGGTTGGCGAGATCAGCTCCGGCCATTCCCGGAGTTCCGCGCGCCAAAGTCGTTACGTCGACATCTTCCGCCATCGGCTTGTTGCGGATGTGGACACGGAGGATTCCCTCGCGTCCGCGCAGGTCCGGCGAATCGACGACTATCTGCCGGTCGAAGCGACCGGGACGCATGAGCGCAGGATCGAGGACGTCGGGCCGGTTAGTCGCGGCGATGAGAATTACGCCCTCATTCGATTCGAAGCCGTCCATCTCGACCAGCAGCTGATTGAGCGTTTGCTCGCGCTCGTCGTGACCGCCGCCGAGCCCGGCGCCGCGGTGACGACCAACAGCATCGATTTCGTCGATGAAGATGATGCAGGGCGCGTGTGCCTTGCCCTGTTCGAACAGGTCGCGAACCCTGCTGGCACCGACTCCGACGAACATCTCGACGAAATCGGATCCCGACATCGAGAAGAACGGTCGGCCTGCTTCGCCTGCAACGGCGCGGGCAAGCAGCGTTTTCCCAGTGCCAGGCGGGCCGACCAGTAATGCACCCTTGGGCAGACGGCCGCCAAGTTTGGTGAACTTTTGCGGATCCTTCAGGAACTCGATGATCTCCTGAAGCTCCACTTTCGCTTCGTCCGCGCCGGCGACGTCGTCAAACGTAACTTTGGGCGTGTCACCCGTTAACAGCTTCGCCTTCGATTTGCCGAAGCTGAACGCTTTGGCGCCTCCCGCCTGCATCGACCGGAACAGGAAGAACCAGATGCCGAAGATGAGCAGATAGGGAAAGAGGCTGATCAGGATGGTCGTGAAGGACGGTCGAGCATCCTCGGCCTGGATCTGCACGTTGTGCTCGCGGAGCCGCGCAACTTCGTCGCTCGAATTCTCAGTCGGAAGCAGAACTTTGAACTTCTGCACCGGACGGCCCTTCACCAACACCTTCTGCTTGAATTCTCCGGTGAGAAGTCGGCCGGCCTGAATGGTGACTTTGTCGATGTTCCCCTTTTGCAGCTGCTCGTCGTACTGCGGCGTGTAGGGGATCTCCGGCGCGGAGTCCGATCCCTTCCCCGAGAACTGGATGATCGCCACCGGCACGAGTATGACAAAAACCCAAAACGAGAGCTGCTTCGAGACCTTGCTCCAGTTCGTAGGCTTCTTGGGTGTTTTATTAGGCATTTGTATCGGCATTACTGCAGGCTCGCTATGTACGGCAAATGGCGGAAGTTCTCCGCGTGATCCAACCCGTATCCAACCAAAAATTCATTAGGCGCATCGAAACCAACGAACTTCGTATCGTGCTTCAGGCCTCCGGCGATGCGCTTGTGGAGCAGCGCACAGATCTCGAGCGACCTTGGCTCGCGCTCCTTCAGTATAGTCATCAGACGATTCAACGTGCGGCCCGAATCAACGATGTCCTCCACCAGCAGGATGTCTTTCCCTTCCAGCCTCGTCTCCGGATCGTAAACAAGTTTTACTGATCCGCTGGAGACCATCCCGTCTCCATAGCTCGCGGCAACCAGAAAATCCACCTGAAGCGGACGAGTGATTTGCCGCACGAGGTCACTCAGAAAGATGAAACTTCCTTTGAGCAAACCAAGCACCAGAAGATCGCCGTTGGGATAGGCAGCGGTAATTTCCCGGCCCAGCTCAGTCACTCGCCGAGCGAGTGTAACTTCGTCGAACGCGACTCGTTTGATTGCTCGCCCGGAGAGGCGGGGATCGGATGTCGAGCCGACCGGTCTGACCGTACTGGTCATGCCCGGGCTTCCGGGGATCCCTGCTGCCCACCAGTGGGCGCCACCCGCCCGCTAGCGGGCACCAGCTGCCCGCTAGTGGGCACCCGGCGTAACAACATGTGGTCGCGCCGCATCACAATCTCAACACCCCCAGAGAGCTGAATCGCACCTCCAGTTGCTCCTCTAATAGTAAACTCGGCAGCGCGGTGTGTTCCTCGACGATCCATTACTACGCTGGCGCGTGCAGCCAGCGCCGGCCAAACAACCCTGAGCGAGTCGGCGTCGTAGCCTTTCAGGCTCGCGCGGCTGACGCGAAGCCCTCCATCCTGCCCAGCTTCGGCATCCACGCTTCCAACCAGCTCTTCAAGCGAGCGTCGCCAAGCCGCTGATTCTCGCGCCAGCGAAAGAAGCTCGGCGGGAAAATCAGGATGCTGCGCGACGATGCGCGGCAGAATATCCAGACGAATCCGATTGCGCAGATGCTTCCGATCGAAGTTCGATGGATCCTGAACGAAAGGGACGCGATGCTGGCGGGCGTAAACGCCAAGCGCCGCGCGACTGATGCTCAAAAATGGTCGAATGATTTCCGATTCGGCGTAAAGGCCCGCCAGCCCGCGTGGCCCGGCGTCGCGAAGGATGCGCATGAACACAGTCTCGACCTGGTCGTCGAGTGTGTGTGCAGTGACGATGCTGGCGTCGCGCTTTGCCGCAACCTGCTCGAGGAACTGCCAACGGCCACGGCGCCACTCTTCTTCACGCGTGCCGACAGACGCTGCGCGGCCGCTGACGCAAAGAAATCCGGAGCGGAACGCGTGACGGGCAACGAAAGCGGCGGCGCGCCCGGCTGCTCTGCCTGTGCCGTGATCAAACGTCGCTACCATGATCTTTCGCCGCAATCGCGCCGGTAGACCCGACGTCGCCGCGAGCAGGACCATCGAATCGAGCCCTCCCGAGACCGCAAGGACGGCGTGCTCGCAGCTACCCAGCGCGGACTCGACAGCGTGCTCTACATCCGATCCTTCAGCCGCGGCACAGGTCATGATACTTTTAATCTACCTACTCACGGGGGAGTTTCGCTTGGAAACGCACGGCCCGCTCGGCACGCTCTGGGTATCGTTCGGCCTTATCGCTTTCTACATAGCGTTGATCTGGCTGAACTCACTACTCGGTATCTTCCTCACTCC
>Ga0137376_10002074_pt1 | contig 11764 bp, 8 predicted proteins | sample SagtaG_23_FD_104814 | JGI IMG/M metagenome (GOLD analysis project Ga0137376, IMG submission 104814) | Vadose zone soil microbial communities from Sagehorn Ranch, Mendocino, California, USA - Sage2_L_20_16 metaG | ecosystem: Environmental > Terrestrial > Soil > Vadose zone | place: USA...
AGGCCCGCCGTCGAAGGCGAGCGCCACAGGTAACGCTGCGAGTGGATCTCCGCGTACAGTCCCGAGCGCGGGGTCGCCAGCCGTGGATCGAGCGTGTGCGGGGCCGGCGCATAACCGCCGTTCGGTTGCAGCTCGGCCGCCGCAATCAGCGACACCATCTGCGAGTCGAGCAGCTCGCGCAGCGAGCGCTCCGAGAGCGCCCGGAAACCGGTGTCGAGCACCAGCATCATCCCGCCGAAGAACAACGCCAGCGGCACGGACACCGAAACCAGCAGCCGCCGACTGAGCGAGTGCACGGTCTGCCATGCAGCGCGGCGCCGGCCGCCTAGGAGGCGGCGTCGCGCGGCAGCGCGAACCGATAACCCCGGCCGCGCAGCGTCTCGATGGGACGCAACTCGTCCTGCGGGTCGAGCTTGCGGCGCAGGCGCCCGACCAGCACTTCGATGACGTTGCTGTCGCGCTCGAAGTCCTGGTCATACAGGCGCTCGGTCAATTCCGTCTTGGAGATCACATCCCCGGCGCGCAGCATCAGATGCTCGAGGATGCGGTACTCGAACGTGGTGAGCTCCACGGCTGCGCCGCTCACTGCGACGGTTTGCGCGCGCGTGTCCAGCACCACCGGCCCGCAGTTGAGCTGCGGGCTCGCCCAGCCGCCCGCCCGGCGCAGCAGCGCCTGCAGCCGCGCCAGCACTTCCTCGAAGTGAAACGGCTTGGCGACGTAGTCATCCGCGCCCGCCTGCAGCCCCTCGACCTTGTCCTGCCAGTTGTCGCGCGCCGTGAGGATCAGGATCGGGTAGGTCTTGCGTGCCGCCCGTAGCCGGCGGATCACCTCCAGGCCGGGAAGGTTCGGCAACCCGAGGTCGATGACGGCGACGTCCAGGGGGTATTCGAGCCCTGCGAACAGGCCCTCGTTGCCGTCGCGCGCCACGTCCACCGAAAAACCCGCCGCGGCGAGCCGCTCCTTCAGCGAGTCGCGCAACGCCGCTTCGTCTTCGACCACCAGTACGCGCATGCCGCCCCCTTCAGTGCGCGGCTACTGAACCGACCCGTCGGAGGCATCCACGCGCACCGTCCAGACCTTGCCCGAGTCGTTGAGGAGCCTCAACACGTAGACGGTGCGGCCGTCGTCCTTCTGCGCCTCCGCCTTCACCACGCGCGCGTGAAAGCGCTGTTCGACCATTTTGACGGCCTGGTCCATGGAAACCGCCGCGCGCGTCACCACCGTGCGGCCGACCGGTTCCACCGGCGCGGCGGGTGCCGCGCGCGCGCCCACCACGGGCAGCCATAAGATGAGCACAGCAGCGCGCCACCCGTTCATGCGTGCGCGCAAGCGTAGCGCATTCGTGTATTGCGCTGCGACTTTCAGCGGCCCGCTGTTATGTTCAGGTGCGGTTCAGTTTTGCTTCGCGCCACAACGCGTCCCACTCGGTCGCCGACAGGCTCTTCAGATCGAGGCCGCGGGCGCGGGCGAGAGATTCCATGGCGGCAAAACGCCGCTCGAACTTGGCATTCGCCGCCCGCAGCGCCGCTTCCGCGTCGAGCTTCAGGTGCCGGCTCCAGTTCACGATGGAAAACAGCAGATCCCCGAGCTCATCGGCGATCGCTCCCGTACCGGTGCCCGACTCGCCGGCGCCGCCGGCGGCGGCGAGGGCGCCGTCCATCTCGTGCAGTTCCTCCAGCACCTTGGCGCGCACCTGCTGCGCATCCGGCCAGTCAAAGCCCACGCGTGCCGCCCGGCGGCCGAGCTTCGCCGCGCGCACCAGCGAAGGCAGCGCCCGGGGGACGCCGGCCAACACCGCGCCTTCCCCCGCCGGCTTGGCCCGGGCGGCCTCAGCGCGCTCCTGCGCCTTCTGCTCCTCCCACACGCGCACCAGCTCCTCGGGCGTGGGCGAGGCGCCCGCGAACACGTGCGGATGGCGGCGCACGAGCTTGTCGTGAATCGCGGTGGCGACCGCGGCGAAGTCGAACCAACCGCACTCCTCGGCCATGCGGGCGTGAAACACCACCTGAAACAGCAGATCACCGAGCTCATCGCGCAGCGCTTCGCGCTCGCCACGCTCGATGGCGTCGGCCACTTCGTAGGCCTCCTCGATGGTGTAAGGGGCGATGCTGCTGAAGGTCTGTTCGCGGTCCCAGGGACAGCCGCGCTGCGGATCGCGCAGGCGTGCCATCAGCCCAAGCAGCGCGCCGAGGGCGCGTTCGGCGTCACTCATCGGCGTGCGGTCCGACACACAGCCGATAGAGCGTGATGAGCATCCCGGCGGTGGCGCCCCAGATGTTGCGGTCGCCGAAGGGGATTTCGGAAAACTCGAGTTCCGCGCCGGTGACGGCGGAGCGGCGGCGGTGCCGGTGGTGATTGGCGGGATCGAACAGGTAATCGAGCGGCGCCTCGAAGGTGTCCTGAACCTCCTTCGCGTCGAGCAGCAGCTCGAAGCCCGGCTGCACCAGGGCCACCACCGGCGTTATGCGAAAGCCGGTGAACACGACGTGGTCCGGCAGGTAGCCGATGACCGACACGAAGCGCTCGGCGAGGCCGATCTCCTCACGCGCTTCGCGCAGTGCCGCCGCCGAGGGGCTGCCGTCGGCGCTCTCGATGCGCCCGCCCGGGAAACTGATCTGGCCGGCGTGAGTGCGCAACTCGGTCGCGCGTTGCGTGAACAGCACCGTAAGCTCCGGCCGTTCGACCAGCGGCATCAGCACCGCGGCCGGCACCGGCTCCTGCGGGAGCAGGCGCCGCTGCGAGGCAGAGATGGGTTCGAACATGCCGGGTACCAGCCATTCCGACACGTCGTGTCGGGGCGTGGAGCCGGCGAGTCGCGCACGCACGATCTGCGCCCAGTCGCGCTTCGCTGTGGCACCTGCCAACTCAGCCCCCGCCGCTGGAGCCGCCTTTGATCCCGCCGCTGGTGAGCTCTGCCGGATCCAGGAGCCGCGCCAGTTGCTCGGGCGGCAAATCGGTCAACTGCGCGGCCACCTCACGGATCGGCCGTCCTTCCGCGTACGCCTTCTTGGCAATGGCGGCGCCCTTCTCGTAGCCGATCACCGGATTCAGCGCGGTCACCAGAATGGGGTTGCGGTCGAGCGCCTCGGCGAGCCGCGCCTCGTTCACCGTGAAACCCGCGATGGCGCTGTCGGCCAGCAAGCGCGCCGCATTCGCCAGCAGCCGGATGCTCTGCAGGAGATTGTGTGCGATCAGGGGCAGCATGAGGTTCAGCTGGAAGTTCCCCGACTGGCCCGCGAGGGTGATGGTGGCATCGTTGCCGATCACCTGCGCCGCCACCATGGTGGTGGCCTCCGCGATCACCGGATTGACCTTGCCGGGCATGATGCTGCTTCCGGGCTGCAGGGCCGGCAGTGCAATCTCGGCGAGCCCGGCGAGCGGTCCGCTGTTCATCCAGCGCAGGTCGTTGGCGATCTTCATGAGACTCACCGCGATCACCTTCAATTGTCCGGACAGCTCCACCGCGGTGTCCTGCGCCGACAGCGCTTCGAAGTAGTTGCGCGCCGGCGCAAACGCGACGCCGGTGAGCGCGGCGAGGTGCTCGCAGAAGCGCCTGCCAAAATCCGGGTGCGCGTTGATGCCGGTGCCGACGGCCGTGCCGCCCTGCGCCAGCGCCAGCAGGCGCGGCTCCACGGACTTCAGCCGTGCCACGCCGTTCTCGATCTGGGTGCGCCAGCCCGACAACTCCTGCGCCAGCGTAACCGGCATGGCGTCCATCAGGTGCGTGCGGCCGGTCTTGACGATGCCTGCGACCTCGCCTTCCTTGGCGCGCAGCACTTCCGCCAGGTGCTCGAGCGCCGGGATGAGCTCGCGCCGCACCGTGAGTGCGGCGCTCACATGGATGGCGGTCGGAATCGCATCGTTACTGCTCTGGCACATGTTGACGTGGTCATTGGGATGCACCGCGCTGCCGAGCCGCCGGCTCGCCAGCGCCGCGACCACCTCGTTGGCATTCATGTTGCTGCTGGTCCCCGAGCCGGTCTGAAAGACGTCGATGGGGAATTGCTCATCGTGCACCCCGGCCGCTACCTCCGCCGCCGCCTCCTCCACTGTCTGCGCTACCTTGGGCTCGAGCAGCTTCAGGTCCCTGTTGGCGCGCGCCGCGGCCTGTTTCACCAGGCCGAGTGCGCCGATGAACGGCCGCGGCATGGTGAGGCCGCTTATGGGGAAGTTCTGCACCGCGCGCTGGGTGTGCGCACCCCACAGCGCATCGGCAGGCACCTTGATCTCGCCCATGCTGTCGCGCTCCACCCGAAAGGAAGTCCTCATGCGTGCACTCCGCGCACGTCCGCGCCGGCTGCGGCAACTACGCCGCAAGCCGGACGACGGTATGCGTTATCATGGTAGCGCATGTCCGCGAGCTCCAGCGATCTGCTGTCGGCGCTCGACGCGCTGTCGCCGGTGGATGGGCGCTACCGCGCCGCGAGCGCGCCGCTGCGCGGCCTGCTCGCCGAGGGCGGACTGATCCGCGAACGCATCCGCGTCGAGGCGCAGTGGCTGCTGCATCTGGCGGCGGCGGTGCCGCAGCTGCCCGGCGCGCAGTTCACGCCCGCGGTGCGCGAGCGCGCGCGTCAGCTGGCGTCCGCGCCTGAGCCGGCGGCAGCGGCGGCGGTCAAGGCGATCGAGCAGCGCATCAATCACGATGTCAAGGCCGTTGAATACTACGTGCGCGAGCAACTGGCTGCGGTCGGCGCGGCGGACGCGACGCTCGAGCTGGTGCACTTCGGCTGCACTTCGGAAGACATCAATAACCTCAGTTACGCGCGCCTGCTGCACGCAGCGCGCGGCACGCTCCTCGGCACGCTCGATGTCCGCACGGTGGAGCTGACGGAGCTCGCGCATCGCTACGCCGACGCCGCCATGCCGGCGCGCACGCACGGACAGCCGGCCAGCCCCACGACTCTCGGCAAGGAGTTCGCCAACTTCGTCGCGCGCCTGCGGCGCGCGCGGCACCGCTGGGCGGCGGTGAGCATCCTCGGTAAATGGAATGGCGCCGTGGGCAACTTCAACGCCCACGCCGCGGCGCTGCCGGCGGTCGACTGGCCGGCCGTCTCGGAGGCGTTCGTCACCTCGCTATCGCTCGAGCACAACCCCTGGACGACCCAGATCGAGCCGCACGACTGGATCGCCGAATACTGCGATGCCCTCGCGGGCGCGAACGTGGTGCTCATCGATCTGAGCCGCGACCTGTGGGGATACATCTCGCTCGGCTATCTGCGCCAGCGCGCCCTCGCCGGCGAGGTCGGTTCATCGACCATGCCTCACAAGGTGAACCCGATCGACTTCGAGAACGCGGAAGGCAACTGTGGCGTGGCTAATGCGCTGCTGCGGCACTTCGCCGAGAAGCTCCCGGTGTCGCGCTGGCAGCGCGATCTCAGCGACTCGACCGTGCTGCGCAACCTGGGCGTCGCGCTCGGGCATGCGCTGATCGCCTGGAGCGCGCTCGGACGGGGGCTGACGAAAATCGAGGCCGATCGTGAGCGCATGGCCGCCGATCTCGCCGCCACCTGGGAGGTGCTGGGCGAAGCGGTGCAGACGGTGCTGCGGGCCGCGGGGGTGCCGGGCGGCTATGAGCGCCTGAAGGAATTCACGCGCGGCCGCACGATCGACGCCGCCACCCTTGGCGCTTTCATCGACACACTGGCGCTGGCGCCGGCCGAGAAAACCCGCCTGCGCAGCCTCAAGCCCGCCGACTACACCGGCCTCGCCGCGCAGCTGGCGCGACGGATCTGAGGGCCGTGGGCGCAACCGCCGCAGCGGCGCACCAGAGGCGCATGCGCCTGTCGGCATCTCACGACAACCCCCTCCAAAGTGCGAACCACGCCGCGTTTTTGACTGACTTCGGGCGGTCGCGGCCGCCAAACCGTGACCGGTTCGGCACGGAAAACCCCCTGGCCGTCACTAAGATCCTCCGCAGCCTGCCTCCCGTGCAGGCGAATGCGGGGCGCCACTCGTGGCAATAACCGGGGAACTTGACCTGAACGGTGCTTTGGCGCAGCTCGCAAACGCGCGCTATGCGCCGGAATCCGCCAGCCCCGGCGGCACTGCCCCCGTGACGCGCCAGGGGGCCGAGACACTCACCGTTCTCACCTCGCTCGCCGAGGTTCGCGCCGCGGTCAATGAGATCGCAGCCACCGCGCAGCGGCTGATCTCGATCTACACACCCGATCTCGAGCCCGACCTGTTCGATCAGACGGCCTTCCTCGAGATCATCAAACACTTCGTCCTGACGCGCAGCTTCTCCAAGGTGCGGGTGCTGCTGGCGGAGCCGACGCGCGTCATGCGCGACAGCAACCGCTTCGTGGCCATGGGACGGCGGCTGTCCAGTTGCATCGACATCCGCTACGTCGCCGCACAGGCGCCACAGCGCGCCTCCGCGTATCTCATCGCCGACGACCGTGCGATCGTCTACCGCATGCGCGCCGACAGCTGGGACGGGGTCGCCGACATCAACAATCCGGTGGCCGCCCGGCTGTACCTGCAGGAATTCGATCAGGTGTGGAACGCGAGCGCGGTCGAGCGCGGCCTGCGCACCGCACGCCGCGGCTGAACCCAAGCCCCCGACCGTCGCGCCGCCGACGGCTATAATCCCCGCATGCCCCGAACGCCTGACGTAACCGTCGCGGCCGTCACGGAGACGGCCGGCCGTTTCCCTGGAGGCGCTGCGAGTGCCGGCGCGGTGAGTCTGTGAGCGCCGCGCGCGTCATCGTCGGGCTCTCCGGGGGTGTCGACTCCGCGGTCGCGGCGCTGCTGCTCCGGCAGGCGGGCTGGGAGGTGCAGGGCCTGTTCATGAGCAACTGGGAGGAGGAGGACGACGCGTATTGCAGCAGCGCCCGGGACTTCCAGGACGCGCGCGCGGTCGCGGCCGAGCTCGGCATTGCCCTGCATCGCGCCAGCTTCGCGGGCGAGTATCGCGAGCGCGTGTTCCGGCACTTTCTGTGCGAGCACCGCGCCGGCCGTACTCCCAATCCGGACGTGCTGTGCAACCGCGAGATCAAGTTCGGCGTAGCGCTTCAGTGGGCGCGGCGCCTGGGCGCATCGCACTTCGCGACCGGGCACTACGCGCGGCTGCAGCAGGGACCCGGGGGCACGGGGCTCTACAAGGCGCGCGATCCCGCCAAGGATCAGAGCTATTTCCTGCACGCCGTGGCGGGCGAGGCGCTGGCCCACACGCTGATGCCGCTGGGCGAGTTGCACAAAAGCGCGGTACGCGAGCGCGCGCGCCGCGCCGGCCTGCCGGTATTCGACAAGCCCGACAGCACCGGCATCTGCTTCATCGGCGAGCGCCCGTTCCGCGAGTTTCTGGCGCGCTTCCTCCCGCGCACCCCCGGGCCCATCGAAACGCCCGCCGGGGAGCGGCTCGGGACCCATGAGGGGCTTCCTTTCTATACGCTCGGCCAGCGCGGCGGCCTCAAGCTTGGCGGACGGCACGGGCACCCGGAGCAGCCCTGGTATGTGGCGGCGAAAGACCGCGCCCGCAACACGCTCATCGTCGTGCAGGGACACGATCATCCGCTGCTGTCGAGCGGCGCCCTCACCACCGCAGCGTGGCATTGGCTCAGCTCCCCGCGCCGCGAAGCGTTCCGCTGCCGCGTGAAGGTGCGCTACCGCCAGACCGATCAGCCGGCGCTGCTCGAACCGCGCGTGGACGGCACCGCACGTGTGGTATTCGAGCAGCCGCAGCGCGCCGTCACGCCCGGTCAGTACGCGGTCGCCTACGAGGGCGAGCGCTGTCTCGGCGGCGCCGTCATCGAAAGCATCGCGCCGACGGTGAGCCAGGCTGCCGCTGCCTGAAGCGCGCGCGCAGGCGGCGGGGGGGCGCCGCGCCCGATATAATCGGGTGCTCACACGGAGACACGCATGACCAACAGCTTCCGCGCGCGTTCGACACTCGCTGCCGGCGACCGCTCGTACGAGATCTGGAGTCTCGCGGCGATGCCGCAGGATAAGCTCGCGCGCCTGCCCTACTCGCTGAAAATTCTCCTCGAGAATCTGCTGCGCTTCGAGGACGGTGTGAGCGTCACCCGCGCCGACATCGAGGCGCTGCTCGAGTGGGATCCGCACGCGACCCCTGCCCACGAGATCGCCTTCACCCCCGCACGCGTCATTCTGCAGGACTTCACCGGCGTGCCGTGTGTGGTGGACCTCGCGGCCATGCGCGATGCCATCGTGCGCCTGGGCGGTAACGCCGAGCGCGTCAACCCGCTGAATCCGGCGGAGCTGGTGATCGACCATTCCGTGCAGGTCGACGAGTACGGCACTCCCGGCGCACTCGCCGCCAACACCGCCATCGAATTCTCGCGCAACCGCGAGCGCTACGCGTTCCTGCGCTGGGGGCAGACGGCGTTCCGCAACTTTTCGGTCGTGCCACCCAACACCGGCATCGTTCACCAGGTGAACCTAGAGTACTTAGGAAGGGTGATTTTCGACACCGAAGCGGGCGGCACCCGCCGCGCCTACCCGGACACACTCGTCGGCACCGATTCCCACACCACCATGATCAACGGCCTGGGGGTGCTGGGCTGGGGCGTGGGTGGGATCGAAGCCGAGGCCGCCATGCTCGGCCAGGCCGTGACCATGCTGATCCCGCAGGTCATCGGCTTTCGCCTCGAGGGGCGCCTGCAACCCGGCGCCACGGCGACCGACCTGGTGCTGACCGTGACCGAGATGCTGCGCAAGAAGGGCGTGGTCGACAAATTCGTCGAGTTCTTCGGCGATGGCCTCGCCAACCTGCCGCTCGCCGACCGCGCGACCATCGCCAACATGGCGCCCGAGTACGGCAGCACCTGCGGCATCTTTCCGATCGATGCGGAAACGGTGCGCTACCTGGAGCTGTCCGGCCGGCCGCGCGAGCGCCTCGAGCTGGTCGCCGTCTACGCCAAGGCGCAGGGCCTGTGGCGCAACCAGGGCGCCAGTCCGGCGCGCTACAGCGACGAGCTGGAGCTCGATCTGGGCAAGGTGGAGCCGAGTCTCGCCGGACCGCGCCGCCCGCAGGACCGCGTGCCGTTGAGGACGGCCAAGGCCGTGTATGAAGCCAACGCGAGGAAGGCCGCCGAGGAGCGCAGCGCGCGCAACCCGCAAGCCCGCGGCGTGGCGCCGCTCACCCTCGACGGACAGCGTCTCGAGCTCAGGGACGGCGCGGTGCTGATCGCCGCCATCACGAGCTGCACCAACACCTCCAACCCCTCGGTAATGCTGGCTGCGGGGTTGCTGGCCCGCAAGGCGCGCGAGCGAGGCCTGACCTCGAAGCCGTGGGTGAAGACCAGCCTGGCGCCCGGCTCGCGCGTGGTCACCGATTATTTCACCAAGGCCGGCGTGCTCGATGATCTAGCGGCTGTGGGTTTCAATCTCGTGGGCTATGGGTGTACCACCTGCATCGCCGAGGGAACTCCGGTGCTGCTCGCGAACGGAACGGCGCGTCGCATCGAACGAATGCCGAGCGCGGGCGGCGCTCGCCTGCTGGGCCCGACGGCGGAGCGCCGGCTCGCGATGGCCATGCAAAGCGAAATGATCGCTCAGGGCGAGCGCGAGTGTGTGTCGCTCGTGCTGCAGGATGGACGAAGCCTCACCTGCACGCCGGATCATGAGATTCTCCTCGCCGATGGGCGCTGGGTGCGCGCGGATCAGCTGGTGCCGGGACGGGATCGCGCCCTCATGGGTCTCGAAGCTCCCCTTGACGAGCCTGGCACGGATGAAGCGGATTATGTGCTCCTCGCGGGCGAGCGCGTGTTCTCCATGCAGGACGAGCACGAACGCCTGTGCACGCTCGCCTTCGCGCGGCTGATCGGGCACCTGCTCAGCGATGGATCCATCAGTCGCGCCGGGCAGGCACGCATGAACCCCGGTCAGGCTCTCGACCGGGAAGCGATCCTGGATGACGTCGAGCTGCTGACCGGCAAGCGGCCGGCAGCCACGAGGTACGATGAGCGAAAATGGTCGATCGTCCTGCCCAAGGAACTCACCCGGGCCGCGATCTCGCTGCCGGGAGTACGGGTGGGCAGACGCATCGAGCAAGCGCCGGCTTTGCCAGCGTTTGTGCTGCAGGACCAGTGCCCCGTCGCGATCATTCGCGAGTTCCTGGGCGGACTGTTCGGTGCGGATGGGCACGGGCCGGTACTGCAGCGTTGGGGTAAGAACGACCACGAGGCGAGTCTCCAGCCACCGGCCTATTCCCAGAGCGCCAAGCCTGAATTTGTGGAGCAAACCAAGCGGATGATGGGCGAGATCGTCCGTCTGCTGGTGCGCTGTGGCGTCAAGGCGCGCGGCGCCAGGATCCGCGACTACCCCACGCGAAGATCCGCATCGTCTTATCCTGCGGCGCGCGACGGCGTCGAACGCCGTGAGATCCGTCTCGAATTGCCAGAGGGTCTGTCATTCGTCGAGCGAGTCGGCTTCCGTTACTGCGTGGACAAGGCCATGCGCGCCAGCGCGGCCGCGGTGTACTGGCGAACCGTGGACCGCATCAACCGGCAGCGCCTGTGGATGGCCGATCGGCTCGAGGAGTTGCACCAGCATCGCTTCGAGCTCTCATTCTCCCAAGCGCGCGAGCTGGCCGCCACGCAGCTCACGGAGCTCGAGACGCCCGTGTTCCCGCACTACTCGCTGCTCGAGGGGCACGATCGGTTCACACGCTTGCCCACCGCCGCGGCGCGCCAGTTTCAGCCGCTGCATCGCCAGAGCTGCGACTTCCCCGCTCCCGCACAGTTGTTCGAGCAGTTAGGCGTACGCGGCTGGTTCGCTTCCTGGCAGTCCCGCGATGCGAGTCAGCATGGCAAGCGCTACTGCGTCGAGAAGGAATCATTGACGCTGCCGGCCTTCAGTCTCATGGTCGTCGATCGGCGCCCGGCCGGCAAGCGAGCCGTGTTCGATATTGCCGTCGACGACGTGCACGCATTCATCGCGGCCGGCACGAGCGTGCATAATTGCATCGGTAACAGCGGACCACTGAAGCCAGAAATTTCCGCAGCGGTGAAAGCCGGCGATCTGACGGCCTGCTCGGTGCTGTCCGGCAACCGCAACTTCGAGGGCCGCGTGCATCCGGAGACGCGCATGAACTTCCTCGCCTCCCCGCCGCTGGTGGTGGCGTATGCGCTCGCGGGCACGCTCGACGTCGATCTCACCACCGAGCCGCTCGGTACCGGCAGCGACGGCAAGCCGGTGCATCTGAAGGACATCTGGCCGAGCGATGCGGAGGTGCAGGCCCTGCTGCTGCGGTCCATCGACTCGCAGATGTTCCGTGACAGCTACGCCAGCGTGTTCAAGGGCGATGACAACTGGGCGAATATCAAAGTGCCCGCCGGCCAGCGCTACGCCTGGGACGAGCGCTCGACCTACGTGAAGAACCCGCCGTACTTCGACGGCATGGACATGACACCGCCTGCCCTGCGCGACGTGCGCGGCGCGCGCGCGCTCGCGGTACTCGGCGACTCGGTCACCACCGACCACATCTCCCCGGCCGGCAACATCGCCAGGAGCAGCCCGGCGGCGCGCTATCTCGTCGAACAGGGCGTCGCGCCGAAGGATTTCAACTCCTACGGCGCGCGCCGCGGCAATCACGAGGTCATGATGCGCGGCACGTTTGCCAACATCCGGCTGCGCAATCTGCTGGTGCCGGGGGTCGAGGGGGGCGTGAGTGTGCACCTGCCCGATGGCGAACAGGCCTCGATCTACGACGTGGCCATGCGCTACCGCAACGAAGGCACGCCGCTCGTGGTGCTCGCCGGCCGCGAGTATGGCACCGGTTCCTCGCGCGACTGGGCGGCC
>Ga0137376_10002075_pt1 | contig 11764 bp, 21 predicted proteins | sample SagtaG_23_FD_104814 | JGI IMG/M metagenome (GOLD analysis project Ga0137376, IMG submission 104814) | Vadose zone soil microbial communities from Sagehorn Ranch, Mendocino, California, USA - Sage2_L_20_16 metaG | ecosystem: Environmental > Terrestrial > Soil > Vadose zone | place: USA...
CGGTACTGTACCCTTAATTCGCACCATTCTAGATTCATGTATTGCATTCGAGGAATCCCGTACATTACCGTGTTTTAACTAGTGTTGTAATATCTCAAATTCTGTTCGTTCTAGCAATGGTATCGATAACCTAAATGAGGATCCTAGCTAGGTATCATTATCGGATATACAAAGTCGTAGCTGCAAGGTCAGATGACCCCCGTCAATCGGATATCCAAGCTCGATGCTCCAACCAAGGCTATGAACTGGCCAGCTGGCCTCACCCATCCCTGGCTGTTAACGTCCCAAATACTACAAACCCTTACATCAGTTTCGTCTTGTCAAAGACAAATAAGACCCACCTTAAATCTCTCTGGGCTAGAGTCATTTTAACGGTAACGCTCTGACCTTGCGCAATATCCACTTCTTCAAATCCACGAAGCACTTTCTTAGGCTCGTCTGCTCTAGGCGGGTATGTCAGGTATAACTGGGGTATTTCCGTCCCATCCACAGATCCTGTATTGGTAATCGTAAATGAAACAGTCGCAGCCGTGGATGGGTCTGAAGACGTCGATATCAAAAGGTCGGAATAAGAAAATGTGGTATACGAAAGTCCGTATCCGAATTCGAAGCGGGGTATAATGTCGTTTGCGTCCATGTAACGATAATCCAGGAGTAGCTTTTCCGTATAGGTGATCTAAAAGAGGCTGTTGAGCGGGAGGACAGAGGCAATTGCTTTGACACTCAACGGTTGGGAAGCCATCACTTTCGTATACGATCCGCGTTCCATAATCTGTCTCTGCCTATGGTCTATGTTAGTATAAATCTCTATGGAGCAACGTCTGAGAATTTACGTCTGCTATGCTGAAAGGAAGACGGCCTCGTGGGTTATAGGCACCCGACAAGACATCTACAATGGAAGGACCAGTCTGTTCACCCGGAGCGCCTGCATATATGATAGCAGTGATGTTGGGATGGGTGCTCCATGGCATATATACAGGTCCGACAGAATGGACGACGACAATGGTGTTGCTGCAAACCGCTGCAACGTCTTGAACCTGAAAAATGTTGGATAAATCGTCGTCTCGAAAGGCCTGGGTCGTGACTCACCAGCTTCCCGCCCTTAAACCATAAGTTTAAATCATTCCTGTCACCCATGTTATCATGAACAATGTTATATGCTCCAAGTTCACCGCTCATGCTATATAAATGGCGCTTAGTTAATGCACAGCCAGAATGATATACGGACTCACGCATTCACGAATACCAACGCGACATCTTTCCCTTTCGCAGCTGCAGGGCCGGCAGTCAAATCATCTGAAAGCGACTCTGATATGACAGCTGAAGAATCAAAGAAGGCGGTGAGAGCATCCACAGGCGGTACAACGAAATCAAGAGAGTTTGAGCCAGATCCCCACCTAGTTACGTTGATCATTTTGAGACGGCGGGTGGCTCGAAAGCAACGTACCCTATCACCATGGTACCGGCATTACATTCATTTAAGCCACCGGAACATCGTTGATTGAGTTGTTTTGCATCTTGGCCTACGATTGCAACCGTATTAATCATTGACTTGGCAATGGGTAATCCCCGGGTCGTCACTCCCCCGGATGTTGTACGGTTATTCTTCAAAAGTACAGCAGACGCGGAAGCTATCTCGCGGACCAGAAGAGTATGAGCATCGCTCCGAACATTGACGTTCTTGTTAAATGGCCCCGAACCATCTGGGGCTTGGGTGTTGAAGTTGACAGCCGGATAACCCTGTAAGAATGTTTTGAAATCAATCATCGCGCGCAATACTTTGACGTATCATTCACATACCGAATCTTGACCGAGGCGATACCACGGAGCTAATATCCGAGCTACCATTTGATCGAGCCTATCCTCTGAGACAGATCCGGCCTCGACAGCTTCCTTGAGATGGGATCCGTATACTCCTCCACCTATAGCGAGTCAGCATATGCTATGAGCAATGTACATGCATGTATACATACCAACGAGGATGAAATCGCCTGGCTGCTCCATATCGAGCCCAGCATTAGCATTGCCGCTAGCTGAGTCGTGGGTCGCACCCCAATCGCTGACAACATATCCTTTGTCACTGATATAAGTGTTCTGCTATGTAACGCCGGCAAAAACCCTTACCTTTGAATCCATCACTGCGAAGCAGGCCATTGGGACCAAGAAGCTGGGCATTATGACAGGACGACACTCCGTTGAACCGATTGTATGCACACATTACAGAGGAGACATCGGCCTTTGAACAAAACGTCAGGCAATGGCTGTTCGTAATAGCAGGATACACACCTCGATGCTTCGCAGGAAAGGATAATAGTACATCTCATAAAGTGTTCTGTTGTCCATGTTAGCAGATAGACCGTATCGCCAATGCTCCTGATTATTGGCTGCAAAATGCTTGGCGCAGGCCATGACTCCTACGCTCTGGATACCCATAATGGTCTCGTATGCGCCTTCTCCATTCAGGTAAGGATCTGGACCAAAGCTGTTCTGCGGTCAGCAAGTCGGCCTCCATTGAAGCTATCCTAAAGTACCTTTCCCATCCACGGCCCGCTTTGGGGTTCCTCATCTATAACCATATTCAGATCAAGGGAATGGAATATGCACGCAGAACGTACGATATCCATGGCAGGACCAAGCAATACACTAAGCGAGGAACAGTCAGCATATAACGCGATGAAACGTATTGATACGTACTTGACACCCTTTCCACGAAATTCTTCAGCCATTGCCTCACCTCGCGCGCGCATCAGCCTACGACTGAAGGTGGAAGCACTGTTGATTCCTGACGGAAAGCCGGTAACATTCTTGACAAGACGCAAGCCTGCCGGTCCATCATTAAGGCAGATAGACGGGATACCGAGACGCGGAACCGCGTATGTTTCGCCCACACAACGACCTGTGCGCGAGTCAATGACACTATTTCATTATAAAACGGTGACCATACGCGAAGAGTTCAGTTGACGATCGCCTGTAACTAGACCTATCTTCTCGCCCAATGTCATCTGTGCGACCATGTTATTCGCGAGTTCGTAGGCTTGATCCCATGTCCCTGTCCCATAATTGAATGAAGATGCAATACGACGCGACAACCGAATTGCACTTACGCTGAGTGAACGCGGTGTTCCGAATGCCCACTACCGATTGATCCCATGTTCCTGTCCCATAATTGACTGAGGATGCAATACAATGCGGAAATCGAATTGTACTTACGCTCGGTGAGCGCATTCACGGTCCCGGTGCCCAGGCATGCCCAAAGGGCTCCTGCAAGAAGGTACATCGTTGGTAGCACTACCTCTTGTCACTGTAGTTCCGAACAGCAGTTATGTAAGTATCGAACGCCGGGCTTGATGCCCGTGTTAGCAGGTGTTAGTAGCGGGCCGTGGACTCAGACATAGGCTCTGATGGATGTCGTGAGCGCTGTCATGGGATATTGGCTTTTGATTCCAAGAAAGGTTTAGCGCCAGAAGTCAAATCGAGTGTTGGACGGACGCATTCTATTCTATTCTAGCCTTACAAGCTCAATTTGCCTTATTATCTTTTGTACATTGCAGTATCGCAGCTTCCAGCTCCCCTTTCAACCGCTTCAACACATCGACTGCCGCCTTGATTTGTCCCTCAAGCTCTGGTGTCTTCGGAGTCTGCGCTTTCAGGTTCCGTACCGTCTGTCCCTGCTCCGCCACCTTGGCTTCTAGTTCTAACACTTCGGGAGACTTTGGACCGTCGACAACCGCAGCTGCTTTCGCGGCGCCTTTTTTCTTACCCTTGACGCCAGCTGGTGGTTTATCCGCTGTCTCTGCGGCTGCTTCGTTTCCTCCGAATTTCTGCTTCCATACCTCCGCCATACCGTCGTCGATCTTCTTGAACAGGTGTTCCGGAGTGCCTATAGTGTGGCCACCGAGAATGTCATTTGAAAGAACCACGGGCACAGTCCGAGCCGGCGCATTCAATTGCTTTACTATGGCACCGGATGTTGCGGGCATAAACGGATATACGAGGGCGGATAGCGCGGACGATTGAAGATAATTGTTTCCCCGTATTGAGATGAGCATCACGATTTGGAGACCCAAACGCAATTTGACAGCATCCATGGCGTCAATGTAGTCTTTCAGTAGACCATTGACTGCCGTGACGAACTCTCCATCATGAGGATCATTCGGAGACAAGGGTCCCTCAGCATCACCGCTGTCCGGCATGACGCCGTCGTACTGCGATGACACAAATTTCAGGGTACGGTTGACAAAGTTTCCGAAGCTGCCGATTGTAAGGTAAATTTTCAACTGAGGATCAACCGACTCACTTATTTAGCAGAACGTTGTTATTGGCCGCAATCTGAAAATCAGTCAGTTTATGTCATCGCAGGCGCGGATATATTGACATACGCAATCTGCCCACGAGAACATGGCATCCGCAGTTTCTGGGCGCGTTGAGAGAAGGTAATATCTCCACACTGACGGTGGAATCCCTGCATCCTTTGCCGCCGGTCCAAATACACCGCGGTTTTTGCTCTTGGAGAATTTGCCTCCTTCGTAATTCAAATACTCTAGGGAAGGTTGATATTAGCATGATCATTACACCATATGGTAGCATATACCTGTCGTAGATAGATGGTGTAACTTCGTCCAATTCCGCCCATCGCCGATTTGCACTGACGGCCAGTATATAGTATGGAAATAGACATTATCTTTACCCATGAACTGATAAAGATCAACGTTTTCCGGGTTAAACCACCATTTCTCCCATTCGGGGAGGTAGTTGGCGGTTATACTTGGGTATCCGATAGGGGCATCAAACTTGAGGGAAAGAATCAGCGTTGAACACCATCGCATAGAAAAAAACGGATGCCTACCCAAACATCTAGTTGAAATGAGTATTAGTATGAACATAAGTAGGTAGAGACTTACAGAGAACCTTCCCCTTCATTCCATATGTATCCTCCCCCTCTATAGGAACAGGTACTCCCCATGAAAGATCGCGAGTCAACGGAGTCGGCAACAAGCCGCTTCTGAGTCTCGCATCTACAATCTCTCCGTCGGTATTCATCGTCGCATTGATAGACCATTTTCCTTTCTTGTATGATTCTTTAATCCATTCTTCCGTTTTTGGCTGAATGACATCTAGTTTCAAATACATGTGCGCTGAAGTTCGCCGTGTGATAATATGCGTCTTGTCAACGAGACAACGGGGTTTTATCAGCTCGACTGCGTCCAGTGTTCTACTGCACCCATCGCACTGATCGCCACGGGCGTCCTATCGGTGCATTAGACAAGTTTGTTGGGAGGTAACAGGTGACGAGCCTCATAGCCACAGTGAGGGCACGTCCCCTCGACAAACCGATCAGCTAAAAACCTTCATGACATTAGCCCGAAAATAAGCACACTGGGCGATTTGTCATACTTCTGACATCCTTCACAGTATGTTTGTTCCTTATTTTGTTTCTCCAGGTATCCATTCTTCAATAAATTAAGATATATACCTTGGGAGATTCTATTGTCTCGTGAGATAAGGTTCGTCAGAGTCGAGATGATGCGTACTTGCTATGCCAAGGTGTTGATGTACGGCCAAAATAGTCAAATCTAGTACAAATTGATTCAAGAACGCATTGCCAGGTGATGTTTGAAACTTACCCAATATCAAACCACTCGTATGTCCCTTTATGTATTGGATGGTATTTATCACATAGTTGTTGGGTTGTGATGCCTTCCTTCAAGGCTTGTGTCTCCGTCGCCGTTCCATACTCGTCCGTACCGCAAACGTAAAGAGTGCGTCTGTTCCTTGCCCCTGTATATACTCAGTAATGCTGGGACGACATGTTCACATGACATACGGCTATAACTGAAAATGGTGTATCCGTCAGTGCTGTTGTTATTCTGAAAAGCTCCAAACTCACCGACTGTAGACATCAGCACTTAGAGTGCTTCCGATAATATTTCCTTGGATTCATTAGCTAGATCATTCTCAGAAATCAGGTTACTCACCAAGGTGTGGAACATTGTTGCAGTAAGGCAGGGCGGATGTGATCAGAATATTCTTTTCCCCTTCTATGGGAACACTGGAAAGTGATGTCGGACGCAATCAGCAATGGCCAACGTTGCAAAAGAAGAGTGAAGCTATTCACACGGGTGACGAGCCTGGTTCACCTACTGTCCTTAGAATGCCCTCCGCCTCTCTTATCTTCCGTGTCATTGTTGAAGTATCTATTGCAGGTCGCAATGACCTTCGCAGAGTATAGTAGAAGAGGCGATAAATATGGATCTTCGATGGTATGACTCGAATCTCGACAGCAGTAATCGCTAATCTTAGAAGGTACAAACAACACACAACAACGCGGCAAGCTTTTGGTCATATACTCTAATCCGGTCGCGCAATCTGTATGGTTGAGCGCGATTAGCCATGGCCTTGACCAGGTTGGTGAAGTGAGTTCACAGTTATTTCGTATTTTGGTGCGTAATTGATCGCGTGCAATTAGATGGCTACGTTGCGACTCTGCCAGCTCACAGCAAACATCTAATTCGCAACCAGAGTTCACTGTCTCTGCTGTACTCATTGGTTTGGCAATTGGATGTCTCGTATGCTTTACCAATCTTAGCCTTGGACTGCAGTCAGGATGGATATCAATGTACGTGCTTTGCTTGATACCGTTACTTCGTCATCAATTGAACGCTCTGAAAGGATGTCCATCCAATCGGCACTTATTGGCTACTTGATATCTCGCATGCTTCCGAAGCCCCTCACGCCGCAGGAAATCATCGTAGTACAGACGACCGCTGTCGCTACTGGTACTATGCCTCTTGCGGCCGGATTTGTCGGAATTATCCCAGCATTACGATTGCTTGACGAAGAGCGCGACGGGACGCCACCGCTAAATCTTACGTGGTTATCTACTATTGCTTGGTCTTTCGCTGTAGCATATTTTGGGTAAGCTTTCGGGTCGAAGGATCCTCAATATTTCTAATCCATAATGTTTTCAGCGTTTTTCTCTCACCACCATTGCGAAAGCAAGTTGTGCGTCATCCCCCCAAGATTTTGTCCATGGAAGCTCATTTTTACTTTAGATTATAGAGGAACAACTTCCTTTCCCATCGGGCACTGCTACTGCCCAGCTTATATCTGTGCTACACCAGTTGCCTTCACCGGATGCATCGGTCAGGCAACGCCGAGGATACCGACCATTAGACTTAGAAGACGAAGTAGAACCAGTCGCTTCTTCCTCTCCGGATGTTTTAGAAGACGATCTCGAAGACGAGGTAGCTGAGCGAGAGATTGTTCAGAAAGAGGGTTGGCAAGACCTCAGATGGAGTTTTGCTGTCTCTGGCTTTGTTTCTGTAAGTCGTGTTGCTACGGCTTTGCGCTACATGGTGCTTACTATGAATCAAGCTAGCTTCGTATTTCTTCCCTGCTCTCTTTGCCATTCCATTGTTTGGGACCTACTTGGCCAACGAATGGCTATGGTATTTTTCACCTAGTCTTTCATATGTCGGACAAGGTAAGTCGTTAGTTTGACTGCCAGTCTTTGATACAAACATCTGTCAGGAATTATAATGGGGTTCCCAACTACTCTCAGCATGAACTTGGTAAGTAAACTGTCTATCCATGTATAATCAAATCAATGTCGAACTAGGGCATGCTCGCTGGTTGGGCAATCTTGTCACCTTTAGCCAAGATCTCTGGTTGGGCACCAGGTCCCGTTGGCGATATGGGTAATGGTGCACGCGGCTGGATCCTATGGGTATCATTGGGTATCATGTGTGCAGACAGCTTGATTTCCCTCTTACCCATCATCTTTGAGTACGCAAGAGATTTGGTGAATCGAGGAAGACACTACGAAGAGCCTAATACAAAGGAAAACCGTGAAACCGAGACGCCAGATCGATTGGTCCCTGTCTCGTGGGTTATATCGGGGCTTCTAGCAAGCGTCATTGTCGGCACTATCCTTGTCTGGCTTGTATTCGGCAAAGAGCACATCAAACCTTGGGCCACAAACTTTGGGTTTGTGCTCGGTGGGCTGCTAAGTGTCATCGGGTTAGTCTCTTTACTTATAATGATGCAATCGCTCATCTGCATTCTAACAGAGTTCGCGCCCTCGGAGAGACAGATCTAAATCCTGTTTCTGGTCTGGGCAAGGTTTCACAACTGTTTTTTGCATGGATTCAGCCGGGAAATATCGTTGCTAATATAATTGCTGGCGGTGTTGCAGAGGCTGGTGCCCAACAGTGAGTATCGTGATGAATGGTGAACGACAAATTTTACGCGTGGCATTCAGAGCGGGCGATTTGATGCAAGATCTCAAGACTGGGCATCTTTGTCATGCGTCACCCAGAGCCCAATTCTTTGGTCAGATAATTGGATCAACGGTATCGATTCTAGTTACGACAACGGCATACATGCTGTACAATCGTGCATACGTCATACCAGGACCATCGTTTCCAGCACCAACGGCTTACGTGTGGCTTAGTCTCGCAAGATTACTGCGTATGTTCAGTATCTATATCGTGTTTCCCTGCTCGAGCTAGCTTCGTAGGCGACGGACAGCTGCCTGAGAACAGCGGATCATTCATGCTCTCTTTCGCTCTTATCTTTGGAGCTATATCGGCAGTGAAAACCTATGCTTCATCCCGGCAACTAAGATATGCGAAATGGATACCATCCGGCGTCGCGTTTGCGATTGGGTTCCTAAATACCCCGTCTTTCTCTATGGCACGATTGATCGGGGGTATTATAGAATATGTATATCGCACGCGGTATACCAAGGGCGGAGATGACATTCGACTTGTGGTAATCGCAAGCGGGTTTGTTCTGGGGGAGGGCGTGATTAGCGTAGTATCGCTTATTTTACGGACACTCGGAGTTGGTGTGCTCAGCTGCTGGGGGTGTGGCCACGGGCAATGTGGAGGGTGTCCTGTAGCTGCCTGATGTCTTTGTATTATCAAAACACGTCGCTTCCACGTCACTCAGCTGCTAAATACCTCATGCCATATTTGTTTCATCTGTCTACCATAAATTCGTGGAGTCACAGCTCCTTTCAATTTCACCTTTCATCGTACAGCGAAAACCATGCTCTGGGACAGTAGCAGTCGCGTCCAGCTCTCCAAAATCCCGGCTTTGACGTTTGATAAACATTCTCAAGCGGTTGGCAGACGAACAAAAGTCCCGCAACTCGTATGCAAGGGAAAACCATGCAGTTTGTACCAACCTGAAGTCGTCCACTGCCGTAGACTATCGGGGGGCTCTGGCACGGACATTGATTGGAAAGTGAGCTTCAGGGCTTACTTCCGACCTTCAACTTCTAACCTGCCGCATTTCAGTGTGAAGCAGATCTTCCTGACGCTTTGCGATTTGGAAAAGTTGAAGTCAGTTGTGAAGGATGGTCGGGTCCTGGTGATCCCTTTGTGGTGAAAGGTGCGTCCTTGTGCAGTTTAATCGATACAGGTACTCATTATCCGAAGGATCATGTTCGCTCGAGTACAGACTAGTTGAAGTACCTGGCGCTTTGCGGGGTTCCAGGTCAAAGGCAGGCTGGACGTGTACGTTTACATCATATATATTGACCTCCCTAAGCGCTAATAGCTTCTCTCCGACTGTAAAGCGGAAGACCTGTTCTCTGCACTTTTCACCATCATATGGATTGCAGTCGTGTTCTACATCGCTTATACGTTCATCCTCAATTTCTTCACCACCAGAAATAACTCTAGGCAACCAGGGTCCCAATATTCGAGCAGACCTAGTAGACCCGGCGGTGGAGGCGGTGGTAGTGGCGACACGTACCGAGGGAACTTCCCTGGCGGTTATGATGACCCCCCTCCACCATACACGGACGATCGTCAGAAGAGGAATGAATCAGCCGAAGGCTGGAGGCCAGGTTTCTGGAGTGGTGCTGCGCTGGGTGGCCTTGCGGCTCACCTATTTAACCGTAACCCATCGCAGCCGCAGGCACAGGCTGCACAGCCCGATAGAGCTGCACCTTATGATTGGGAACGCGAAAGGTCTTTCCAGATTCCTTTCGTCTCTCGTCCATTGCGGCGAGCGGCACCATCCCAGCCTGCGAGGAATGATGATGACAGAGGGGAAGGCTCCTCGAATCTTGGCTCCATGAGGAGAAGTACAGGATATGGCGGCACTAATGTACGTTGAAATGTCTGTTTGGTTTACCTTCTGGAATCTGTATTTCATCCGGATCGGACCTAAAGCCACGAGATAAGATTATGCTGGTGTGACGTAGCTGGCTATTGGTCAGCCGTAGACCATCGCATTGGTGTGGTGCAACTAAGACATCTTCCATCTTTCTGCTCTTCCCCATCCTGAGTATGAATCCGCTCTGCTAGCTCTTCTTATTCTCTGACTGTAGTATTCCTGACAGATTGAAGGCTCCGAGTTCAATTCGTAATGTCGCAGAGCGGTAGCGGCGTCCAAGTAGGCAACCAGCCTCAAGTCTCGCCTTCCGGTGGTGGGCCTTCCGATGCGACTACGCATCACGGGCCTCCGCCTTATTCGGAGCCAAGACAAGCGAGTTCAAAGCCAAAAGAGCGCCGAGGCCTATCACATAGGGCCGCTGTGAACTTGGAACTCAGGGAACTGAACTTGCACTTGAGCGACGAAGACGTCCTTCAAGACGAAAATTGGATCCATTGGAAATTCCGGATATTGAGCCTGCTTGACATGGTTGATCTTAGTGGCTACCCCCTGGGCAAGATTCCGCAGCCCGACAGGAACCGCGAGCCTGAGGAACACGAGATATGGCATGCACGCGATCGGGGAGCGTTCCACATTCTTCTTAGCAACATTAGCGATAAGCAATTACTGCACACGCCGGCCTGCCGCACCGACAAGGACTTCACGTCGGCGGAATTATGGGACAGTTTACGAGAGTTTAATGAAGACCATTCTTGGTTGACGATCGGGTTGAAGATGCGAAAACTTTACACTGCACAAGCCGAAGAAGGTTGCGACATAGAGAAACATCTATCCGACTTGCAGCAACTCCGCTTCGAACTGGCCGATGCAAATCATCGTATTAATGATGATCTCTTCAACTGCGTCGTCATCACAAGTTTACCCCAGTCGTGGGATAACTACACGGCGTACATCAGGGCTTTTCAAAGCGAGACGGGCATCAGTACGCCGAGATTAGTCTGTATGCTGCTGTTCGAGTATCGACGTCGTGTCAGAGACGCCGAATCCAGTAGCTCCAAGAAGCGCAAACGGTAAGGCGAGGCCTGTGCGATCTGCCGAAAAGACAATCACATCGTCGACCAGTGTCATTGGAAAAGCAAAGGTTACTGCACTCACTGCGAACAAGGCGGTCACTGGACCAGGAAATGCGGGTTGAAAGGCGGTAAAGGAAGTTGAAAGGCAGTAAAGGAAGGTCAGGTTATTATTAGTCAGCCTCTTGTTGTACAGTACGACCATAATCTTCGTTCGACATGGATCTATCCCAGGAGCTGGATGCGGGAGATATTGTGGTATTGCCGCTTTAAAGTGACTATCAATTGATTGACCACCCTCGACAATCCCCGTCCTCAGGTCAGGCGAAAGAGAAAGCGGCATCTGATCAGCAGCGCATATAACTGTTGTCTGCTATGCAAAAACCCTCTTGTGGATTCAGAAGAGGCTACTGTAACTGCCATTGCACGAGATATCGCATATACCGACACCACAGAAGTCCTATTTTTCCAAGCTTCTCCAGAACCCACTGTTTCCTGCGAGGCGTTGGACGTTTTCGCAAATTCCGGTTTGGCTTCGCAAGTCTATATTGTTAGTGGGCCTCCTC
>Ga0137376_10002076_pt1 | contig 11763 bp, 12 predicted proteins | sample SagtaG_23_FD_104814 | JGI IMG/M metagenome (GOLD analysis project Ga0137376, IMG submission 104814) | Vadose zone soil microbial communities from Sagehorn Ranch, Mendocino, California, USA - Sage2_L_20_16 metaG | ecosystem: Environmental > Terrestrial > Soil > Vadose zone | place: USA...
CGAGCCGGCGGGCGACGTGGAGAACGGCGCCGCTCGAGACTCCCGCAAAGATGCCCTCGCGCTCGAGGAGCGCGTGCACGCCCACGACGGCGTCCTCGTTCGAGACCAGCAGCTTCCGGTCGAGCTTCGCAACGTCGAGGATCGGCGGCACGTAGCCGTCGTCGAGCGAGCGCAGGCCCATCACCGGGTCGCCCGGGAGCGGCTCGGCCGCCGCGACGACGACGTCGGGGAAGCTCTCCCGCAGGCGGGCGCCAGCGCCCATCAGCGTCCCGCCGGTGCCGAGGCCGGCGACCAGGATGTCGACCCGGTCGAGCGCTGCGGCGATCTCCGCGCCTGTGCCCTCGTAGTGGGCGCGCGGGTTCGCCTCGTTTGCGTACTGGAACGGCATGAAGTACCGCGGTTCCCGCTCTGCGAGCTCGAGCGCGAGACGGACGGCGCCGTTCGAGCCTTGCTCCCCAGGCGACTCGACGATCGTCGCGCCGTAGAGGCGCAGGAGCCGGCGCCGCTCCTCGGTCGCGTTCCCCGGGAGGACGCACGTGAGGGAGTAGCCCTTGAGCTTGGCCACGAGCGCGAGCGCGATGCCGGTGTTGCCGGAGGTCGGCTCGAGCAGCGCGCGGCCGGGCTCGAGCTCGCCCGCGGCTTCGGCGGCCTCGATCATGGCCAGTGCGATGCGGTCCTTGATCGAGCCGGTCGGGTTCTGGCCCTCGAGCTTCGCGTACAGGCGCACGGACGGCTTCGGCGACAGGCGCGGCAGCTCGACGAGCGGGGTGTTGCCTACGAGCTCGAGCAGGGAGCCGGCCGTGCGGAGGCTAGAGCCCACCGGCCATGGCGGGGAGGAGGATGACCGTGGAGCCGTGGTCGACCGACGTGTCGAGCCCGTCGAGCGTCCGGACGTCCTCTCCCTCGACGTAGACGTTCACGAAGGGCGCGATGTCGTCGTCTTCGACGAGCTGCGGCCGCAGCGACGGGAAGCGGGCCATCAGGTCGAAGAGGAGCTCGCGCACGGTGTCTCCCTCGGCGGGGACCTCGCGCACGCCGCCGACCTCTCCGCGCAGCATCGGGGGGATGCGGACGCGACTCATGCGTGGGCCGGCCTTCCCGAGCAGAACTCGACGTAATCCACGTACTCCGTGATGGTGGGCGAGTCGCCGCAGACCGGGCAGTTCGGGTCGCGGCGCAGATTGACCTCGCTGAACTCGGTCGCGAGCGCGTCGAAGAGGAGCAGCCGGCCGACGAGTGGCTCGCCGATGCCGAGGCAGAGCTTGAGCGCCTCGCTCGCCTGCAGCGAGCCGACGATGCCGGGCAAGACGCCGAGCACGCCACCCTCGGCGCAGCTCGGTGCGAGCTCCGGCGGCGGCGGCTGCGGGAAGAGGCAGCGGTAGCAGGGGCCGGCGCCTGGCTTGAACACCGTGGCCTGCCCTTCGAAGCGGTAGATCGAGCCGTGCACGAGCGGGATGTCGTGCCAGACGGCGGCGTCGTTGATCAGATAGCGCGTCGGGAAGTTGTCGGCGCCGTCGACGATCACGTCCCACCCGTCGGCGAGGATCCGCTCGACGTTCTCGGACGTGAGCCGCTCGATGTACGGCACGACCTCGACGTCGGGATTGAGCTCCTCTAGCGTGCGCTTCGCCGACTCCGCCTTCCACTCGCCGAGGCGCCCGGTCGAGTGCAGCACCTGGCGTTGCAGGTTCGAGGCGTCGACGCGGTCGTCGTCCACGATCCCGAGCCGCCCGACGCCTGCGGCCGCGAGGTACAGCGCCGACGGTGAGCCGAGCCCGCCCGCGCCGAGTAGCAGCACGCGCGAGTCGAGCAGCTTGAGCTGTCCCTCCTCGCCGACCTCGGGGATGAGGACATGGCGGCTGTAGCGCTGCCGCTTCTCGCCGTCGAGCGTGCGCGGCAGCTCGGTCTCCAGGCCGCTGCGCTTCCAGTCGGTGTAGCCGCCCGCAAGCGAGACGACGTTCTCGTAACCGAGCTCCTCGAGCGACTTCGCGGCGAAGGCCGAGCGGTTGCCGGCGGCGCAGTAGAGGAAGATCGGTTGGGCGCGATCGGGGGCCGCCTGCTCGATGCGCGACTCGAGGTTGCCGCGCGGGATGTGGATCGCGCCCGGAATCCGTCCTTCGGTCCATTCGTCAGGCTCGCGCACGTCGACGACGAGCGGGCGCTCGGGCGCGTCGAGCAGCTCGCGCGCCTGCGTGACGTCGACCTCGTCGATCTCCGACTTGACCTGCTGCAGCAGTTCCCGATAACCCGGCATCGCTTTCGGAAATGTAGCGACCCCGTTCATGGCTACGCTCGGAGCGTGGCGACGGAAGTTCGCCCTCTCGTGGGAATACGGAACCGGCGCGTCGTCGTCATCGTCGCGCTGGCCGCGCTGCTCGCCGCGGCCGCCGTGATCGGGGTGACGCTGCTGCAGACCCGCGGCGAGCGGACGACGGTTCCCGGCGCGGTGACCACGCCTCGTGCCGGGCAGCCTCTGCTCGAACTCGACTTCGGCGTCGATACCGGCGCCGAAGCGCGGGCGCTCACTCGCGCCCAGGCGCTCTACAACGCCGACGACATCGCGCAAGCTGCCGGAATCTTCAGCCGCTATCACTCACTGGAGGCACGGATCGGTTCGGCCTTCGCCGCGTGGAGCGAGAACGGGCTCGTGAAGATGCAGAGCCTCGCGGCGACGCACCCCACGAGCGGAATCGCCCAACTCCATCTCGGCATCGCCGACTACTGGGCCGGCCGCAACGCCGATGCGGTCGCCGCGTGGGAGAAGACCGCCAAGACCGCCGCTGATTCGCCGTATGGGGTCAAGGCGGAGGATCTCCTGCATCCGACCCTGGCCCCGAAGCTTCCCAGCCTGCCATACCTCGTGCTCGATTTCGGCCCAGCGCCCGCGATTGCGAAGCTGCCTGCGGCGAAGGAGCTAGCCGCGCTAGCCCGCGCCGCGGCGAAGCCGAACGCTCGGGCGAAACTCCTGTACGGCTCCGCGCTCTGGGGCCTCGAGCGGCCGCTCTCGGCCGAGCGGCAGTTCGCGGCTGCCGCGAAGCTCGCTCCGCACGACCCGGTCGCCCGCACGGCGGCGGCCGTCGGATTGTTCACGAAGGCGAACCCGGTGCAGGCGTTCGCTCGTCTCGGGCCGCTCACGGGTGTCTTCCCGCGCGCCGCGGTCGTCCGTTTCCACCTCGGCCTCCTCCTCCTGTGGAGCGGCGAGCGGCAGAAGGCGATCACCCAGCTCCGGCTGGCGGCGGCGGAGGAGCCGGGCTCTTCGTACGCACAAGACGCACGAAGACTCCTTTCGCGCCTGCCTGGTACTAGGTCTAAGTAAAGAAAATATGAGCCGAACGGCCTATGGCGCCGGGGTGAGCCCGCATGGCACATTGCAGCATCGCCAGCGAGGGGGATGGGGAGATGGCCGCAACAGCTACGGAGGAAGGATCCTCGGTCGGGGTACTGGAGACGGAGGAAGCACGGAATCTGCTGGAGGCGGCACAGGCCGCCGGGCGGGTGAGCGCAGAGGAGATCGCACTTTCGCTCGACGAGCTCGAGCTCGAGCCGGCGCAGATCGAGGAGGTCTACCGGGCGCTCGAGGAGCTGCAGGTCGAGATCGTCGACACGCAGGCGACGCAGGCCGAGCCGAAAGAGGAAGCGAAGCTCGACCAGAGCGTGCGCGAGGTCTCCACCGACGCGCTCCAGCTCTTCCTCAAGGACATCGGCAAAGTCGAGCTGCTGACCGCCGCCGAGGAGGTCGAGCTCGCGAAGCGGATCGAGCGCGGCGACCATCGCGCGAAGCAGGAGATGGTCGAGGCGAATCTCCGCCTCGTCGTCTCGATCGCGAAGCGCTACCGCAACCAGGGGCTCCCGTTCCTCGACCTCATCCAGGAGGGCACGATCGGCCTTGTCCGCGCCGCGGAGAAGTTCGACTGGCGCAAGGGCTACAAGTTCTCGACCTACGCGACGTGGTGGATCCGGCAGGCGGTCGCGCGTGCGCTCGCCGACAAGGGGCGCACGATCCGGATGCCCGTCCACGTGGTGGAGAAGCTGAACAAGATCGTCCGCTCCGAGCGCAAGCTGCGCGGCGAGCTCTGCCGCGAGCCCCTGGCGTTCGAGATCGCGCGCGACGTCGACCTACCGCTCGACGAGGTGGAGCAGATCCTGCGCACGTCGCAGGCGCCGGTCTCGCTCGAGAAGCCCGTCGGCGACGAGGAGGAGTCGGAGTTCGGCCACTTCCTCACCGACGAGAACGCCCCGCTGCCCGACGAGGCGGCCGACACGACGTTGCGCCAGGAGCTGCTGCGCAACATCCTCGGCACGCTCTCGCACCGGGAGCGGCGTGTGCTCGAGCTGCGCTACGGGCTCGACGGCGAGCAGCCGCGGACGCTCGACGAGGTCGGACGCGCGTTCAGCGTGACGCGCGAACGGATCCGCCAGATCGAGAACCAGAGCCTGAAGAAGCTGCGGGCGCTCGGCGTCACGGACTCGCTCAGAGACGTCGCTTGAGTGACCGTCTCAACCGGACCTGCCTAACCTACTCGTAGCACAGTGTTACTAGTAGGTGTTTCCGGGGGCCGCTCTGTTCGCCGCACCAGAATCGTGCAAGTAACAGACTGTTACGAGGTAGCAGCGTTACTCGACGGACCTGACGGGAGGAACTCCTCGAGCGAGCGCGCGATCCCTGCGGCGTCGAGCCCGTGCGCGGCTCGGTGCTCCGCTCCCGTGCCGTAGTGCCGGAACTCCGCGTTCGGGACGCCGAGCGCGAGTAGGCGGTGCGGCCGGTCGACCAGGGCCGCCGCGACCTCCGCTCCGGACGTGCCGGCGAGGTACGGCTCCACGAGGACGATGTCGGTGCCGTCCGCAAGCGCGTCGCGAAGCTCCTCGTGCGGGAACGGGCGCACGGTCGCGACGTAGGCGACCGTGACGTCGCGGTCGGAGGTCGCCTCGAGGACCGGGGTGAGAGTCGGGCCGACGGCGACGACGAGCGGAGCGCCGGGGGAACCGTGTCGTAGCACCGTGAGCCACCCGGACTCGACTCGGGCGTGGTTCGTCTCCTCGCTCAACCGGACGTAGGTGCGGCCGTCGCCTCCCAGTGCCTGGCGGAGCAACCTGTCGGCCTCGTCGACGTGCCCGGGCACGTGGATCGTCCAGCCCGGGAGTGCGGCCACGAGCGCGACGTCCTCGGGCGCCTGGTGCGTGCGCCCTTCGTGCGCGGCGTCGTACGACGCGCCGATGCTGACGAGGACAGCGCCGAGGTCGTTGTGGCCGAGGTCGAGCTTCAGCATCTCGTACGGCCGCTCGACGAGGAACGGCGTGTAGGAGTGCGCGATCGGCCGGTAACCCTCGAGCGCGAGCCCGGCGGCAACGCCGATCATCAGCTGCTCGCGGATGCCGACGTCGAAGTGGCGCGGATGCTCGCCGAAGGCCTCGGCGCCGATCTGCGCGGTGACGACGGCGACCCGCTCGTCCTCGTCGAGCGCCTCGCGGGCGAACTCGTAGAAGCGCTGCCGCATCGTCGTCATTTCGCCTCCACCTCCGCGACGACGACACGCGGTCGCGTGCCGGCTGGATCGGGTGTGAGCGCGGCCTCGAGCTGCTCGTGATCGCGCCCGTCGACCCGGATCGCGGCCCAGCCCTCGAGCATGAACCGGCGTTCGATCCCCTCCGGCCAGCCGAGCGGGGAGGAGTCGTTGTCGATCACGATCGCGGTCAGCGACGCGAGCCCGATCCGTCCGGCGTACTGCACCGCCTCCCAGTTCGAGCCCTCGTCGAGCTCGGCGTCGCCGAGGAGGCAGAAGATCCGGCGGCCCATCAGTGAAGCGCCGGCGGCGACCGCGAGCCCGTGGCCGAGCGACCCGCTCGAGAACTCGGCGCCGGGCACGAGCCTACGATCGGGATGGTGGCCGAGGGGCGAGTCGAAGTCGCCGAAGCCGTCGAGGAGCTCGACCGCGAGTAGGCCCTTCGCAGCGAGCACGGCGTAGTACGCGGCGGGGCCGTGGCCCTTCGAGAGGATGAAGCGGTCGTCCGCGCCGAGGACGCGCTCGTAGAGGACCCAGAGGACGTCGAGGGTCGAGAACGCGCTGCGGTCGTGCTTCTCGTCGCCGGTCAGCCGCGTGAGCAGCGCCGGCAGGTCGTCGTAGCCGAACTCCGTTGTCGTCGTGGTTGCCATTCCTTCAGCCTAAAACTTCAACTATAGTTTAAGTCAAGTGCCAAGAGAACTGAGCATCGGCGAGCTCTCGGCCCGGAGCGGCGTCTCGCAGTCGGCCCTTCGCTTCTACGAGCGGGAAGGGCTCATCTCGGCCCGGCGGACGGACGGCAACCAGCGGCGCTACGCGAGCGTCACCCTGCGCCGCGTCGCGCTCGTGCAGGCGGGCAAGGCGGCCGGCGTCCCGCTCGAGCGGATCCGAGCCGCGCTCGACGAGCTGCCGGTGGACAAGACGCCGACGAAGCGCGACTGGGAGCGGCTCTCGCGCAGCTGGCGCCGGGAGCTCGACGAGCGCATCGCGACGCTCGAGGCGATCCGCGGGCGGCTGTCGACGTGCATCGGCTGCGGCTGTCTCTCGCTCCGCACCTGTGCGCTGCTCAATCCCGGCGACGAAGCGGGTTCGCTCGGCGGAGGCGCGCACTATCTCCGTAAAGTCTCTCCCCGTGGATGAGGCCTTGCGCGCCGAGCTGGCGGAGCTGATCGCAATCCCGAGCGTGAGCGCCGACCCGGCCCATCGGGAGGACGTCAAGCGCGCCGGCGAATGGGTCTGCGAGCTCGTTCGCCGCATCGGCGGCACGGCCGAGCTGACACCGTTCGGGGAGCGCGAGCTCGCGCTCGGCGAGATCCCCGCGTCGAACGGCGGCGGCCACGCGCCGACCGTCCTCGTCTACAACCACTTCGACGTTCAGCCGCCCGCACCGCTCGAGCTGTGGGAGTCCGACCCGTTCGAGCTCGACATCCGCGGCGAGTGGGCGTACGGCCGTGGCGTCGCCGACGACAAGGGACAGCTCTGGCTCGTCCTCAAGGCGGCCCAGCGGCTCGTCGAGGCCGGGGCGCTGCCGGTCAACCTCCGCATCGCATACGACGGCGAGGAGGAGATCGGCGGACACACGATCGCCGACTGGGTCACGGAGGACGAGCGCGGGGCCGACGCTTGCGTGATCTTCGACGGCGGGATGCTCCGGCGCGACGTCCCGACGATCGAGCTCGCGACCCGCGGCCTCGTCGGCGTCGACGTCAAGGTGCGAACCGGCGAGCGCGACCTGCACTCCGGGATGTACGGCGGCGTCGCGCTCAACGCGGTCCATGTCCTCACCCGCTGCCTCGATGCGGTGCTCGCCGGTCCAGACGGCCGGCTGCCGGAGCCGCTGCGGGAGGGAATCGCGCCGCCGACCGCGGAGGAGCTCGACGCCTGGTCGCAGCTGCCGCCGGGCGCCGAGGCGATCTCGGAAGCCGGCGCCCAGCCGCTCGACGCGAAGGCCGGCGAGGAGTTCTACGTCCGCACGTGGGCGGAGCCGTCGGCGGACGTGAACGGGATCATCGGCGGCAAGCCCGGCGTCCGCAACACGACCCTGAGCGTCGCGGCCTCCGCCGAGCTCTCGATTCGCCTCGCGCCGGGCCAGGACGCCGAGACGATCGGCGACGCCGCCGTACGGCTGCTGCTCGACGCCGCTCCGAAGGGGGCCGAGCTGGAGATCGTCGTGAAAGGGTCCAACCCGGGTCTCGTCCGCGCCGACGCCCCCGCCGTCCAGCTGGCCGTCGACGCGTTCGAGCAGGCGCTCGGGACGCGTCCGCTGCTCACCCGCGTGGGCGGCTCGATCCCGCTCATGCCCGCGCTGACGGAGAAGGGCATCGACACCATCCTCAGCGGCTTCGCCCTGCCGGAGTCGAACGTCCACTCGCCGAACGAGCGCTTCCTCGTCCCGTACTTCGCGGCCGGGATCGACACCGTCGCGGCGCTGTTCACGGCGCTCGGACGCCTGAACGATTAGCGGCGCTTACAGCGCGTGCGGGTGCTGGCGCCCGCAGGGGAGCCAGTCGTGGCCGAACTCGCGCATCGCGTCGATGATCGGGAGCAGCGACTGCCCCTTCGCTGTCAGCGAGTACTCGACCCGCGGCGGTGTCTCGGGGTAGCTCTGGCGTTCGAGGATCCCGTCGGCCTCGAGGGCGCGCAGCCGCTCGGCGAGCGTGCGCGGGCTGATGCCCTGGCACGAGCGCTCGAGCTCCGAGAAGCGGCGCGGGCCCTCCGAGAGGTCGTGGACGAGCAGCGCCGTCCACTTCGCGCCGATGATCTCGGCGGTCGCCGCGACCGCGCAGGTACCCGCAAGGTGGACCGGGTTCATCGTGCGAACGGCCATCGCTCGGATTGTACGCCGCGTGGGCTCAATCCCAGGGCGGCGGGTTGTGCGTCCAGCGGCCGCCGAGCATCGTCGCCACGACCTGCACCTCGCGGAGCTCCTCGGGCTCGCAGGCGAAAGGGTCGCGGTCGAGCACGACGAGGTCGGCGTACCGGCCGGGGAGGAGCGTCCCGCGGACGCGCTCGTCGTGCGACAGCCAGGCGGGCGCGACGCACACCGCGTGGAGCGCCTGCTCAAGGGTCAGGCGCTGGTCGTCGCGCCAGTGGTCGAGAACCGCCGCGAGGACGCCTGCCCACGGCTCGAGCTCCTCGACCGGCGCGTCCGAGCCGTTTGCGAGCACGGCGCCGGACTCCAGGAGCGAGCGGAAGGAGTAAGTCCCCTTCAGCCGGTCGGCCCAGAAGCGCTTCGCCAGCTGCTCGTCGGAGGGCGCGTGCGTGAACTGGAGGGAGACCGCGACCCCGAGCTCCGCGAACCGGCCCACGTCCTCGGGGGCCAGGCACTGCGCGTGCTCGATCCGCTGGCGGAGTCCGTGCGGCTGCCACGCCTCCCGCGAGCGCTCGAAGGCATCGAGCGCCGCCCGGTTCGCGGCGTCTCCGATTGCGTGCACCGCGACGGGCCATCCCGCCTCAGCGCCTTCGCGCACGATCTGCTCCAGCTCTTCGCTCGTGGTGATCACGACACCGCTCCCGTCCGACATCCACGCCGTCTGCGAGCCGAGCGTGCCGTCCATGAACGTCTTCAGGTAGCCGAGCCGGAGCAGCGGCGAGCCGGCGCCGCTCCGCAGGCCGATCTCGCGCAGATCGCCGAGTCGCTCGGCCGGTGTCGACTGCCAGACGCGGAGCGGAAGCGCGCCCTGCTGCTCGAGTCGCTGCCAGAGGCCGATCGCGCCGAGCCAGCCGTCCTTGTCGTGGAGGGCGGTGACGCCGCGCGCGGCGGCTACCTTGACTCCATCGCGCATGGCCGCCGCGTACTCCTCGGCGGGGACCTGCGCGAACCGCCCCTTGAACTGCCAGGCTGCCTCTTCGTAGAGAACTCCCGTCGGGTCGCCCTCTTCGTCCCGGACGACTACCCCGCCCTCCACCTCGAGGTCGCCATCCGCGAGCGCGAGCGCGACGGAGTTGAGCCAGAGGGCGTGGTAGTCCTTCGAGATCAGCATCGCGGGCCGCTCTGGCTCGATCTCGTCGAGCGCCTGGCGGGTCGGCGGCCCGTCGGGCCAGTCGGCGTCCCGCCAGCCCTGGCCGCGGAGCCAGCTCCCGGTCCGTGGAGCAGCCTTCACGCGGTCGACCGCCTCGGCGAGCGACGCGCAGTCGTGAAGCCCGACGTCATGCCGCGCGAGCGCCCAGGTGGGAAAGTGGACGTGCGAGTCGGTGAAGCCGGGGAGGACGCAGCGACTGCCGAGGTCGATCGTCTCCGGGCTAGGCAGCGACCTCTCGTGCACGCCGACGCCGCCGGCGATCCGCTCGTCCGCGATCCAGAGCGAGGAGACGGTCGGCAGCGACGGGTCGAGGGTGCGGATCGTCCCGTTGCGGAGGATCACGGCGCCGAGCCTAGCCGTGGTTGCGCTGTGTCAGGCCGCCTCGAGGCGCGCCTCCGCGCGCCGTCGCCAAAGCTCGGCCGCGACGATAACGGCGAGGGACACCATGAGCACGACGACTGCGACGGCGATCACCTGCGGCAGCTGGCTCGGGAAGCGGAGCGCCGCGTAGAGGTAGACCGGAAACGTCTGACGGGGCCCTACGAGGAACGACGCGACGGCGTACTCGTCGAACGAGGTTGTGAAGGCGATCATGAATGCGGAGACGACGGCGGGCAGGATGAGCGGCAGCGTCACCCTGCGAAACGTCGTCAGCGGACCGGCGCCGAGGTCATAGGCCGCCTCGCCGAGCGACGCGTCGATCTGTCCCAACCGCGGCCGGATCACGAGGATCGTGTAAGGGACGCTGATCACGATGTGGCCGATCATCACGGTGTACATCGAGCGCTGCATCCCGAGCTCGTGGAAGAGGAGCGCCATCGAGACCCCGAGCACGAGCAGTGGGATGACCAGCGGGCTGAGCAGGAGTGCGGTCACCCCCAGCTGGCCGCGGAAGCGTCGCCGCGTGAGGCCGATCGCCGCGAGGATCCCGAGCACGACGGCGCCGACGCTCGAGACCGCGGCGATGATCGCGCTCGTCTCGAGCGCGCCCCGTATGTCTGCGTTCGTGAGGAAGTCGTGATACCAGCGGAGCGTGACGCCGCTGAGCGGGAAGACCGGCACCGGCGAGCGGTTGAAGGAGAAGACGAGGAGAATCGCAATCGGCGCGTAGAGAAACACGATCACGAGCGCGAAGAAGACACGCATGAGGCGCCTGCCGTTGGGGGAGAGTGCGACGTCCATCAGGCGGTCTGCGCCTCGCCCGCCCTGAGGAAGCGCACGAAGACGAGGGTCAGGATCGCGATCACCGCGAGCAAGAAGAGCGCGAGCACCGACCCTGTCTCCCAGTCGGGGAAGCCCGTGCCGAAGAGGTCGACGATCTGGTTCCCGTACATGTAGCCGCCCGTGCCGCCTACGAGGGACGGCGTGATGAACTCGCCCACCGTCGGGATGAACACGAAGAGGAACGCTGCGACGAGGCCCGGTGCGCTCAGCGGCAGAGTCACGCGGACGAACGCCTGCAGCCGGCTCGCATAGAGGTCGCTCGCAGCCTCGAGCAGTCCACGGTCGAGTGTCTCGAGCGTGACGAAGATCGGCAGGGCGACGAACGGCAGCCAGACATAACCGAGCACGAGCATGACGGCGAAGCGGCTGTAGAGAAGGAACGAGAGCGGGTGTTCGGGTGAGCGCAGCCCCGTCCAGAACAGGAAGGTGTTGATCACACCCTCGTCGCCGAGGATGACCTTCCAGGCGAGTACACGCAGGAGGTAGCTCGTGAGGAACGGCGCGATCAGGACGAGCAGGAGGATGTATTTCCGCTTCGTCCCGCTCAGCGCGAGGAAGTACGCGAGCGGGTAGGCGACGAGGACGACGATCGCCGACACGATGAGCGACATCTCCACGGATTTCGCGAATAGGTGGAGGTAGGGCGTGCCCGAGAAGAGCGAGCGCCAGGCGGAGATCGTGAAGCCGTGCGGGCCGGGGAAGAGGACGAGGACGTCGACGCTGTAGGCGGCGACGATCGCGATCGGTGCGAGGAAGAAGACCGCCAGCCAGGCGACCGGCAGCCCGAGCAGCGCAGGGGTCGTAAGGCGGCGCCGGCGGCGGCGCCGAGGGGCCGCCGCCGGTTCCGAAGTCGCGGCTTCGACCGTCAGGCCGCCTTCACCTGCTCCCACAGGTGGGCATAGGTCGCACGGTTCGGGATGTTGCGGTCGAGGTAGGCGTTCGGCAGCGTCACCGCCTTCGGATTGGTGAGCTGGAGGGCCTTGAGCAGGGCACTCGACGACGGCTTCGCCTCGACGTTC
>Ga0137376_10002079_pt1 | contig 11754 bp, 13 predicted proteins | sample SagtaG_23_FD_104814 | JGI IMG/M metagenome (GOLD analysis project Ga0137376, IMG submission 104814) | Vadose zone soil microbial communities from Sagehorn Ranch, Mendocino, California, USA - Sage2_L_20_16 metaG | ecosystem: Environmental > Terrestrial > Soil > Vadose zone | place: USA...
AGAGAAGAGCGGTCCAACTGACTTACATATAAGCCACGTTTTCCAACAGTTTTTGCGAGTTGCGAGTGCTCTTCAATCAATTCGGATACGTATAAGAGCCCGCTAGCTATTGCTTGATTAGTACCGCCCCCGCCGGAACGGAGGATTCAAGGACCAACCTAACGAGAGAGTCACAAAAGCAAATGCAGCGACACCAGCTACATAACTGACACAAATGTAAGCGTTGGTTAAGACGGACGATGGATGCGTACCTGATGTAGCTCAGTAAGCCCATATCACGACGCGGTGGTTCGAACTTTGAAAGTATTGCATCCAAGAAAGGCACAGCCACGTGGTCGACACCGCTCTGCCACGAGCGCAGTAGCACTTCCGAGTCAGCACCGCAACCATGAGTGGCCTAGAGAGTGAGTAAATAACATGATACCCTCAGTTAATAGCTGACATTGACCAGAAACCCTCTTCCAGCTTAAAGTACGCTTTCACTATCCTTATCTTAATAGGTGCTTTTACCCATCGCAAAGACAGTTCACGGCGAAGACTCTTAGCCGACAGGCCAAGAAGGCTCAGAAAGACGAGACGACAGAGAAATCTCGCCTCAAGAAGGTATGCGGTGACATGCTTGCCGCCATCGTATACTAAAATCGTTCTCAAGGCTCTTCAACAAGGCAATAACGAAGGTGCACGGATATACGCCGCCAATGCGATTAGGAAGAAGACAGAGTCTCTGAATCTCTTGCGCCTGTCAAGTCGCATAGATGCTGTGGCTAGCAGAGTTGAAACTGCTGTCACTATGCGTCAAGTCACAGGAAACATGTCTTCCGTCGTCAGGGGAATGGACAAGGCCATGGAAAGCATGAACCTGGAACGCGTGAGTCCTGCCCATCTTGATATCGCTTGTTTCTTATAGTCGATAGATAACGATGGTCATGGATAAATTCGAAACGCAATTTGCCGACCTAGATGTGCAGGCAGCGTCCATGGAAGATGCCATGATGTCGACGACTGCCGTTTCAGCCCCTCAAGATCAGATTGACCAGTTGTTGCGCCAGACAGCAGAGGAAGCAAATATCGAGTTGCAGCACGACCTGGCTGATACATCACTCACAAGCGTGCCGGACCTTAATACCAAGGAGACAATCAAGGAGGAAGATGACAAATTAGCTCAGAGACTCCGAGCACTACGACCAGCTACCTGAGGACCCCCTAGACATCTATGTATCTATTATCACTGTTGGAATTATGTTACAGTTTCATTACAAGGACAAGGCCATTAGGTAAGGTTAATCCCAAGAATGTTCGCAAACATTTGAACGGAATACACGATGAAGAATTTGTGAATGATAGACAGGTCGTATGAAGTGTGTAGAACGAACGTACAAGAAATATAGTGGTCAAAAATAAGAAATAGACTCATCTGCGAAAATCACAAATCTACCCATTAACAAAACAATCAGACCAGCGGAGAAAGGCAAGGGAATATAGGCCGGGTAGAGTTCCCTTCTACGCATTCCGGAGAATTATTCGAACAAGTTGGTCCATTAGCTGTTTCTTCTCCTGAAGCCTGAGGGTGGACGACTCTCCCAGGAGTTGTTCAACGCGAGTAGTGATACCAGTGGGGCCGTCAAAGGGAATTTCGTGGGCATCGAACTGATGAACGTCTACACTGTGGTCAGCTTTGCTTGAATAACCAGGGAGGGGTATCATACTCACATTTTCGGAAATTCACAAAGCCATCATGGTCAAGGGAGTTCTTGAAAACAGCAGCAACCTCTTTCCCTAGCTTGGAAACTTCCTCAGCGTTCTCTTCGTAGATTGCGTCTCTCCTTCCATTCGACTTCCCTGCAATGCTGGGCCCACTTGTCACGCTTGAAGTTTGACTGAACGATCGCCCGAAAGCAGGCAGAAGCACTTCTTCCCTAACGGATGATGGTGCCCAGGCAAAGCCCAACCCTAGATCCAGCGACCGACCTTTTAGAGCTGATCGGTGACCTATGGTTGAAGGTGCCGGGATTGGTATCGAAGGTCGTTCTTCCTTCGACTCGGTTTTCTGACCCTTTTTCCCGTCATTTGATTTCTCATTGGACGGCTGCGAACTATCCTGTGAGATGCTACCCCTCGGTAAAGAAGATGGGACTGGTGGTTCAAAAGCGAATGCAGGATGCTTTGACAGGGCCTTGGGAAGTCCGGAACCACTTGCTGTCTTTCCGCTCAGCGCACTTCTCTTGCCGGCGGCTCTACCCCAACTTGAAGATTGTCCCGTACCTACTGTAGAGGTAGAGCCAGCAGCGTGATCCGCCTGCTCGGTTGTCGCATCTTGCGAAGATGGCTGGTCGTTTTTCTGTTTCCGCTGCTGCCGAAACAGCTTTCTACGCTCAGCTTCCCGCGCCCGAACTTGCTCGTCCCTCTCCTTCCCACGTTTCAAGGACATCTCCCTTTGCACTGTACCCAGTCCAGCCAGACCCGGTCCAAAAGAACTTTCCCGTTCTGGCCCTAAGCGTTCCAGATGCTTATTCCAATCGCTTAAATTTGAGGTATCACTTCCGCCCCGTTCGACGGCTGTGGCCATCACTTGAAACCCGCCAAAGTCGGGTTTCATCTCCACTTTCTCCGGTTGCTGCCGTGAACTTGATTCTTTTTCTTTGCCTTTAAGACTTCGATGCGCGGAGTCTATTGAAACCTTCCTCGAGTCTTGGCTCTTGCGCGGAGGCGCGGGAGGGGAAGAAGGCGAAAAATTGGATAATGCTGTTCTACGATCTGGAGTAGCAGGAGTGCATATGATGTGTGGTAGCGGGGGAGCCGATGGACCTGAGAGAGAATTTGATGGCTCATGACTATATCGAGGCTTTCCCGTTGTAGCGCGCTGACTTTCTGAATTAGAGTTTTTGTGGTGCGAAGGACGCCTGAGTGGTCCGGAAACAGCGATTGGAGGCTTTTCAGCGGCCTCATTGCCTTTTGAGCCTATCACACGATGATACGTTTAAACAGAGAGAGATAAGGTGGTGTAGGGAACTGTCGTACCAGAGAAAAATCTATGGAACATATTGGCGGCACTAGCGCATTGGGCGTTTGAGATGTCAGTGAGCGAGGTTGACAATCTGGATCCGTTCTGCCTCATTTTTGAGAGATTGGCCGGACTATGCTCACGTGAGAAAGCTCTCCGATGCTTCGGAACAGGGTGTGAAGCTGACGCATGCGCGGGCAATGGCGGGACATCCAGGGATGATCGGGAACTGCTGGGTCGTGACACTGCAGACCCGAAGGACGATTTTTTCGGACTGGGTAGCGTGATGCCTGTGATACCAAATAAATTATGCAGCTTCTTACGAGAGCTCGGAGGATTCGGTATCATTGACTGCGAGGGTATTTGCGATTCTAGACCGGTTGACGAAATTGGCGAAACTATGATGGCCGCTATAGGTCTTGGTTTTGCCCTGGGTGTACCGGGCATCACGGTTGCATTTGTTGCGGTCGTTGTAGAAGACAGAGGTCGTGAAGCGAGACGGACGGGTGGTTTTGAGTCGGGCGCTACTGGCAGTTTGGATGCAGAAGGGTCGGGAGGGGGATTATGGGCGTCTTTTGAGCGGGGACGCGATCGCGATCGGGATAAGAAATTATAGAGCTGTGTGACATGGTGAAGCCCTGGAATGGAAGAGCAGGGCGGTAGGGTGACTTACACGATTTTCAGACTTGAACTTCCGCGACGGGCGTTCGTCGGTTGTTTGGGTTGACATACTTACCGGTGTCTGACTGTTGTTGTTCTGCAAATCGGCATGATCCGGTGAATCGGCCCTTGGTTCTGGATGGACCTGCAAGGAGTTGGCCGTCAATAGTCAATTAACAAGGGAAATAAGCAGGCTGCTAACCACAGTCTGAGGGACCTGACGTCGAGTGGGACTGTGAGAACGAATCAAAGTAAAAATCTGTGGGGGGAGATATACACGTGTTAGGCACGCACGTCAGCCTAGCCGTCATTACTTACGGTGTATGCCCCGCCGCCGGCTCTATTTCTTGGTAACCTGAGCGAACTGCCCCGCATTACTCCCGTGCCATACGCACTTGGTGGTGGAGTCAGACACGGGCTACTCCGAGAGAACAGGCTATTGCAGCTCACGCGCTCACGGCCGACATTCCGCCTCAGGTCCTCGTCACTTGACTACAACTACTAAATACTAGATTAGGGTTAGGGCTGCCAGTGCCTCTGAGACATGAGCACGCCATCCTTCACACTCATTGATCATTACCTCAACTCACTTTTGTTATAATTGTACGTTGCTGAGTATTCCCTCCCATGCCTCTCACGTCTCATCTTTTCTCAGCCTTTTCCAGGGCAAAGCCCCTTCACCGATTGAAACTCTCTGTCAGAGCTTCCTCAACTCAGTGTTTCACCAATTCAGACCATCCACATTTCCCTTGTGTGGACGCACATGCTGCTAGAGAGTCCAGATTGAGGGCTTTCATTTCCCAGTCGTCACCAATCGCCCCTGATACAGGGCCAGAACCTCCTTACGCCCGTCCCAACCCTGCAACTTATAGTGTCTATCATCATCCACATCCACTCTCTCTTACGTACTATGGTTCTTCGTCGCTCCCTTCATTTGACGTTGCATATGAAACTTGGGGAACTCTCTCTCCTTCAAAAGACAACGTCATCCTCCTGCATACGGGTCTATCAGCGTCATCACACGCGGCTTCTACCGATGCAAATCCTTCACCTGGTTGGTGGGAAAAGTTTATCGGGCCCGGGAAGGCCTTGGATACGAAACAGTTCTTTATTATATGCGCCAATGTCCTAGGAGGCTGCTATGGCTCAACAGGCCCTTCCTCTATTGAGCCAGCAACCGGAAAACCATGGGCAACTCGCTTTCCTATCATTTCCATCTTTGACATGGTGCGGGCCCAATTTCATCTGTTGGATCATTTGGGTGTGGACAAGCTATATGCGAGTGTAGGGAGTTCCATGGGCGGAATGCAAAGTCTTGCCGCCGGCTGGCTGTTTCCTGATCGGGTGGGGAAAGTCGTCAGCATAAGTGCCACTGCGAGAAGCTCACCTTCAAGTATTGCGATGCGTTATTCTCAACGAAGTGGTATGTCCATTAGCCACTTGGTCACGACCTTTGTTAATCTTCACTGCTTAGTATTGATGGCCGATCCGAATTGGAACAAGGGATTTTACTACGATGGTTTACCCCCGCAGACTGGCATGAAGCTTGCGAGACGTGCGTTCAGCTCAAGTTTTCAAGCGGCTACTTTCTAACATGCAATCGTAGAAATTGCTACCATCACATACCGCTCAGGACCGGAGTGGAACCAACGGTTTGGTCGACAGCTACGTCCTGTTCCAGAGTCAGAGTCAGCCCTCCGCACCCCAGCACTATGTCCAGACTTTCTTATAGAAACCTATCTTGATCATCAAGTTCGTCAATTAATATCGTTTTGTGCATATTGCTGAGATAGACACAGGGGGAACAATTCTGCTTAAAGTATGATGCAAACTCCCTCATCTACATTTCAAAAGCCATGGACCTTTTCGACATGGCACTGCCTGCGCTTCAAGAACTTAATTTAAAATCCGCGATTCCGTCTTTAAAACATCAGGCCTCTAATAGCCAGCCGCACAAGACTTCTCATTCCAAATCACATCCTCCGCCAGTCAACCCTCCCCCTTACCTGGTGTCTTTGGCCGAAGGCATGACTCCCTTAACAAACATACCTACTTTAGTACTCGGCGTGCAAAGCGATATCCTATTTACAGTTGAGCAGCAAAGAGAAGTTGCCGATGCGCTTCGCATGGCCGGGAATGACCGGGTCAGCTACTACGAACTTGGTGGTGTTTGGGGCCATGACACATTTTTGTAAGTGTCTCAACTCTAGTGATATCAGTTGATTCCGAGTATTTCAGGATTGACGAGCTCAACGTTGGGGGTGCAGTTCGAGGATTCCTATCGTAATAGCAGTCACTGTTTGCATTTGTTCATGTATATTGTGCATAGCTAGACATGCCAAATGTATGATGTCTAGATCTTGGATCTCGCTGTGCCACATTTCCCCGGTCTATGTATCTGTATCTTGCCAGTAATCCTAGAGTTCTATATCTCGCGACAACCCATCATGATGAAAAACTGGGCCGACCAGAAAGAGTACTGATATTCAGAGCAGGGGAAAATCCTGCCCAAGCCGTTGTGGAATTGGTCCTAAAGAAAGACATCGATCTGAATTCTCTTGTTCGGTTGACAAATCGGGTGGTGAAGGGATGCCTTGGATTGGTCTCCGTCGACAACGGTGTGCATCCCAATCCCTTCTATTCATCTTGACCTGACCCCTTCCGGTGTTTGAGATGTCTTCCTCGCTCTCGTTACGAGTGCGACCGAAGTTGGTAATACTAGACCATCTGCGCCTTCACCAGAGGCTGTGGCCAGGATACACGAAGTTACCTTTTACAGTCTGTCCTCCTCTGCTTGGGACGATGCATCCGCGACTCCCGATATGGTTCTTGGACCAGACAACATCGATTCGGCATTATATCGTGACAACTATGCGCAATCGGGAGGATCTCTTTTTGAACATCCTTGCGTCCCCTTGACAAAAATACTGTCATCCGGCTCCTTTTACTATGCCCTGGAACCGCATTGGGATCTCTCCTCGCGATTGCCTGTGAGATTGTCCAGGGAGCGCTCAACATCTCACGATCCAGGAATGTTTGACGATCGGTTTATCTGGAACGAGTACATCGTGCGCAGTTTGCTTGATTTCAGGGAGCGTCTAGAGCCGCAAGAGCGTGTGGACCTGGATAGGTGCCAGTTTATTGTCAATCAATTTCACGCACAGTCATTAGGCATGATGACTGACGCACATATATGTAGATATTAGCCATACAAGGACACGTTGGCGTGTTCACCATGGCATTGCCTTCCCCGCCAACAAATGGCTCGCCTGCTCTTGTAACCCTCTCTCTTATATCAAGATTAGGGTGGAAGAGAGCCGGAACAAGATTCAACACGCGTGGAGTCGATGATGATGGCAATTGTGCAAATTTCGTTGAGGTATGTACCGTTTCTGTTTCCCTACAGGACAATTCCGTTTACCCATACTAGACGGAAACGATCCTCAGCAGCGATCAACACTGCATGAGTTACGTCCAGGTTCGAGGAAGCGTTCCATGTGTGTATAATCCACGATTTCTTATGATCCTTCAACTTACGATAGATGCGGTAAATAGTGTTTTGGGAGCAACAAGGCCTGCAAACTTTCGGCCAGCGCATCCAGATCACGCGACCACATACATCTCAGCCAGCCCTTGAAAGGCATTTTATGCAGTTGATGGAAGAGTATGGGGCAGTGCATGCCATCAACTTGCTTGGATCAAAAGAGAACGAGGCGCTCCTAGCAAACGCCTACGATCGACATATTCAGATTGCTCGTTCTGATTTTCCGGATGACCTCAGTATAACTCATTTCGACTTCCATGCTTCGGTGCGCCTTGGAGGCCATGATAGCGTCACAAGGGATCTACGGTCAGGCCCTTCCAGCTTTTCTACCTAGCCCTGTTTTCATTGACTTCGTTCAAGCCGTCTGGAAGATATTTCAGATCGTGTTGATAGATTTGGGTTCTCGCTTTGCGATGGGTCAATGAACGAAATTATCACAGAACAGCGCGGGATATTCAGGACAAATTGTCTTGATTGTCTTGATCGTACAAATTTTGTACAAGATATACTATCGCGGACAGCACTGGAGCAGTGTCTTACTCTTATACACCGAGAGTGGATCCATTCAAGCAGCATATGGTCCTATCATGGAGAATTGTGGGCAGAGAATGGAGATGCCTTGTCTAAGATTTACGCAGGCACAGGAGCCCTGAACACCAGCTTTACTCGTAGTGGCAAACGGACTTTGGCTGGTAAATCCGTTTTAGTATCCCAGTGCTTCGCGCATATGACATTGATTTCTAGGCGTTATTTCCGATGCCACAAAAAGTGTTTCGAGAGCATACATTAATAATTTTCAGGATAGAGGCAAACAGATTGCTATTGACATGTTCCTCGTTGGTAAACCCGAGTTTTTATATTGTTCCAAAGCTGAAAACCGCCACAGGGAAACTTGAACAATCAAAAGCCTGTAACAATATTTGACCCGATTCATGATTCAGTACGTGCGGCTTTAGAGCAAAGGTTCGTAACTTCAGGTGCTCGGAAATTTATGATTTAACGTACATTGCAGAATATCTGAGTACTCCACGACCAAACACTGTACCATCTTTACCGGCACTTGGAATCTCAATGGCCGGGTTTGTAGCATTTTGGCTTAGTTGTGATGAAATGGCTAACCATTGCACAGCTACCTACGGAATCTCTACTCCCGTGGATATTCCCTCCCGAACGTAAGCAACCTTTATCCATCTAGAGCGCTGAAGAATAAACTCTTGTCCCGAAGTTAACAGCGAGTATGTGCGCCGATGCATTGCTGAGAGTCTCGCTTAGAATGACCCAGTCCAGATATTTTAGCTCTTGGATTCCAGGAAATGGTTCCTTTAACAGCACAACAGATTGTGCAGACGGATCCTGAAAAGCGGTTCGTGTCAACTCATTACCGTTTGCATTGCTTGTTCATTGTCTGGGTTCAGTCGAATATGGGAAAATCGAGTCCTTGAGACCTTAGACCGCCGACCCAACAAGAAGTCGAGTTACGTTTTGCTGAGAAGCGAACAGGTAAGGATGCGCCTCACTTGGTTTCCATCATTTACGGCTTTTAGCTTGTTGGCACAGCGCTTTTTGTCCTTGTTAAATCGGAGCTAACAGGTGTCATTCGCAACGTGGAAGGCGCGACGCACAAGGTATGAATAGACCGAAATTGCCTGACCTGGCTTTTCATAGGATTGCATTAGACTGGCCTTCGTGGTATGTCCGGTAACAAAGGTGCCGTTGGCATACGCCTAGACTATCACGACTCGAATTTCTGTTTCTTAACGGCTCACCTCTCGGCTGGACACTCAAATGTCGAAGAGCGCAATGCCGATTACAGAACAATCATGAACGGATTCTGTTTTCAAAAGGGAAAAAACATTACCAGTCACCAGTGAGGTATTTTTGAATGTATTGGCGAGCTATGAATTGACTCATGCCAGAAACGTCATCTGGATGGCAGATAACAACTATAGAATAGACTTAGACAATGGAACCGTCCGGTCTCTTGCAGAGGCAGATGAACTGGATGCGTTGTTCGCAGCCGACCAGGTGCGTGCTCAGATGCATGTCCGCAAAACATCGTGGCCAAATTGTCGTTCAGCTTAGACAAGCTATGGACACTAGTGCAGCGTTTGCCGGGTATCAAGAAGGCCCCCTTCTGTTTCGACCAACATACAAATATGATTTAGGCAGTGATAACTATGACACTGGTGAAAAGTTTCGGATACCCGCCTGGACTGGTTCGTTCTACCTGCCTCAAATTACCCATTTTTGATGCTTTCTTAGACAGAATATTATATATGGGGAGCCAACTCGACCTTTCGAGGTATTCACGCGCCGAGTTACGCGGGTCTGATCATAGACCAGGTTCGGTTATCATACGGTAAAAGGACCACGACTCATATAAACCTTCAGTATATGCGATCTTTAGAGCCGAGATCCAAATCATAGATGCCGTAAAACGTGCCAATCTGTCGAATCTACTACTCGCAAGTGTCGGCTTGACCGAACCCGGCAAGAAGCTTGCAGACCAACTCGCTCTCATGTCTCTGCCAGCGACGAGGCCTATCCCAATCCGTGGGTTATCCAAAAACCAGTTGGATGTGCTTTCATTGATATATGGCGCAGTTCCCCAGCCCAGTTCTGACGAGGCTGCGTGGTGGAACGGTCCAGGTATGCCACTTGTAAATGAACTGGTAAACATTCTCATTCATGGATCAGGATATCCCAACGGCGTGGTTCCAATAACCGAATTTTTGATGCCGAGGGAACGAAAGTCGACTAACCCATTTGATTCTCCCGAGGCATCATCGCTATCATCATCACCGTCAACATCAGACGAAGAGTTATATAATGACGCCCTTGGCCTCAAATCTCCACTAGAACCAGTAAATGTACAATATCGCAAACCACCGCCACCGCCACCCCCTCGTCAACCGGGGTAACAACGAGTTACCGTCTAATAATTCGTCCATTTCATTAGGAAGGGCTGGATTAATACAGTAGATAAGCAATACATCATATCAAGCCCTGTTTCTTGAGGTCTTCGTATGTCTTCCGGTTGTACACATTACCCTCATCATCCTCGAGCTCCTCCATGGTCTCCTGTTCAAATATTTCATGACGTCCCTCTTGTTTGAGCTTCTCAGCAACTACCATAAAGTCAGTGTCATCCTGAGAGAAACCGGTGAATAATGACTTACGAGAAAGTGCATCCTCAATGCGGGTGATTTCATGGAAATGTTTTGTGTTGGGAAGGCCCAAAGCACGCATTCCAAATGCATGCCTCGATTCCTAGTTGGGGTTAAACATCGTTTTGATCGCGTATTAATTGCCGGAGCATACATACCTGGAAATGGCGATCAAAGTTTTTCCTGAAATCAAGGGTGTGAACCATAGTAATAAAGCCAGTAACGCGTAACTCACCTTCCCATATACACATAATCTGAACATATTTCACACTTGTATTCCACGCCAAGACCGTGCAACTTGTATAGCCAGTAAGGTATAGGTTTTCCGTCCCAGCCAAGGGGTAATTTGAGGGGATTGTAAATCCGTTCTTCCTCTTTTTCTTCCTCTGGAGCGCCATCTGTCGTATTGACGGGTGTTGGCGCAGGATGCGCTTGTTCCAACAGCTCTTGCTCTCGCTCGCGCGCAGTGAGAGAAAAGCGTCGCTCTACATTTGATTTGGTCTCATTAAGAGTCGGAATTAGAGATTCAAGTAATCTAGTTGCAAGAGTAGTATAACGTGCGCAGCTGCGGATGCGGAATGTCCGAGCTGAATGATTCGCTGAGTTAGTGACAGGTGCCGGTGCAACTCCGTTCTGGTTGGAGGGTGCTTCCGAGTTTTGTTTTGCAGCAGCTTTAATATGCTTTTTGGACGTCAAATGGGCATCATAGACGGTCTGCTTTGAATATAGCTTCTGGCCTGACACGGTGTTGGTAAAAATAGTACATATATGCAACTGTCAACGCACATGCTGAACACCAGATCCCGCTTTCGCTACCATTTGACTGTGGTTTGTCAATGCTAGGTTCATCCCATCCTAATATTTCCTTTGCGTCCCACATCTTCTCAAATTCCTCTTCGGCCGCTTGCTCTTGCGCGTCAACGTCAACCAAAGGTTGCGTTCGCTTGACAAATGAGAATAAATAAGTGTACAAACCCCTCAAGTAGCTGTGTACATGGGTTAACTATGGGTAGCTCTGGCAGTAGGCAAGACGTACGCTTCAAACTCTTTAGTCGTCCGAGTCTCTCTGGACAAATCCGAATGAAGAGGGGTCTTCTGTGCATTCATCAAGATATCAAGGTATTGCAAATATCCCGGACGCTTTCCAATGTTCTTCAGATTGCAGTACGCAGTATGTTGGGCATAGAGGTCAAGATACTTTCCATATGATTCCTCGCCCGAAAAAAGTAAGGAAACAGCTGCAAAGAATAAGGCTGGATGATAGGGCAAAGAGAAAGAATCTTACGGTCTTCCTCCTCAAAGTCCTCGTCACCTGCTTCTTGATCTGGTTCGTCAACAAAAGCGGCAATCTCAAGGTCGAATCCTCCTGGTACAGAATCAGG
>Ga0137376_10002080_pt1 | contig 11752 bp, 10 predicted proteins | sample SagtaG_23_FD_104814 | JGI IMG/M metagenome (GOLD analysis project Ga0137376, IMG submission 104814) | Vadose zone soil microbial communities from Sagehorn Ranch, Mendocino, California, USA - Sage2_L_20_16 metaG | ecosystem: Environmental > Terrestrial > Soil > Vadose zone | place: USA...
TCGCGGCGGCCGCGCCACATGGTCGACGCGATCCACGAGCTCCAGGACGCCGGCGTCGAGCCCGACGTCTGGAAGATCGAGGGCCTCGACCGCACGGAGGACTGCGTGGCCGTGGTCGCCGCCGCACGGCGAGCCGGCCGCGCAGGCGTCGGCTGCATCGTTCTCGGGCGGGGCGAGGACGAGGCGAAGGTCGAGTCCTGGCTGTCAACGGCCGCCCGCGTCCCCGGCTTCATCGGGTTCGCCGTCGGACGGACGACCTTCTGGGACGCGCTCGTCGGCTGGCGGGACGGCCGCACGACGCGCGAGGCGGCGAGTGCGGAAGTTGCGCGGCGCTACACGCGCTGGTGCAAGCTCTTCGCGCAGCGGGCCGAGGGCCGGTGAGCGCGCGATCCGTCGAAATCGCGCCCTCGATCCTCTCCGCCGACTTCCTCCGGCTCGGCGCCCAGGTATCCGACGCGATCAATGCAGGGGTACGTCGTATTCACGTCGACGTCATGGACGGGCACTTCGTCCCGAACCTGAGCATGGGTCCTCTCGTGGTCGCGGCGCTCCGGCCCCTCGCCGAGCAAGGGGGCGCCGTCCTCGAGGTTCATCTGATGATCGCAGAGCCCGACCGGTACCTGGACACCTTCCGGCACGCCGGTGCGACGGCGATGACCGTGCACGTCGAGGCGTGCCCGCACCTTCACCGGACGGTCCACGCGATCCGCGGCCTCGCTGCGCAGCCAGGAGTTGCGATCAACCCCGCGACGCCCGTCGCCGCACTCGAAGAGATCTTGCCCGACGTCGACGTCGCGCTCCTCATGTCGGTCGATCCCGGCTTCGGCGGGCAGGCGTTCATCCCCGGGACGATCGGCAAGGTGACCCGGCTCCGGGCGGAACTCGTCCAGCGGGGCCTCGAGCACGTCGAGATCGAGGTCGACGGCGGAGTGGACCCGGAGAATATCCGGGCGCTCGCGGACGCCGGTATGACGATCGCCGTTGCAGGAACATCGGTGTTCGATCCTCGTGCGCCGGTCGCCGAGAACGTCCGCGCGCTGCGCGCGGCATGCGGGGTCCTCTCACGCACGTGACACCCGGTGCCTGCTTCGTGCGCCCGGCCGCCCGAAGCGTCCGCCACCGTGCTAGGCTCGGGCACGATGGCGAATCGCTACGCCCCCATCGGCGAGTACGGTCACAAGGCGCGGCTCTTCTTCGAGAAGATGCTCGGCTATGCCAACGCCAACAGCCACGCGAGCCTGGAACAACGCGAAGGGACCCGTGATCGGGCTATTTCATGTGACCTGCTGAGCAGCCGTCACACACCGGCGGTATCTTGAGAATGGATTGCAAGTCTCGCGGATGAGCGCACATGGAGGCGGTCGGCTCGTCATCCTCTCGGGGCCGTCGTGCGTAGGGAAGAGTCCGCTCGCCAAGGCGCTCGCCCGGTTCCATCCCGATCTGAGCGCGAAGCTCCAGCCCATCGTCCTGTTCAATTCGCGATCTCCCAGGCCCGGCGAGCGAGACGGAGAGGCCTATCATTTTCGTGCCCGCGAGCAGATCGAAAGGCTGCGCGACCAGGAGCGCTACGTGGTGATGGACGTGCGTGGAGACCTTCAGGCCCTGGTCCTGGAGGACTTGTCGGCGTTGCTCACGAGGGGCGATGCGTTCTTCGAGGGAAATCCGTTCATCGGTCTCACACTCCGGACGCACCCGAACTTACGGGACGTGAGGCGGCTCGGCGTGTTTCTCTCGCCGTTGTCGCGGGAGGAAATCCTCTTCTTGCGCGACCAAGCTCGGGTGTCCTTGCCCGACCTCGTGGCGGATGTGATGCGACGGAAGCTAGTGCGGCGGGCGACGCGACAGAAGACGCACCTCTCACTCAAGGACTTGGAGGAGATCGAACGGCGCGCCGGGAGCGCCTACCGGGAACTGAAGGAGGCCCATCATTTCGAGTACGTGATCCCCAACCACGATGGCGAGGACAGCGACGCCTGGGAGGCATTCTCCTATCCGTTGGGAGATTCGCGCCGAGCGTTCCTCGCGGTCGTCGCGCTCCTTCGCGGCGAGGGCCCCAGCGGGGTCGAGAAGTGGGAGAAGGATTTGCTTCCTTGATGCCACGCCCGCCGAGACCGTAGACAGTGACGAGGGCGCCTTCCCTCATCCAACCCGTGAGCCTCATACCGCCGTGCCGCATTTCGGTACCGGCGAGGACGAAGACAAGCGCCAGGCCCAGATTCCCAAGCTGGACGTCGCCGGTTCGACCCCGGTCGCCGCTCTCTCTAAGGGCCGTGAGTCGTCAGGGCTTTTTCGTTTGGCCCCTCCGAGCCGCGCGGTAGCAGCGGCGATTTCTCGATCGCGGAAGCGTCGAGACGTCGCGCACTTAAGTATTGAGAAATACGATATTCGCGAATCAGCACGGCTGAAAGTTGCTACCGCTTTTGCTACCGGCCGACGCGCATCCCGGTTCGTCTACGGGTGGACTTTACAGCCACTCTGCCGAGGCGAGGCGATCGTTCCGGCCGGACCCGAGGCTACCCGCGCGTTGGGCCAGATCGTCGCGCACGAGCTCGATCTCGTGCGAAAACCGCGAGCAACGACGTGAGAACCACCGAAAGATACCGGCTCCCGCGGGTGCGCCGCGCCCCCGTCATACGTGCCATGGACAATCTCCTGGGCACACGAGAGGCAAGCGCCGTGCCGAACGAGTTCGGCCGATCGGCAACGCCGATCCGCGCGGCCGGGATGCGTCGTGTCGACGTTTCGGCAGCGTGCCGGGCTATCGGCGCGCTCCGCCGCTACACGCGCGCTTGCGTGCTTGCCGACGCGGTCACGGTGGCCGGATGTGCGACCAGGGGCGGCTACGAGCCGAACAGCCCGTTCCGCGAAACCGGCGGAAAAAGCCAACCGGCCGGACGGGACGTCCGCGCTCACCCGCGAGGCGGCGGTGTCACCCGCGATCTGCCCAGAGCAACTTCAGGTACTCCACGAGATCGTGCTTCTCGTCGTCCGAGCAGATAAGAACCTCAAAGGCCCTTTTGTGGCGCCTTTGTGGGGACTATGCCCAGAAAGGCAGCCGCACCTGTAGCTTTGCACCACCGTCGCCGCGGTTTGTATGATCCCTTCGTATAGTGTCCGCGGGTCCGAGCGTCACCCGGGCCCCGGCCGCCGAAGGCGGCTTGGGGACTACGTCTTGAGCTCGACCTGCTCCGGCTCAGACCGCGATCGGGTCGTCTCCGGAAGCAGCAGGTAGAAGGTCAACCCATGGTCCGCGTTGCGGCGAGCCCACAGCCGCCCTCCGTGAGCCTGGGCGATGGAACGGCCGATCGACAATCCCATGCCCAGACCGCTGCGCTTGGTGGTGAAAAAAGGATCGAAGAGCCGCTCGAGGTCGGGCACCGCCGCACCGCTGCCCGCGTCTTGTACTGCGACGAGGACGCCGGGGCCGGCTTCGCCTTGCCCACGCCCGCACGAGATCACCAGCCGGCGCTCGCGTGTCGTCACCTCGGCCATCGCTTCGATGCCGTTCATGGTCACGTTGAGCACGACCTGCTGCAGCTGGATCCGGTCCGCCTGCACCGGCGCAAGACCGTCTGCTAGGTCCTCCTCCACGACGACCTGGTGCCTGGACAGCTCGGGCTGGACGAAGCCGAGCAGCTCGCGAATCATCTGGTTGACGTCGACCAGGGTCCTTTCGCCGTCGGACTTCTTCACCAGCGCACGCGCGTGTGCGATCACGTCCGCGGCCCGTTCGGCGTCCCGGATCACGCGCCGCATCGCTTCCGTGGCCTCGTCGAACGCCGGCGGCGTGCGGTCGAGCCATCGCAGGCTGGCCGTGGCGTTGGTGTGGATGGCAGTGAGCGGCTGATTCACCTCGTGCGCCAGCGACGCGGTCAGCTCGCTGATGGTGCTGAGCCGCGACACGTGCGCCAGCGCCTTCTGCGTTTCCTGCAGGGCGGACCAGGTCTGTCTCTGGTCCACCATCGCCGCCTCCAGCTGCATGGTCCGCTCCAGGACCCTCTGCTCGAGCTCCCGGTTCAATCGCGCGATCTCGGCCTTCGCTTGTGCGAGCTGGGGCGTCTCCACGACTTCCCAGCGGCCACGACGCTTCGCCACGGCGAACTGGTGCGTGCCCGTGACGTCGAGGAACTCCGACGCGCCGCAGGTCGCGAGCGGGTAGGTGCACAGGACCAGCATCGGATGATCGTGGATGCCCCGGTTCAGCTCCGCCTCGTACTCCATGAAGTCGCGCCACTGCTTCTGCTCGAGCCAGGCGGTGTTCCCACTTACCCGGATGCCCTGGTAGCCTCTGGACAGCGCGCGCTCGAGCTTGGCGCTCCAGTTGCCGATGATCCGATGCAGATCGATCTCTCCGCCGGCGAGATAGACGTCCCGGGCGTTCAACACCTCGATGCTGTCGTCGGACACGTAGCGGGACAGGCCTGGAACCGCTTCGTCCAGTGCGTGCCAGACTTCCGTCTCGGTCAGAGGCTCGGACACGACCCACGCGCAGAACTCACCGCTCTCGAGACCCGCCTTGAAGAACGGCAGCAACGTCTGCAGCAGATCGTCCCTGGTCTCGTAGAAGTGGCAGAAATGCGTTCCCCAGGGCATCTCGCCCACCGGCTCGATGCCCGATTGCCGGAGCGCGGTCGTCATGATTCGACCTCCGATACGACGCGGGCCAGAATCTGCGCCAGGAAGCGGTTCGTCAAGCCCTCCCGCGAACAGCGCGGCGACGGGCGACAGTACATTGCGCAATAAAAAGACAACACGGATCGAGCTGAGCGCACGGACCTCGGCGAGATCCCCGGAGCAAGACGGCTTCGCGACTGGGTGGCCTCCGAGTTGCAGCAGCTCGTGACGGAACGACGGGCGGCAGGGTAGACGCGCTCAGGAGGAGATCGGGGCAGATCCCCCTTTTGTGGACCTTTTGTGGGGGCTATCTTCACGGCGCCGCGCCGGACCCTCGGAGGTCGTCTCAATGCGCGAGCGGTGATGCCGACGGCCCCGCGCACGCGCGGGGGAGCGATCTGCCTGCCGCCGCGAGGTCCGCGGGCCCGATCCCGAGCCGCTGCATCTTCGAATGCAGCGTGCTGCGCTTGAGGCCGAGACGCGCGGCAGCGCCCTGCGGGCCCGCGACGACGCCGGTGGCCTCGCGGAGCGCCGCGAGGATGTGCACGCGTGTGACGGCTTCGAGCGTCGTCGGCTGCGCGGCTGGCGACCGGTCCCCCTTACCCCGGCCGTCGAGGGGCGGCAGCTCCAGCGTCGCGGAGCCGCGCGACAGGATCACCGCCCGGTGTATCGCGTTCTCGAGCTCCCGGACGTTCCCGGGCCAGGGGTGGCGCACGAGCGCGTCCATGACGGCGGCGGGAATCGACTCGATCCGCGTCCCGAGCTTCCGGGTGTGCTCCGCGGCGAAGTGGCGCACGAGCGGCGGGATGTCCTCGCGGCGGTCGCGAAGCGGAGGCAGCTCGATCGGGAAGACGTTCAACCGGTAGTAGAGGTCGGCCCGGAACACTCCGGCGTCCACCAGGTCTTCGAGCGGCCGGTTCGTGGCGGCTATGATCCGTGCATCCGTCCGGATCGTGCGCGTGCTGCCGAGGCGCTCGAACTCCTGCTCCTCGAGCACACGGAGGAGCTTCGGCTGCAGCTCCGGCGGCAGATCGCCGATCTCGTCGAGGAGGAGCGTGCCCCCGTGCGCCAGCTCGAACCGGCCGATCCGTTGCACGACGGCTCCCGTGAAGGCCCCCCGCTCGTGGCCGAAGAGCTCGCTCTCGAGGAGCCCGGCGGGAACGGCAGTGCAGTTGAACTTGACGAAACGACGGTCGCCCCGCGTGCTGAGTGCGTGGATCAGACCGGCGATGCGTTCCTTCCCCGTTCCGGTCTCGCCGCGGAGGAGCACGACGGCGTTCGTCGAGGCGACACTCTGCGCGAGGCTCACCACCTCCCGCAACGCCACGCTCTCACCCAGGATGCCGAGCGCGGCGGCCGCGCTCCCCAGGGGGTTGCGCCGGGCGCTGCGCCGTTCGGTGGCCCAGCTGCCGGGGGTGATCCCCGACAGGTCGCTCGTGGTTGTGGTCCAGTCTGCGTCGAGCGTTCCAAGCGTCGTCGACGGTTCGTTCATGGCGACCCTCCAATGACTCACGGATTCGAGTGATGTCCCCCTGCGCGACCGAGCGCCGCGCGAACCGCATCGATGAGCGCGCCGTCCGAGAACGGCTTGCGAAGAAAGGCGAGTGCTCCGCCTGCGACGGCCTGCCTCCGATCGGCCGGATCGTCGTGCGCGGTGATGAACACCAGCGGCGTTCCCGAGCCGGCAGCCGCGAGATGGCGCTGAATGTCGAGACCACTCATGCCCCGCAATCGCACGTCCACGATCAGGCAGGCGACGTCACCGAGCCCGGCGAAGGCGATGACGTCTTCGGCCGAACCGAACGTCTCGACCCGGAAGCCCAGCGACCGCAGCAGGCTCCGGATCGCCACGCGGACCGACGCGTCGTCGTCGACGACCGCTACGGTTCGCTCGTTCGACGGTTGCCCCATATCCGGTGCCGATCGTAGCACCGGATCGCGCTCGTTCGCCTGTTACATCTAGGTGTTAACGGCCTACGACGTCGCGGGGAGGCCGAACGCCCGGCGAACCGCATCGATGAGCGCGGCCTCGGCAAACGGCTTGCGCAGGAAGGCGATCGCTCCCGCGGCGAGCGCCTGCTGCCGCGCGACCTGGTCGGCGTGCGCGCTGATGAACACGATCGGGGGTGCGTCGCCCGTAACCGCCAGCCGCTGCTGCAGATCCAGGCCGCTCATCCCCGAGAGGCGGACGTCGAGGATCAGGCACCCGATCCCGGCGGGTCGCGCGTCGAGGAAGTCTTCGGCAGATGCGAACGTTTCCACCCGAAACCCGAGCGACCGGAGCAGGCTCCGGATCGCCCCCCGCACCGACTGGTCGTCGTCGATCACCGCGACGACGCGTTCGTTCGGGGCGGCCTGTCCCATCGGCGTGGAGGTATCACCGGGTCGGTCGGACGCCTCTCATACCTTGGTGTTATCCCGCTACGACCTCGGCGGGAGGCCCAGGCGCTCGGCCATCCGCACCAGCTCGGCGACCGAGTCGGCTTTCATCTTCTGCATGACCTGCCCGCGGTGGATCTTCACGGTCACCTCGCTGATGCCGAGCTCGTACGCGATCTGCTTGTTGAGCAGCCCCGCGACGACGAATCCCATCACCTCGCGCTCGCGTGGGGTGAGCGATTCGGCGCGCCCGCGAACGTCCGCCAGCGCCGCCTGCTCGCGCCGCAGCACACGCGCCCGCTCGAGCGCCTGCTGGACCGCGTCCAGGAGATCCTGATCCCGAAACGGCTTGGACAGGAACTCCACGGCCCCCGCCTTCATCGCGCGGACGGTCATCGGGATGTCGCCGTGCCCCGTCATGACGATGATCGGGAGGGCCGGATGCCGCTCGGCCACCTCCCGCTGCAGGTCGAGACCGCCCATGCCGGGCAGGCGGACGTCGAGCACGAGGCACGCGGGAGCATCGGGAAGCGGCTCGCTCAGGAACTCCGGCGCGGACCCGAACGATCGAACCGCGAGTCCGACCGATCTGAACAGGCTTTCCAGCGCCGTCCGGACAGAGGCGTCGTCGTCGACCACGAGCACCACGGGCGTCGGTTCGCTCATCGTTCGCTCGAGGGGGCGGGATGCCCTTCCGCCGGCACGGCGAAGTGAAACGTCGCGCCCCGGCGGTCGTTCGGGGTGGCCCACAGCCGCCCGCCGTGGGCGGCGACGATCGATCGGCTGATGGCGAGCCCCATGCCCATGCCCTCGGCCTTGGTCGTATAGAAGGGCTTGAAGAGCTGGTCGAGGGTCTCCGAGGCGAGACCGACGCCGGAATCCCGGACCGCCACGCACACGCCCTCGGAGTGCCGGCCGGAGGAGACGACCACGTCGCGCGGGCCGTCGTCCACTCCGCGCGTGGCGTCGATGGCGTTGACGATGAGGTTGAGGATCACCTGCTGCGGCTGGATTCGATCGCCGGCGACGCGGGCAGATCGTCGGCGAGTTGGCTCTCGAGCGTCACCCGCGCAGACCGCGCTTCTCCGCGTACGGCGACACCGAGCACGACGAGCGTCGACAGGCTCGCGAGCCCGTATCGGGCCGGCGCCGCCGGCCGCGGCGAGGGAGGGGTCAGGAGCGGCATCTTCCGGGCCCGCGCCGAACCCCGTGTGCCGAAGACATGATGACGCCGGCAAGATAGCCGACTCCCGCCCGCCTGAACAGCCGCGGCGCCGCCATGTCGGCACGGGTCGAGATCTCGGCGCGTCGTCCACGGCGAACGACCGAAGCGCCCCGAGTTCCTCCTGGCACGGCGCCTGCCGTCGCCGTTCGGGATTGAGGCTCGCGGCGGGCCGCTCACGCCGCCCGCGGCCTGGTGATCCCCAGTCTCCTCATCAACGCCTGCAGCGTCGTCCGTTTCACACCGAGCCGGACCGCGGCTCCCCGCGGGCCACCGAGTGTCCAGTTGGTCTCTCCGAGGACGCGGAGGACGTGCATCCGCTCCACGGCCCGGAGGGTGGCGGCTCTGTCGCCGTGGTCCGGCCGCTGCCAGCGCCCGAGCTCGGCGAGCGGAATCTCGAGCGTCCTTCCCTTGGAGAGGATCATCGCCCGCTCTACGAGGTTGGCCAGCTCCCTCACGTTTCCCGGCCAGGCATACCGGCGAAGCGCCTTGAGCGCCTCGCTCGGGACGACTTCGACGTGTCGATTCATCGGACGGGCGAGCCGTTGCACGAAGAACCGGACAAGCGCCGGAATGTCCTCGGTTCGCTCACGCAGCGGGGGGACGTGGATGGGAAAGACGTTCAAGCGATAGTAGAGATCGTCGCGGAAGCGCTGCTCCTCCACCAGCCGGGCGAGGTCGCGGTTCGTCGCCGCGACGATGCGGACGTCCACCTTGATCGTGCGCGTACCGCCGAGGCGCTCGAACTCCTGCTCTTGCAGGACCCGCAGGAGCTTTGGCTGCAGCTCGAGCGGCAGCTCGCCCACCTCGTCGAGGAAGAGCGTACCGCCGTCGGCGACCTCGAAGCGACCGATCTTCTGGGAGACCGCATCGGTGAACGCGCCGCGCTCGTGGCCGAACAGCTCGCTCTCCAAGAGCGCCGCCGGGATCGCGGCACAGTTCACCTTGACGAACGTCCGGACGCGCCGGGCGCTCCGGTCGTGGATCGCCCGCGCGATCAGCTCTTTCCCGGTGCCGGTCTCACCGAGAACGAGCACCGTCGCGACGGTCGGCGCGACCGTCTCCACCTGCGCGAGCACCGCGCGGAGAAGAGCGCTGTCGCCGCCGATCTCTCGGAAGGGGTGCTCGGTGCGGATCTCGCTCTCGAGGTAGAGACGCTCCTCCGCGAGCTTTTGGATGGCGACCGCGTTGGCGACGGCCATCGCGACCTGGCGACCGACGGCCTCGATGATCGCGACCGCCTCCGGCGGGAAGGCATCGGGCTCCCGATGGCCCACGGTCAACGTGCCGAGCCCGCGGTCGCCCACGACGAGCGGGACGGCGCAGACCGACCGGATGCGCGTCTCGCGCAGGGCGGCCGCCGTGTCGGGGAATCGATCCCTCAGGTCGCCTTCGGCGAAGACGAACGTCCGTTCCGGGCTGAACGCCTCGCCGCCCGCGGCGCCCGCGAAGCGCGCCCCGATGTGTCTGTGTCCATCGCCGGACTTGGAAGCGACCGCGTGAACCACGAGGTCGCCGTGATCTTTGTCGTACAGCGCGAGCGTCACGGAGTGATGAGAGATGGCGCGATCCAAAGACGTCGATACGGCGTTCACCAGCTCCGGCAGCTCGAGCTTGGAAACCGTGGCGTTCGCGACCTCGAGCAGCAGCCGCAGGTGACCCCGCTCGGTCGAGAGCTGCCGCTGCGTCGCCCGCGCCTCGTCGAAGTTCAGCGTGTTGTCGACGGCCACCGCCACGAGCTTCGCGACCTCGCTCAGAAAGGCGACGTCCTCAGCGCTATATCGGACCGGCTCACGGCTGCCGAAGCCGAGCGTACCGACCCGCCGGCATGCGGTCGTCAGCGGCAGAATGCAGAAGCTGACGAGGCCGCGCTCCTGGAGCTCTGCCATGGCATGGGGCCACCGGTTCTCGGCCGCTGTATCGGCGACGATGAGCGGCTGCTGAGTCTCGATAACCCACCCGGAGGGAATGTCGTCGATCGGATACCCGGGAAGGGTCGTGAATCCCGTGCCGGATGTCTCGAGAACCCGGGCGCTCGTGACTCCGCGGTCCGGGTGCACAAGACAGAGGCCCAGAGCGTAGAAGCTTACGACACGCTGCAAGTGGACGGCTAGACCGCGGAAAAGCTCTTCGAGGCCCCGGCATGCCGTGATCGATTCGGCGACATCTAGCAGCGCCTGGAAGCGTGCCGCCGAAGCGCTCTCCGCCGCGTTCGGACAGGACTGCCGGACGGCGGGCGGGACCCTCCACATCGTCGTCTTGCTCCCGTCGCAACCCCTGTGCCGATGGGGGCTCGACCGGGAGCCGCATGGCACGGGAGATTCCGCCGAACCCCGGACTTTCCCGTGCCGAACGGCCGGCAAGAGGTGCCGAGCGGCCGACACGGGCTCCAAACTCGGACACGTCCGCGACCTGAAGACCTGATCGAGCGAGCGGTGATCCTCCCCGCGGCTGACGGTTCCGCTCCGATCAGGTGCCCGACCAACGCCGTCGCGGCGCCAAGTCGCGTGGCATGCCGCCGGGCGGTCGCAGCGAATACGGCGGCGCGCAGCCGCCGCGTCGGCATCGATCTTCGCAAGCCCACGCGCGCGCCGCGAGCATGGACTCATCGGCGTGACCGGTGCCGATGACCTCGGAGGAGTCGCCTGTCGCCCAAATGTGGGCACGTGCCGCGTGGTGGGCAGCACCGACTCCCGATCTCGTTGGAAAATATGGGCTTCGCGATGGTCCGGCTGATGCACTGGACCAGTCGCACAAGTTCTACATGCGCGGGCCAGGGCGAAGTACCTGATGCCCGCGAAAGAGGAGTTCCTATGTTGAAGAGAGTGCTTTTTGTGTTCGGCATCGTCGTGGTGCTCGGCGTCGTCAGCGCCGCCACTGCGCAATATGGAGGCGGGGGGGGATTGGGTGGATCGGGTGGTATGTCGGGGCACAAGGCCACGTCGGGCGGGTACACCTCGAGGCACCTCGTCGCCGACACGGCCGGCGCGGCGGCACAAGTCGATCCGAACCTGGTGAACGCCTGGGGTCTGGTCGCCGGCCCGTCAACGCCGTGGTGGGTCAACAACAACCAGACGAACACGTCGACGCTCTACGACGGCACCGGCGCCGTCCTTCCACTCGTGGTCACGGTCCCAGGGGGACCCACCGGCATCGTGTTCAACGGCGGAAGCGGGTTCATGGTCAGCGACGGTACTCACTCGGGGCCGGCGACATACACCTTCAGCACCGAGAGCGGCGTCCTCAGCGGCTGGAACCACGCCGTCCCTCCGCCGGCCTCGACCCAGGCGCTCACCGGCGTCGACCGCTCGGGCGTGGGTGCGGTGTACAAGGGCCTCGCGATCGCCTCCACGGCCGCCGGCGACCAGCTCTATGCCGCCGACTTCCACAACGCCCGCGTCGACGTCTTTGACAGCAGCTTCAATCTGCTGAGCACGCCAGGCGCGTTCGTCGACGACAAGATTCCGCGCCGCTACGCGCCCCACGGCATCCAGAACATCAACGGCACGATCTTCGTCACGTACGCGAAGCAAGACA